>ERZ1034920.1021-NODE-1021-length-19240-cov-7.748658_pt1 | contig 19240 bp, 3 predicted proteins | sample MGYA00520688_ERZ1034920 | MGnify/ENA primary metagenome ERZ1034920 (study PRJEB33766, sample SAMN09781785) | gut metagenome | biome: gut microbiome | host: Homo sapiens | place: Madagascar | study: EMG produced TPA metagenomics assembly of the PRJNA485056 data...
GAGCGTTAGCGAAGTAATCCAGTTCCTCAAATGAACATAAAACAAATTCAATATGCCTAAATTAATTATTTCTGGATTGCCACGCCACTTCGTGGCTCGCAATGACGATTGTTTTTGGTGTCATTACAAAAGAATGTAATAACAATTCAACCCCCATACCAACAAGTTTTTTATTTCAAAATATTCGCATACGCACTTTGCAAGCCTGAAATAGTCAATTCCATATTATGGAATTTCGTTTCTAATTTTGTACGATAATTTTCGATTGCAAGGTTATTTTTAGAAATTTTCTTTTCGATATTACTAATACTCTTAGACAATGTATTAGCCATATTAGAGAAATAGCCCTCTGTATTAATTGAACTTTCTACAATATTATTTGCTTGCAAGAATATACCAGGATTAGCTTTTGTTCCAACCAACAAATCTTGTACTGCATCAGAATCAGTATTAAGAGCGTCCATAAACTTGTCTTTGTCAATCAACAACGAAGTTACATTTGTAGAAATCTTATCTGAAGCTTCACCAGTAGAAATACCAACTGAAGCAAGGTTTTTGAACACATAAGCGCCAGTTAAAGATGATGTCATTAGACGTTTCAAATTATTTCTCATAAGCTTCAAGATAGATTCGCCACCAAGAGAATTCTTGTCTGCTAATTCCTTACCTAAAGCCTCCATCATAGTATTATAAGCATCTAACGTATCAGATACTGCACTATAAATAGCCTCTTTATCTTGTTCAACACTTATAGTAACGGTTTCGCCAGCTGATACGTTTTTCAAATTGATTGTCAAACCTTTTATCTTAGAAATATCACTTGTAATAACATTCGTAGCTGAGGTTACAGTAGTACCGTTAATCCTTACAACTGCGTTTTGACCTAATGTTTGGGAATCAGTAACCAACGCACTCACGCCATCTTTTGTTTTTGTGAATCCCATAATATCCGTAAAATTACTTGTACCAGCTTCTATATTAATAAGAGATGCACCAGTAACGGTTGACTCAATAACAAGAGTACCTGCCAAAGTATCCCAATACGCATTAGCATAAGCCTTATCATTTTTATTAATTTGATTTATCAAACTTGCAAGTGTTGTAGTAGAATCAATTGTAAACTCTGCATCACCTATTTTGAAAGTACCTTCTGTAATATCACCATCACGATACAAGCCTGATTCTGTAATAAGTGAGTTGACGTTCACTCTATACAACGCACGAGAACCTGTTACTGCGTTATAATCAGTTTTGTTAAGGTTAGCAATTGTGGCAAAGTTAGTTGTATCGTTAGAAGCACCAACAACAAGTTCATGACCTTTTTCAATCTCAAGTCCAATAATACCAGTATTGTCTGCGTCATTTGGATTTGCAGATATACTGCCGTCTTTTGTCTTGAACCCTGCTTGAATATCCAAACCAGTTCTTGCTTTTACTTTATCTTTTATTTTCTTAAACAAATCTGCAAAAGAATCTGAACTCTTGACTTCGATATTACATTTAATTCCGTCAACAAAAATACTCATATTACCATCAGTAGCATTTACTATATCTAGCTTTGTATTAGCATTAGCAAAATTAGATGCTGAATAATGAGTTTCGCCTTCGTATGTCAATGCAGAAGTACTTGAAGCATATTTGTCTATATTATGAATATCAAGACCAATAGTTTCAACAAGTCCTGATGTTCCACCTGTAAACTCGAGTTTATCAAGTCCACCAGTTAGTTTTATAACCCCATCATCAAGAGTTGCCTTGATACCTGAGTCATTGAATTTTTTGAGTAATGAACCAACTGTTTCGTTTGCAGAAATATTAATAATATGTTGAACAGCGTCATCGCCTTCACCAGTATTAAAGATTAAAGAACCTTGTGCAATAAATCCGTTTCTATCTAATGTAGAAAGTAATGTATCTTCGGTAATCAAACCAGAAGTTGCATCATCGTCCCAGTATTTTTTTATTCCTTCAAAATCACCTTTACGAACTTCTTGAAGTCCTAAACCTGAAACTACATTAGAAGTACCGTCAGCAAGCTTGATATCTGATTCCGCAGAAATACGGATTGATGTATCGCCATTAGCTTTTGTAACTATTTCACCTGTCATACCATAAGGTTTAATAGCAGAGAACAATTGACCGATTGTTGTATTATCAGAAATATGAATAGTATCTGTAACCTTACCGTCTTTTATAACATTGATATCGCCACGTGTAATACCCAAATCAGAAAGCTTAGTATCGTTAGTAAGTTTTTCTGTTGTTTCGTATGTTAATGGGTTTGACTCGTATCCAGTAATTTCGTTTTGATAAGCTCCACCTTGAACCAAATATGAACCCAAATTACCAGTTAGAGTAAATGTATTGTTAACAGATTCTGCAACAAATCTGCCGTCTTTGACTTCTGCATTTATACCGTAAGCTGATAAAGCATATATAACATCTTGAACCTTATCTGTAGCTAAGAATTGTAATGTATAAGGAGTTTTGCCATCAAGCATAACTCTAACAGTACCACCTTGAGCGAATCCCAATGACTCAAGAGTAGAAGTTTCTGTCATAAGTTTGTTGTAATCAAGACCTTTAGATGCGGTTTCAACATAATCTTTAGATTCAACAAGTGGTTTATAAGATTCATAAGCCGTATCAGAGTTTACATATCCACCAGTACCTTTAGTTAAGTAACTACCAAGTCCGCCACTCATAATAAAGGTATGAGATTTGCTTGTTGCAGTAAACTGACCGTCTGCATTAACAGAAGCATCTATACCATAAGCAGCTAAACCAAAGATGATATCATCAACTGTTTGGTTAGCATCAAAAGATAGTACATTCATTACAATACCGTCAAGGAACAAGTTCAAATCTGCACCATCTTTGAATCCCATTTGAGCCAAAGTTGTTGTTCCTGTGAGTTTCTCTGTAGCTGTCGTCCAGTTATTAAGTCCCATTTTTGAAACCATATTAGACGTACTGTCAGATAGCTTGTACCCTTCAGCTGAAGCAACTGTAAACTTGCCGTTTTCATCAACAGACAATGTCATACCGAACGGTTGAAGTAGAGATTTAACCTGAGCAACAGTATATAAATTGTCAATATCAAGTGTAGAAACAATTTTGCCGTCATTTGATAAAACATGAATTTGTCCTGAAGACACACCCATTTCTTTAAGAGTGTTGTTCATGTTTGTTTTGTTAGTTGTTTCGTATGACAAATCTTTTGAAACATATCCTGTAGAAATATCGTCATATTGAGGAGTATCTCCAGATATTATTTTGCCTATTTCACCAGAGAACCTAAATGTTTTTTCATTAGATGTTGCTTTCAAAACTCCGTCATCAATTGTTGCCGTAATACCGTACCCTTTAAGGTCAGCAATAATATCAGCCATAGTATCATCAGCTTTATAAGTAAGGTCAACAACAGTATCTTTGTTTAGAGTAAGTCTAAGAACACCGTCTTTACCTGTGCCTAAAATATCTCCAACTTTTGAATCATAATCAAGTTTAACTTTATCGCCCTTGAACTCAAGTGGGTCTTTGCTCTTGTATCCATCAGCCTCTTTGACATATCCTTCTGCAGAATTTTTAGTCAAATATGCGCCAAGTTCGTTTGTAAGAACCAAATTTCCAGATGCAGTAGCAGTAAACTTGCCGTCAGAATCAACAGATGCCGTAACTCCGTATGTGCCTAGAGTGTCGATAATATCTTGAAGTGTTGCGTTAGCATCAAATGTAAGGTTGTAAGTCTTTTTATCAAGTACAAGACCTAGTGTAGACCCTTTGCCAAATCCCATTTGAGCAACAGTAGAATCTGTTTTTAGTTTGTCTTTAGTTTCTATCCAGTTATTAAGTTTCATTTGAGAAACTAAATTAGAAGTACCATCAGCAATACGATTTGTGCCATTACCTTCTATTGTAACCTTGCCATCAGTTATACCTAGAGTAAATCCATAGTTTGCAAGTAGTTGAGCAGTATCATCTATTGTCATTGAATTATCAATTTGAATAGTACCTAGTGTATTGTTGTTATTATCTTTTATAAATATACTTCCTGATGCAATACCTAAATCTGCTAGTTTTGTCGTTGCAGTAGCCTTAGTTGAAGAAGATGCGTCAAGTTGACCTGTTTTGTAACCTGAAGAAGTGTTTGTTACAGTACCATTTTCTCCTTTTAGTTTTTCACCTATTGTACCCGAAATATTTGTTGCAATCTTGCCGTCTTTAGTTGCAGTAAATACACCATTGACGATTGAGGCTTGGAATCCATTGTCATTTAAGAATTTCAAAACTTCAGAAAGTTTTTCGTCAGAAGAGAATTTTCCTGATTGAAGATTTCCTGAATCATCTATGTAGGTTATAGCGTATTTGCCTGAAGTTACGCCTAGTAGCTGACCAACAGTTGTATTATCATCAATTTTCTTTTGTCCACCACCAACGATAAGTCCGTTTGAATCAGTATTTTCTGTAATAGTTTGTTTTGTAGTTGTTTTGTTATTACCAAACAATACATCTGCTAACTCACCATCAACCCTAAAATCTTGAGATGTGCCTGAGATATTGAATTTGTTATTAGATATGTTTGCCGTTACACCATCTATTCCGTTTAACCAATTAGCAACATCTCCAACTGTGTCAGAGCCTTTAAAGGTTTTTGAATGAGTTTCACCATTGATTGTAACAGAGAGAGTTTTGTTTTCTCTGTTTTGACATATAGAATCAAGTGTTGTTATATCACTCATTTGGTATGTTGTACCAGCAGAAGATGTATCCTTGCCTTGTAGCATAGGTGCTTTACCAGTATAATAAACCCAACCTTTATCTTTTGTGAACCCTAATTCTTCCATTCTTGCTTGAGAGTTTAACTCAGCATTAGAAACAAAAGTTACCCCATCAGAAAAACCAGACGGAGTTCCTGATATAGAAGAACCAGTACAAGCAACATTACCACTAGATGTAACACTTCCATCATTCTGACCAATAAAGAAATCCTTTTTATTTGCGTATATTGAACCTGTAGCATAACAATTTTCAATAGTTACATTTCCGCTAGTTTTTCCTATCAAACTACCAGCAGTCGTTGTCATTCCTGCATAGCCATAAGCATGAACATTGCAATCTGCATAAGAAGATTTGATTGTTCCACCATTAACCACTCCAACCAAACCACCAGCATAATTATATTTAGAGTGAGAAGCATTTTGGTTAATAGTATTTTTTACAAAGCAATTTTCTATAGTAGCATTATCGTACATTACACCAACAAGTCCACCAACGCCACCGTGTGAAGTTGTAATATTTGCAGTAGAATATGAATTTTTAAGAGTCGCATTATCCTCAAGCGTAGTAATCAACCCTGCATTATTATTTGTACTACCAGTTGAATATACATTGTCAACAGTACTATTATCCATAACAGTTCCTGCCAAATATCCATTTTCTGACATATTTTCTAGAGCAAGGTCACGAACAATAGCATTTCCCTCTACAATACCAAACAAAGCCGTTTTAAGCCCTGTCAAAGAATGGCCATTACCGTAGAATGTACCTTCGAAATCCATTATTGTATTAGTAAATGACGAAACATCAATATCGTTATCTAGAACAAAATTTACACCTGATGTGTCTGCACCGTTATTAACAAGTGTTGCCAAATTGTTTAGTTGTTCAAGTGTTGAGATATAATATGTAGAACCTGATGAAAGTGATGTTATACTGCTATCCAAATAGGTTTTACCGCCACCTGTAACTGTTGTATTGCCAAATGTTGGTGTAGAATTAGCAGTATAAACCCAACCTTTGTCTTCTGTGAATCCTGCATTCTGCATAATGGATTTTTGTATCATTTGTTCATAATCTTTGCCTGATATACCTGTTGCAGAACCCCCTCCGATTGCATCTACACCTGTACTACGATTGTATACTGCGTTTTTGATATTAGTAGTTACATCTGTATCTACAAACCCAATAAATCCACCAACATATTGAGAGCCACTAACTCTACTTGTAGAATATACTGTATCAAAAGTAGTTGTTATTGAACCAACTGAAATAACTCCGACGAATCCGCCTACATCAACTTTTCCATTAACATCACCTGTTGCGTATGAATTCTTGACAGTACCACCATTAGACATAGCACCAATCAGACCGCCAACCTGTCCGTCAGTTGCAGTAACTTTTCCTGTAGCAAAAGCTTTTTCTACAATAGAACCATCTGAAAAACCAATCAAACCGCCAACAGCAGCTGAACCCTTAACATCTGCAGTAGAATAAACATTTGTTGCAGTAGAATCTGTCAAATCTCCAACAAGTCCACCTACAAAAGCGTCATTTGATGTCACAGTACCAGAAGTGTACACATTGGAGATTTGTGAATTTTCGGCTTGACCAACAAGAATACCTGTATAATCACCACCCGTAACATTAGCATCAACGACACCAAGGTCTTTTATCGTTGCTTGATTTATATTTCCAAATAATCCTTGATAAGAACTGCTAGTATTAATAGTCAAGTTCTTGACAACATGCCCGTTACCATATACAGTACCTTTGAAAGCGTTTGTATTAGTACCAATACCTTCAAACCCTGTTACACCTGACATATCTATATCATTGTCAAACATAAATATTGAGCCTGTTGTATCTGCACCATTTTTAACGAAATTGGCAAGAGCTACAAGGTCCTCTGCAGATGAGATATGATATTTGTTGCCAGCAACAAGTTCTGATACTTCACTAACACGTTCCGCACCAGAATAACTTGTCAAATCTCTTGAAACGTATTGATATTTTGTACCTGAAACTTGCGTCATTGTGAAATCGTGGATTTCATCAGCACATTCTAAAGAAACACTATCTTTACCAAACAATTTTTTAGCAATAGTACCTGTTAAATCACATGGAGTATTTGATGTTAATGTTATAACACCATTTTTCATAGAAGCTGTAATTCCATTTTCGGCAAGCTTTTTGAACACATCTCCTATTGTTGAATCTCCATTCAATCCTGAAATAGAAATAGGGGTAGAATCTCCTTGAGGTTCAATTGTTAAATCAAAACTTGTCAACCCTAAACCAGAAGCCCCAAGCTTGGTTGTTGTATCTGCAATTTGAGTGGTGGTTGAAGTATCAGGAGAGATTGTTACACTATCTTGACCTGTCAAACGATTGATAAGATTACCTGACAAGGTTGTGTTTGTGTTTGATTTGAATGTAATTTTACCGTCTGTAATACTTGCTTCTGACAAATTGTATGTTGATTTTAGTTTAGCCAAAACATCATCAATCGTAGAACTGCTTGTAATTCCGCTAAGAGCTGAGCCGTTGACTGTAAAATCAGTTACTCCCAACTCTGACATTTTGGTTGAACCTGTCGCAGTATGTGTGATGGTTGAACCACTACCGCCTGAAGTTGTTGGTGTAAGAGATATAGAATCTGAACCAAAGAACTTGTTAATCACATCACCTGAAACTGTATGAGAAGATGATGATGTCAAAGTCATTTTTCCATCACTGATTGAACCATCTATTCCATATTGAGTTTTCAATGCAGATAATACTTCACCAACTGTAGAAGAAGACGATAATCCTGTTATATCTTTGCCATCAACCTTGAGTGTTGGTGACAAACCTAAATCAGACATTTTTGTTGAACTATCGGCTGTATATTGAGTCGTAGAAGTATATGGAACACCTGATTCTTCTACGACAACTTTACCAATTACCGCAACATACTCTGCAACATGATAATTACCTTGATATGCTAAATCACCTATATCTATAAATCCATTAGTTATTCCAGAATTTTTTACAATCCCCCACATGCCAGCATCAACTTGCGTTAAATGAAAGCCATGTTCACCAAGTTGATTATCAAGAGTTTCTACTGTTGTATTATCATTAATTACAATAGAGAATGATGCCCCATTTTTATCAATACCAGTAATTGTTCTACCAGTCAACATCTGACCTTGAGGAGAATTATACGTTGTATTAGTATCAATATCACTGACTAATCTAAAATCTTTCATCATACCATGATAAACTGAACCACTATTAAAATCGGCAACAGTATATTTATATCCAGTATTATTAGTAGTACTCTTAGTATACGTAACCTTATTACCAGTTTTGCTTGCTGGAGTAGTCACAGAACTTGCAGTGATACTTACGCTATCTTGACCCATCAAACCTTTGATAAGATTACCTGACAAGGTTGTGTCTGTAGTTGATTTAAGTGTGATTTTACCATCAGAAATAGTTGCTTCTGATAAACCATACGTCAATTTTAATTTAGCCAAAACATCATTAACTGTAGAACTGCTTGTAATTCCGCTAAGTACTGAATCATTAACTGTAAAATCAGTTATTCCCAACTCAGACATTTTGGTTGAACCTGTAGCAGTCACAGTTATTGTACCACCTGTTGAACCACCACCTGTAGAACCTGTGGTCGAAGTTGTTGGAGTTGGTATTGAACCACCAAATATGCTTTTCCAAACCGTAGTATTACCACCAAACGCCAAATCCTGAGCACCTGTGACAGTCAAAACACCGTCAGTAATTGAGGCAGTACAACCTACAGATTGCAGATTAGAAATAATACCCAAAAGATTAGTTGATTGTGAAACATCAAACGAGGTTGTTGTACCATTGTTAGTAACAGTTATTGTATTTTCTCCCGGCGTCGCAACAAATAAATCATTAAGCGTAGTCGATGCAGTCATAGGACTACCACTAGAACCACCCGTTTTGCCAAAGGAATATTTTACTTTAGTAGCCAATTGACCAATAAGTTGATCATTCTCTGCACATTGAATAAATGGAGCTGATACTGAATAATCCACATTCAACCGAAGTTCTAATTCGCCTGAAGTTTGATCATAAGTAGCTTTTCTTACACCAGCCGACCTATCAAAGAATTTGATTACATCATCAATCGTTGTTTTATTAGTAATATCCATATATTGGAATAACGCACTATTACCAGGATAGCCTGTAGTTGAGCCTGTATAATCAGATGATTTGACATATATACGTTTTCCTACCCAACTTGACCTAATAGTACTTAGTTTGGTATTTGTAGTATATCCTGTCGAAGGAGTTGCACCATAAGTCACCTTAGTACCGGTATAAGTCTTTGTCGTTGTGGTAGTACCTGATGTCGGAGTAATTGTTATACTATCTTGACCGAATAATTTATTAATAACAGTACCCGTCAAAGTATGTTCAGTATCAGAAGTCAAAGTAACTTTGCCATCTGTGATAGAACCTGTTATGCCAAATTGGTCTTGAAGCACAGAGAATAACTCGTCAAGTGTTACCCTGTTGGTTAACCCGATAAACGCACCAAGTTCTTGACTTTGATAAAGATAAACAGTATTACCATCAACAGATAATGACGGTGCTAGACTAAGCCCCAACTGTTTTAATGTTGTACTACCTGTAGCAGTCACAGTTATTGTGCCACCTGTTGAACCACCACCTGTAGTCGAAGTTGTTGGAGTCGGCATACTTCCACCGAATATTTTTTTCAAAACCGTAGTATTACCACCAAACTCTAAATCCTCAGCACCTGTGACAGTCAAAACACCGTCAGTAATTGTGGCAGTACAACCAGCTTTAGCCTCTAAGTTATCAATTATATCTCCTATACAAGTAGTATCACCTACAGTAAAACTTCTAGTTTTTCCATTATTAGTAACTGTTATTTTGTTATTAACAATTGGTATTCGAAGTCCTAACTCTTTTAGAGTTGTAGCATCAGTCACAGTTGTTCCTTCAACTGCTGGACTTTTAGGTACTTGGAATTTTGCAGTTCCACCCCACTCACTATTACTAGAATCAGCCGTAAATGGCATATCTACAGAGTTTCCATTTGCAAGTTTTACAGTCAACTCTCCTGAATTTGAATTATAAGAAGCATTCTCTACGTAAAGAGATTCACTATTCAAAAATGAAACGACATCATCTATTGTTGTAGAATTAGTAATCTTCATTGAAGCAACTTGACCCATCAGCGTAATATCTAATGGCTTATCAAATGATGTTGACCCTGAACCCGTAGAAGAATCACCAAATTTGTCTTGCTCAAACTTTTCTTTATTAATTATAGCTATTCTTCGTCCAATTAAACTTACATTAATATCAGCTAATTTAGTATTTGAAGCATAAGCAGTAGCAACCTTACCACCATAAGTCACCTTAGTACCGGTATAAGTCTTTGTCGTTGTGGTAGTACCTGAACTACCAACAGTTACTGCACCACCAAAGAAATCTTCAACAGCAGTTCCTGTCAAGGTATGCTCTGTATCTGAAGTCAATGTAATCTTACCATTTGACAAAGATGCATTAATACCTTTACTTGCCAATTTGTTAAACAAATCTTGTATTGTAGAATCTTTTGTTAAGCCGTCAATTTGAGTACCATCAACCTCAAATACAGGAGTTGCATCCCACTCCATGTCAGAAAATTTGGTTGAAAGTTCTATATCAACATACTTATATGTACTTCCTCCAGCTATGACTTTATCTTGTCCAAAGAATCTTGAAATAATATCTCCTGAAAAAACAGTTGAATTGGAAGTAGTTAAATATAAGGCACTATTTTTTATTTCAGCAGTAACACCCTTATCTGCCAATTTAGAAACAAGTGTACTCAATTTATCAGTTGATTGCAAAGTGACAGTTTCGCCACCAACTTTTATTGTATGAGATACTGTATCCCCAAATATTTGTCCTATAGTTGTATTGTTATCTATATTATGATTAACGGTTTCTCCAGATGATGTAGTGCTTTTTGTACATAGATAACCTATACTTGATGAGCCACCATCATTAGCAATATCCCCTGAAACAGATACTGATGAGCCATTATTACTAACTATGCGGTATAAAGAACCACCAAAACTATCTATTGGGTCAAGAGTACAATCTTCTCTTTTCAAAAATCGTTTCAAATCAGCAACAGTAGTAGAAGAATCTATCGTAAAAGTTACAGAACCAACAGTAATAGAACCACTGCTTATTTTCTTGCCGGACGGAGCAGCTTGTGATTGTACATATAAATCAAATATTTTGGTATTGTTTGTTTCATCTGGCAGGATATCATATTGAGTATATACATCAGAAGAAGTAGTTTCTGTTGTTGAATATTGAACTTTATTACTCTTAATACTATTACCATTTAAACCTGTAGAGAATTCAACTGCTTTTGAACCAAAGAACTTGTTTATGATTTCACCTTCCAAATAATTATCAGAAGTCGCTGAGAACGTAACAATACCGTTAGATATAGAAGCTTCTATACCATATTCATTCTTTAAAGCAGTAAACACTTCTACAACGGTAGAATTTGCATTTATACCACTAAGAGCCTCGCCATTAATTGTAAAATCTGTTATTCCCAACTCAGACATTTTGGTTGTACCTGTCGCAATATGAGTTGATGTACCACCTGTTGTACCACCACCTGTAGAACCTGTGGTCGAAGTAGTTGGAGTTGGCATACTTCCACCAAAGAGAATTGACATATCATAAACTTGATCTAAGATTATTTGCCCTGATGATGATGTTTTAGTTTGTTTTTCAAACTCTAAATCACTCGCACCAGTAACAGTCAATTTACCATCAGTAAATGTTGCAGTACATCCAGCAGTATTGTTCAAAAAGTCTAATACATCTTGTATAGTTGGAGAATCTGTTCCGTCCGAACCTGCATCAAATGAATATTTATTACCATTATTAGTAACTTTTATACTAGCAATAATTTCAGGAGAAGTTTCAAGTTCATACAACTTAGTTGAAGTTGTTGCAACAGTAGGAGTAGTCGTAACAAAAGCCAATGTAGTTTCATCAGAACCACCAAAAGCCTTGTTAGTATATCCTGATTTAAATTTTAGCGTAATTGTACCATCTTCTAGTGAATATTTATTGAGAGGCTTTAATACATTGTCAATTTTATCATCAAGATATGGGCTATAAAAATCTATAACATCTTGTATCGTGGTATTTTCATCTATTGATAAAGTAGCAACTTGTTCATTCGCAGGTTTAAGAATATTCTCATTCATATCTACCGAACTTCCAGGTTTTCCGGGAGTTCCAGAAGTTCCAGAGGTTCCTGGTCTTACAGGTGTTGTTCCGGTACCAGATGTTGAAGAATTTTGCTTGTAGACATACATTTCAATACCTTTGTAATTAGAATCAATATCTACAAGTTTTGTATCTGTAGAATATCCCTTTGATACTGTTTTTAGTACACTACCTGAATAAGTTTTGCTTGTTGTATCACCTGCAGTTGTATATGTCAACTGATTACCACTAATACTCATTGAATTGTTAGCAAGTTTTTTGTATAACATTTCATTACTAACAATACTACCGTCAGCTGTTGAAACAGTGTAGGTCAATTTATTGCCTGTTACCGAACCTACAGAGCCTGTAGTTGTTGTATATGTCAATTTGTTGCCTGTAACACTACCAACTGTACCTGTAGTAGTTGTAGTGTATGTGATTTTATTACCAGTATAGCCACCTATAGAAGAATGTGTAACTTGATATGTCACTTGTGGCCCTTCAGCACCGTATGTCCTATCATCACCGCCAAATAGTTTGTTTACCAATTCACTACTACCGTTGAGAGTCCATTGTTTATCGTCTTTAATACGGAAGATACCATCTGTCAAATCAGCCTCATCAATGCCTTGAGCCTTGAGTTTGTCTATAACGGTCTGAATTGTATCCGTTTCATTGAAGGTCAAAGTAACGGCACTTCCCCCAGCAGTCGGAGTGAGTGTAAGGGTCTGACTACCACCCTTGCACATAAGGTCTTTTATTGTGGTTGAGGTCGTAGCAGTTGTATCAACGGTCTTGTTCACAACTGTTGCACTACTAATACCCAAACCCTCGATTGAAGATTTGAGTTGAGCATCTGTCATTGCAGTAGCACCTGATGAAACACCTGAATCCAAACCTGTAGAACCACTATATCCACAGTTAGTTACGGTGGTTGTTGCAGAATCTGTACCTACAACTCCACCTTGATCAGTAGCACCTGTCACATTACCCATTGCAAAAGAATCAGAAATTGTTATGTTTCCAGAGTACGCCGCACCAACCAAGCCTCCTGCTTTCTGATTTGAAACAACATTCCCTGTTGCAAAGGAGTTTGATATGGTTGAAGAACTAACAGTACCAACAAGTCCTCCAGCAATAGTTCCATCAACATTCCCTGTTGCAAATGAGTTCGAGATTTTGCCACTAAGACTCGCAACAAGTCCACCAACAATGGTTCCACTTACATTGACTGTTGAATATGAATTTGAAACAGAAGAACAAAGAATACCAACCAAGCCTCCTGCATAACCTTCAGCAGAAACAGAACCTGTTGAATAACAATTATTAATCTCTGTCTTTGATAATGAAAATTTTTCATTACCTACTAAAGCACCAGCCCATACATCATCATCACCATCTATAGACAGATTTATATTGACATTTTCAAGCCCGATATCATACAGTTTAGCACTTTCGATAACACCAAACAGACCTGCATCATATGTCTTTCTGCTACCGTCCGTATACGGATCAGATAGTACAGAGGTATCAGTAATAGTCAAGTTTTTGATAACATGCCCGTTACCATAGAAATTACCCTTAAAACTATTGTTATAAGTACCTATAGGTACAAACTGTTGTCCTGCCAAATCAACATCGTTTTCAAGAACAAATTTTACACCTTTTGTATTCTTACCTGCATTTGTCAATTCTGCAAGTTTGTTCAAATCAGATGCCGATTTGACATAATATGTACTACCTGATACGAAATCAGAAAGAGAGGATACATAAACTTTGTCAGCACCAGAGGTTGATTGTGTTGTCACCGCAGTAGAGAATCCACTAGCAGTAACGGTCACACCTTCGCTCTTGCTATAATGCGCCTTGTTTGTACCTTTTATCTCATAAGCAACTGTTGAAACATCTTGTTTTTCAAATCCCAATTTGTCCAACAATGTGCCTGTGATATTTACATTCGATTCGATTGACAACTTGCCATCAACAAGAGTTGCAGATGTTGTTGTATCGTGAGTAGTATCCATGTTCAAATTATTAACATAATTAACTATATCGCCCAATGTCGTACTATCAGCATCAAATGTTTTGGTATAACTACCAACATTGAACGTATAACTGCCACTTCCAATCTTGTTGCCCGAAGTATCCAAAACTTCTGACAACTTAGTGGTTTCTGTTACTGCATGAATATTTCCCAATTCATCTTGATATTTGATAGATTCTGCCATAAAGCCAGAACTTACCATTGTACCACCAGCTATACCAGAACCTGTTTGAATATTACCTATATATTTAAGTGGTTCATATTCTACGTAGCTGACAGAACTGCCTTCCATTGTGATACCTGTAACTGTTTCTTTTATACCGATACCCAACTCTGTTGGCAAGCTACCTGTTACATATCCACCTGTAATAGATATAACACCATCATTTATACTTGCATACGTAATATCTCTTGTACCATTTGCAGTATTCAAACTATCATTAACAACCCTCAACCAATCGCCTATAGTTTTACCACTACTTGTACCATTAGTTGATGACGCTTTTACCACAGTACCGTCATTCTTATAAATTGCATAATCTCGTTTATCTGCACCAATTCCCAACTGTTCAAAAGTCGTGCCTGTATCCGCAGATTTTTTGCCATCTGTATAATATATAGGATTGTTACTAGAAACAACCGTATGCACACCGTCAGAATTAAAGCCCAACTTGTCAACCAAACTGCCCGAAATCTCAACACCATTAATTGATATTGTATTATCATCATTAATAGTCATTGTACCGCCAGCAGCCTGAATCACATTCTTTATATCTGACAATTTTGTATTAGTATTATAGGTCTTGTTTGTACCATTAACTTTTAAATCATAACTATTTGTATCTCCAACGATACTACCAATAGTAGAATTCCAAGCTATATCACCTTTCGTATCTGTATACAACGCACTTGAGCTTGTTGACTTAGTAGAAGTTGTTACCTTCAAATCACCGCTTGTAATTGTCGTTTTGTAGCTAGTTTCAACCAAGCCCAAAGCATCTACAAGCGTACCTTCAAGGTGTACTCCATTTATAACTATATATCCTTCACTATTTATTGATGCAGTACCACCTGCAGCAACAATATCCGCAAATATATCATCTAGGCTACTATCTGCGCCATAAGTCTTTGCTGTACCACCATTGATAGAAAGTGTTTTGTTAGGATTTGCTGGAGCTCGTCTAACCGCCCTTGCGCCTGAGGTTGAACCAGATGCTATCAAACCTAAATTGCCTAATGTTGTACCACCTGTAGCAACATTTGAAGTGCCTGATATCATTACGGCATTTACCGTTGTAAATTTTGTTCCTGTTGCAAGTTCATCAAAGCCCAATGCACCCACAACAGTACCGCTCATTGTTACACCCTCAATACTGATAGTATTATCATCATTGATAGTGAACTTGCCACCTGCACCCTCTATCTGTGTTTTTATATCTTGCAACGTAGAATCTTTTGTATAAGTAGTTGATGCACCGTCACCAACCTTCAATGTATAATTTGAAGTAGTTCCAGTAATATCGCCCAACTTTGTACTCAATTCTATATTATGTTCTACGGTTGATTCTGTATTACCACCACTAGAAGTTGAACCTGTAACGGCAGTTAATTTACCTGAAGTTACGCTTGTACCTTGTGTAGTAGCATCTAACCCCAACAATGAAGGTAAACTACCACCCAATGTTACACCCTCTATCGTAACATTACCGTCTTTAAACGTAACTTTACCGCCTGCATTCTTGATGTCGTTGAAAACAGTTTCTAATGTTGTATTTTTGTCATAAGTCTTTGCAGCTCCACCATCAATTGTAAGTGTACTATCTCCTGTAGCACCTAATTTTTCAAGTTGAGTATTCAAGCTTGCATTTTCGGTAAAGCTTGTAGATAGTTGAGTCATTCCCAAAGCATCTGCCAAACTGCCTTCTATATACCCATCTTTGATTGTTATTTGATGAGTCTTTTCATCAAATTTTGCATCAAGTCCAGAATTTTTTAATGCGTTCACAAACTCATTAACTGTTTTCCCTTCAACATTACTAATCTCTGTTGTCAAGGCTGTACCATCTGACTTGTATGCAATATATTTCTTATCAGTAGTTATTCCCAACTCTGAAAGTTTTGTATTGCCATCAGCCTTCAATGTAGCCTGATGTGCAGAACTAGAAATTGTTGTTCCACCCTTTGTAGGGTCTAAATTTAACACATCTAGTAATGTTCCGCTAATCTCATTTCCATGTGTATCAATAGTAATAATTCCTCTACTATCAACACTCATATCAACTCCAGCATTTTTTAAGATGTTCTTGATATCACCCAAAGTCTTATCATTAGAGATTGTGTTGTTTGTGCCTCCAGCAACAAGTGTAGTATCTCCTGTAATACCCAATGCTGAAAGTTTTGTATTCAAATCAGCTACTCGCACCTCAATATACGACAACGCACCACTTTCTGAAACCGTACGTTTTTGAGATTCGATAAGGTTCAACACGTCCATTAGGTTTGTTCCACCTTCAACCTTATCCAATGTTGCACCTTTTATTGTGATATGTCCCTTAGTATCAACTGTTGCATCATCTGCACCAACCGCAGAAGATTTTAAATAATCCAAAAATTCGCCCAATGTGTTCATCTGAACAGCTGCACCACCGTCTTTTTGGATTGTATAATTGTTTCCATTTTTAGTGATAGTGTGTTTAACACCTTCGATATTTATATCGCCACCATTTAAACCTAGTTTATAAAACTCTGTATTACGACTTGCATATACAACTGAACCTGAAACTGCACCTGAAACATTATTATTAGCAAGTTTCAATGCGTTCTTAAGGTTTGTTGCACCTTCATCAATCTTATTCAAGTCCATTCCTATTGTGAATGTACCCTTGCTTTCATCAAATTTTGCATCAACTCCAACATTCTTAAATTTGTCTATCAAATTTTGTAACGTATCTTCTGTTGTAACATTGAAAGATTGAGAGTTTACAGTAATAGTACCATTCTTACCTCCCAATGTACCAAATGTTGTGTTCAAATCAGCAGTCTTAACCTCAAACTGAGAGTATCCACTAGTAGCCTTTGTTGCAGTCGCCAACGAATCCACCGCTACATCATAACTTTGACGTGCAGCCTCTGTTGTTGCAGTTGCAGTTGCTATACTAGAATTGGACGACAATGCCAAATTCTGCATGAACAAGTCCATTGATGCGATACCGTACTGCGAATCTGTTATTTTTTGCAAACAAGTTTGAAAACTCGAAAAATACGATTTGATGTTGTTTACAATGCTTAAAAGGTTTTCCTTCTCAGCCTTTTGTTGCTCAAGACTCGTAATCGTCTGTTGTTTTACTGATACTAACGCATCAACCCAAGAGCTTGTATCCAAGCCCGATGCCGATAATCCACTGAAAGAGATAGTGCTTGCCATTACGCCACCTCTCTTCTAATCATGTTACGACATCTGTCCGGTTTGGTTTCTTGTGCCTTGTGGCGTTTAGCACTACTAAACATCACCACCAAACCATTCTGGTCATTGTGCATTGGTTTAATCATGTTACGACATCTGTCCGGTTTGGTTTCTTGTGCCTTGTGGTGTTTAGCACTACTAAACATCACCACCAAACCATTCTGGTCATTGTGCATTTTTTTAATCATGTTACGATTATCTGTCATTGCGAGAAAATCGTCAGATTTTCGTGGCAATCCAGTCAAAATTCTCATTCCCCGACCGAGGAACTGGATTGCTTCACTTCGTTCGCAATGACAATTCATTGCGTCATTCAGAGCCGTTAGGCGAAGAATCTCTTGCAAACCCTTATTACAAACATACACACTACAATACCCCCTATTACTTTCAAATAGGGTAATAATATCCTTACATTCTGTTGTTCCGTGGTCGCAAATGCAACCTAAGGTACGCTTATCCAAAATCGTACGCTCCGTTAATGATATCATCCTGATAGTTGCAAACTATATATACATTATATGGTATTTTTCAATCTTTTTCAATCCATGAATTATATAATTAGTGTATTTTGTTACATTATTAACACATTTAGTCCAAACTTATTTACATCTATCCTAAACGCATTATTCATTCAAAGAATGTGTAATATAAGCAGGCCCTTTAAGAACTAACAAAAGTTGCGCACCTGAGGCAACCGTTACATGTTCACCCATTTTACGAGTAGGGCCTGGAGTCCATTGCAAAACCCCCAAATAATGTCTTGCAATACCTTTATGATAATGAGGTGTTGTATCATATTTTTCTGGTGCAGTCATTTCACCACCAATCAAACAACCATTACTCGTATAAATATATGCATAAACAGGGTTTTCATATCCATCTTCAAAACGTAGTTTTGTTATTCTAACAACCATTGAAGCATTTGTTCCAACAATCGGCTCATTCTTCTTTTCTATACGTCCAAAAAACATTGTTCCTTTTGGTATTACATTAGATTCAAAAAGAAAAATATCATTTGTCGAGATAAAACGTAGAGGAGTTTTTTCATCTGATGCTAATGTTGAAAACTCTTGCATTGAAATAACGGGTATAAAAGTTCCTGAAGGTAACTCAACTCCATTGTAATCTCTCAAATCAGGGTCAGCACAAACCGACTGAAAAACACCTAATACGATTATAAAAATTAATGATAATATTTTCTTCATACCCATAATTATATATTAATTGTTATTTAAAAAAATCAAGTATAAAAGGGAAATTGTTAAAAGCTGATAATAATTATTTCAATAAAAATATCAAGCCGTCATTTGGTGCGGGGGTTGGGGTTGCACAGACCCCAATTATAAATAAATCAACATTGACAGATTCCGTATCAAGTACGGAATGACTATGTCATATTGAGCTAAACGAAAGCTCTCTTGCAAACCTTGATTTGTGCCTTGTATGAGATTCTTCGGGCTTCGCCCTCTGAATGACAGTTAGGTTTTGTATGAGATTCTTCGCCTACGGCTCTGAATGACGGGAAAAATGTTTTAAATTATTCAAAATCATAGATTTTTCGCAATGACAATTTCTAATTAATAAAACCTTTTAAAATAAAAGGTTTTATTAACTCATCACTATCCACAAAATACGTTTTACAAATTGTCCTACAT
>ERZ1034920.1022-NODE-1022-length-19207-cov-9.364192_pt1 | contig 19207 bp, 18 predicted proteins | sample MGYA00520688_ERZ1034920 | MGnify/ENA primary metagenome ERZ1034920 (study PRJEB33766, sample SAMN09781785) | gut metagenome | biome: gut microbiome | host: Homo sapiens | place: Madagascar | study: EMG produced TPA metagenomics assembly of the PRJNA485056 data...
GCTGAAGCCCGCGCCTCGCAAACGGAGTCGTGACACCAACTTTCGGCACACTACCATGCTGACCTGGGGTTATGCCGAGAGGCGGCCCGAATCAGTCCTTGAAACCGCCCAGAACTCCGAGAGCATGTCAATTTTGAGGCCGAAAAGCTGCGAAACAGCCCAGAACCGCGGGGGTCGGGGCAGAACGCCGCGGCTCGATGCAGCAAACCGCCCAGAACCCTGGGACTATGACGGGCATGCAAGCACGAGTGCGCGGCTACGCGGCTCCCAGGTCCTCGGTCACGGCTTTGCCGGCGAGGATACCGAAGGCTCCGTTGGTGGTCAGGCTCTCGCCGCCTCCCTGTGCGGCGGCGCCGCAGCAGTACACACCCGCGATGGCCTTGCCGTTGGCGTCGAGCAGACGTCCGCCGCCGTCCACCACCGCGCCGCCGCGCGTGCGGAAGCGCACGGGGAACTGCTTGAGCGCGTAATACGGCGGCTTGAGGTTCTCAAGGAACTGCTTGCGCCCGAAATCGGAATCCTTGCCGGACTCCACCATGCTGGAGAAGCGGTCGACGGTCTTGCCCAGCACGTCCTCGGACACGCCCATGCCCGACGCCAGCTGCTCCACCGTGTCGCACGGCCCAACCAGGCGCGATGTGTGCTTCGCCGTCACCTGGGCCGCGCTGCGCGCCTGCCCGCTCTCCGAGATGCTGCTATCGAAGATGGTCCAGAAATACCCGCGCTCCTGAGTGAAGCACGTTGCGCACAGGTCGCGCATGTAGTCCTCGTTGCCGAAGCGGTTGCCCTGCGTGTCCACCACGATGGTTGGCGCGAACATGCCCCACGCAGCCGCCTGCGGAAGGTCGCTGATCACCGAAGGGGTCACGCTCATGTCGCTGAGCTGCGCGCCGAGCGCCTGGCACAGCTTGTGGCCCTCCCCCATGGACGCGGCGGTGTAGCAGCCGATGCGCTCCCACGCGGACAGATACTCGCGCACGAGCGACTGGTTGCTGGCGAACCCGCCCGTGGCCACCACCACGGCACGCGCATGCACGTCGACCACGCCGGACTGGTCCTTCTTGCTGGTGGAGAAACGCACGCCGCATACCTTGCCCGACTCGTCCAGGATGAACCCGGTGGCGCGATAGCCGGTGGAGAACTGCACGCCCTTCGCCGCCAGCTTGTCGCGCAGCGGCATCATGAGGCTCTCCGTGTCGCCGATGCCGTTTTTCGGGAGCACGCGGCGGCGGTTCGCCTCGTTGGCGGAATAGCTGGCGGGGTCGGCGAACTGCGCGCCGTACGAGCTTTTCATGCGGTCGACCCACTCGGGCGCCGCGTAGAACAGGCGCTTCGCGAATTCAAGATCGGTCACGCCGGCGCTCTTCAGAGCCTCCTTGCGCTCGGGCCACACGTCGTCGCAGGTCTCGGTGATGCCCGCGTCCTTCTGCAGCTGGCTGCCGCACACCTCCATGACGGCGTTGGACTCGTAGCTTTCGCCGCCCAGCACGTCGAGCTTCTCGGCCACCATGACCGACAACCCCGCCTCGGAGGGGTCCATGGCCGCCGAAAGACCCGCCATGCCGCTGCCCAGGATGAGCACGTCCACCGATGCGGAGAACGACACCTGGGGCTGGCCGAGCACGCCCGTCCCCTCGACCGAAGGGACCACGGCGGAGCTGCACGACGACAGCAGGGGCACGGCGGCGAAGGCGGCGCTGGCACCGACCAGCTTGAAGAAATCGCGGCGTTTCATGTAGGGCATGCTCTTTCACTAGATGGCGAAGGGACGGCGCCCGCCGCCGTGCAACCGGCTTTGGGCACCGTCCCCCATTTCGATATCGCAGCCATGGTAACGCACGCGCCCCGCGCGCGGCCGGCGGTTCGGCGCGCGTCACATCTTCTCGATATGCGGGGCGCCAGCGGACGTGCGACAGCCGGCGGAAGTTGCTGCACCGCGGCGCCTTTTCGCCAGCGCACCCGAGGGACGCCGGCAAAAGCGAAGCCGCCGCGCCGTTTCCCCACTTGCCGGCGGAGCGCCGTGGGCGCTTCCCTATTCGTAGAACTTGGTGTCGGGATACGGCGGCTCGAGGGCTCGCTTGAAGGCCTGCGAGCGCACCTTCGCCAGCACGCGCTCGACGTCGGCGCGGTTGAAGCCGGCTTCCACCAGGCCGTCCTCGCTGACGCCGTGCTCGAAATGCGCGATGAGCATGCGATCGAGCGTGGGGTAGTCGATGCCCATGGACTTCTCGTCCTCCTGGCCGGGCGCAAGCTCGGCGCTCGGCGGCTTGACCAGCACATGCTCGGGGATGGGCGGCACCTGGCCGTCGCGCTCGGCGCGCTCGTTGCGCCAGCGCGCAACGGCGTACACGTCGGTCTTGTACAGGCCGCCGATGGGAGCGAACGCGCCGGCCGTGTCGCCGTAGAGCGTGGAGTAGCCCATCATGGACTCGCTGCGGTTGCCCGTATTCACGAGCATCCAGCCGTTGGCGTTGGAAAGCGCCATGAGCACCACAGTGCGGCAGCGCGCCTGCGTGTTCTCCGACGCCGTGCCCGAAAGCTTGCCGCAGCCCGAACGGCGCAGCACCGCCTCGAACGCCTCGAACGGCTCGCAGATGGACACGACGTGCGTCTCGATGCCCAGGTTGTCCGCCAGCTCGCGGGCGTCGTCCAAGGAATGCTCCGTGGAATAGGGGCCGGGAAGCATGACGCCGTGCACGTGATTGGGGCCGAACACGTCGGCGCACAAGACGGCGATGACGCTTGAATCGATGCCGCCGGAAAGCCCCACCACCATATCGGTGAAGCCGGCGCCCTTCGCATAGGCGCGCAGCGCGTCGGCGCACGCCTCGTACATATCGTTCGCTCGCATATAGCTGTCCTTTCAGCACAAGCGGGATTCCTTCGGATACGAGTATGCCCAAGCAGTGTTTCAAGGTGATTGCCAGCATGCAACAGCTTGGCAACCGGTCGAATCCCACGACCAGCGAACCAGGGACGGCGGGCGGGCAGCGTAAAGCTACCCTTGCCGTCGTCCGCGTACGCCAGCGCTCAATCTTGTCACCCCTCCTGTTAAAGCGGGACGACATTGAGTGCCCCGAAACGCAAGCGGGCGGCATGCCTTGCGACATGCCGCCCGCTTGGACGGGATATGCTTCGCCGTGCTACTGGATGGCGCGAATCTGCTCGGCCAGCCAGGTTGCCCATTCTTCGACGCCCTCGCCCTTGGTAGCGGCGATGGGGAAAATGGGGGCTTGCGGGTTGAGCTGACGCACGCTGGCGTCGAACGCCTCGCGATCGAAGTTGAACACGGGCATGGTGTCCACCTTGTTCAGGATGACCACCTTCGCCGCCTGGAAAACGCCGGGATACTTAAGCGGCTTGTCGTCGCCCTCGGGCACGGACAAGATCATGACCTTGGCGTTCTCGCCCAGGTCGAAGTCGGTCGGGCACACCAGGTTGCCAACGTTCTCCACGATGATCAGGTCCAGGCGCTCCAGGTCAAGCACGTCGATGGCGCGGCTGATCATGTTGGACTCCAGGTGGCACGCGCCGCCCGTGTTGATCTGCACGGCCGCGATGCCCTGCGCCTTGATCTTCTCGGCGTCCACGTTGCTGGCGATGTCGCCCTCGATGACGGCGATGTTGAACTCGTCGCGCAACGCCTCGATGGTGGCCAGGATGGTGGACGTCTTGCCGGAACCGGGGCTGGCAAGCAGGTCGAGCACGAACACGTGGTTGTCGGCGAAGCGCTTGCGCAGCTGCGCCGCCAGCTGATCGTTCTTGTCAAGGATGGGTTGCTTCATATCGATTTGCATGCTGATTCCTCCTATTGATCAAGCAGCGGTTTGAGTTATGAACCGGATTGGGAAAGCGTGGCGAATGCGAACGCTCGCGGCCTTCCGTCCGCGCCGTCGGACACGAGCGCGCGAGAACGGCTCTTGCCCTCGCGGCAGGCGCTTCACCACGCGGGATCGCGCCGGCGCTCGTTAGTCGTCGGGCAGGTCGACCTCGATGGAATCGATCTGCAGTTCGCGACCGGCTAAAAGCTTCGTGTTGTAGCCGCCGCACTCGGGGCACACCATGTGGAAGCGGTCGTGCTCGTATTCGGCGCCGCAGTCCAAGCAAAGGCTTCGAGGCTTTACCATGTTGATCTCAAGCTCCGCGCCTTCGCTCATGGTGCCCTCCGTGAGCACCTCGAACGCGAAGCGCAGCGAGTCCTCGATGGCCTCGGTCATCTCGCCGATGGACAACGTGACCTTGAGCACCTTCGTGGCGCCCGCCTGCACGGCGGACTTCTCCACCGCCTCCATGACGCCGGTCATGATACCTAGCTCGTGCATGCAGCTCCTTCGATCCGCGAAACCGTGCGGCGCCCGCGCCGCACGCCATTGGTACGAACCCCATACTATCCCAAGAAGGCCCGCATGCAGCGGGCCTTCAGGTTAACCATATATGTTTGCCGGCTAAGCTACTTGCGCTTCACGGCTTTGAGCTTCTTGGTCTTGGGAGCGGCCGCCTGGGCAGCGCCCTCCTCCTTCGCGAGCTCCTGGTTCTGCTTCTTGATACGGCCGGCAAGCACGATGCGGGCCAGCAGCAGCGATACCTCGTACAGCACGATCAGCGCGGCGAACATGAGCGCCATGGTGACCGGCGACGCGTCGGGCGTGACGATGGCGCAGAACACCAGCAGACCGACGTAGATGCCGCGCCAGCTATCGCGCAGCTTCTTGTACGGCACCACGTTGAACACCACCAGGTAGAAAATGACCAGCGGCAGCTCGAAGGCGACGCCGAAGCCCAGCTCGAACTTGATGATGATGTCCACGTAGCTGGCCATGCGCGGCGTGACGGTGCCCAGGCCCATAGCCTGGTCGGTGAGCCACTGGAACGCCGGGTTCAGGATGATGCAGTAGCAGAACACGGTGCCCAGGATGAACAGCACCACGGCAGCGGCGAACGTGGGGATGAACCACTTGCGCTCGTTGGGCTTGAGCGCCGGCAGGAAGAACGCCAGCAGCTGCCACAGGATAACCGGCGAGCAAGCGACGATGGCCGCCCAGATGGAGATCTTGAAGCGGGTGGAGAACGCCTCGAACGGGTCGATGGCCATGAACGACGGCAGGCCGTCGGGGCCCTTCGGCAGGTACTCGGAGATGGGGATCATCAGGAACTGGCCCATGGTGGGCGTGGCGAAGTAGAACACGCACACGCCGATGAGCAGACACACGACAATGCGCACCAAGCGCATGCGCAGCTCGCCCAGATGATCGAATAGGGGCATTCGCGCCGGTCCGATAGGCATCGGTTACTCCCCCTTCGTTTCGGTGGCGGAAGATTCTGCAGCGGACGCCGCCGGTGCGGCGGGCGCCGCGGGAGCCGCTTGCACGGCGGTTTCGGGCGCCGCAGCCTCGGTCGACTTGGCATCGGCGGCGGCCAGGGCAGCCTGCTTTGCGGCCTCGGCCCTTTCGGCTTCGGCGGCCTGCTTGGCGGCGCGCTCGCGATCATAGCGGGCCTTGCGCTCGCTGAAGCTTTCCTGCTGGCCCGCCGGGCGCGGCTTGGATGCCGCGGCGGAGGAGCTATGCGAGGAGACGGCCTTGCTTGCGCTGCTCACTGCCTTGCTTGCGCCGTTGGCGGCCTTCTTGCCGGCGTCAGCGGCCTTTTCCATAACATCGAGCGGGTTCTTGAACGGCTCGTCGGAATCGGGGTCGTACACCTCGTTCTTGATAACCTTGTTCATCTCCTCCTGCGCGTTTCGGAACTTGCCGATGGCCTTGCCAAGCGTTTTCGCCATTGCGGGCAGCTTGTCGGGGCCGAACAGCAGGAAACCGAACAGCAGAATGAGAAATAGCTCAAATCCACCGATACCAAACAAAGCATTCCCCTTTGCGTGCGTTCCCTTTACTCTTTTCGCGCTTGCGCGCAACAGCCATTCATGGTAGCACAAACGCCCCGGCCCCCTTCGCGCGCACTTCCTTTACAGAAAAGTTCTTCCTAGGGAAGCCGCGTTCGGGGACCGGGGCGTTATCGATTACCGAAGGTTGCTACATGGACAGCACGGACAGCGCGATGGTGGGGATGCCGAGCGCCAACACCAGGATGACGCACACCACCACGGTGAAGATCTTCTTCGTGCGGGCCGCCGCCTCGCGGCGCGCCTTCTCGCGCGCCTCGCGCTCCTGGGCCGCCTTGATGCGTTCGGCCTTCTGCTTGGCCGTGAGCTTCTGGTTCGTTCCCATGGCGCGCTACCTCAGCTTGCTGCGGATCTCGATGACGCGGGCGATGCTGCGGGCCACTTCCACGCCCACATGCCAGCTGCTCTTCTCGTACAGCACGTTGCCGCCCACCATGGTCATGAGCACGTCGGAGCCGGTGCAGGCGTTGACCACGGCCGAGACCGGGTCGGTGGCCGGCGTTTGGTGCGAGCCGGACAGGTCGACGGCGATGACGTCGGCCAGCTTGCCCACTTCCAAGCTGCCCACCTTGTCGTCCATGCGCAGCGCGCGGGCGCCGCCGATGGTGGCCATCTCCAGCATGGTGGAGGATTTCATGAAGCTGCGCGGATTCACGGCGCGCTGGATGAGCATGCCGATGTGCATCTCCGAGATCATGTCGGTGGAGTCGGTGGCGGCGGGGCTGTCGGTACCCAGGCCAACGCGCAGGCCGTTGTTCAGGAACTCGGCGAGCGGGGCCACGCCCATGCCCAGCTGCGCGTTGATGCGCGGGCAGCTGGCGATGGAGACGTCGTATTCCTTGAGCTTGGCCACGTCATGGTCGTCGACGTAGACGCCGTGCACCATCATGACGTTGTCGCTTTCGAACGCGCCCCAGTTCAGCACGTAGTTGACCGGCGTGGTGCCCGTGGGCAGCCACGGCGGGACCTCCACGTAGCAGCGCGTGGTGTCCATGGAGTGGACGGAGAAGGGCGAGGAGCCGTAGCGCACGAAATCGCACTCCTCGCGGTCGCCGGCCAGGCGCAGCGCCACGGGAAGGTTCTTCCTGGAGGCGAGCTGGGCGACCTTGCGGAAAATCTCCGGGTTGCAGGTGAACAGCGACGACGGGGCCAGGCCGACGGTAAGACGGTCGGAATCGACCTCTTCCTGCCAATGGGCCAGGTCGTTCTCGGCCTGATGCATGGCGAAGTCCACGCGGCGGCGGTCCATGGCGCCCACCTCGCGGTAGACGACGCCGCGCATGCCCAGCTTCTGCATGGCGGTGCAGCTGGCGCCCGAAGTGGTGATGTCGGCCACGGTGGTGATGCCGCTGGACAGCGACTCGAGGCCGCCCAGGATGGCCGAATCGTACCAATCGGCGGCGTCCATCTTCGCGGACAGCTCGCGCATGGTCATGATCCAGGTAGCATAGGGGACATCGTGGACGATGCCGCGCATGACCGCGTTCTCCAGGTGGGTGTGCAGGTCGACGAAGCCGGGCAGGATGGCCGCCTGGCCGAAATCGGAGACTTCCTCATCGGGATAGCGCAACTTGAGCATGGCGGCGTCGCCGACGTCGCGGATGGCGCCGTCGCGAACGAGCACCGCACCGTTGTGGATGGGTTCCGACGTGATGGGAAGCACGTACTGCGCGCACAAAAGCATGGGCTGCCTCGCTTGTTCCGTGATTTGCAAGTAAACACGTATGATAGCACCGATGAGCGCCCCGGCGGAGCTTCCACGAAAGCAACGCGGCGAGCGGCGCAGGCCGAGAAGTTTGATTCGCGAACAGGGGACGGAGGTGTGTTCACGCGGATACGTCGACGGAAGTGCGGGGGGTTGACCGCGAACGCACCTCCGTCCCCTGTTCGCGGGCTACTTCAACGGCAGGGTTGCGGTGAACACGGTGCCTTCGGCCTGCGTGCTGGAGGCCGTCAGGGTGCCGCCGTGCTCCTCGGCGATGGCCCGCGCGATGGCAAGCCCCAGACCGTGCCCGCCGGCGCCGCCCGTGCGCGCCTTGTCCGCGCGGTAGAAGCGGTCGAACACGTGGGGAAGGTCCTCGGGCGATATGGGCGCACCGGTGTTGCGCACCGCAAGCCTCGCCTGCTTTCCCGAGCGCGAAAGCGACACGTGGACCGCTCCCCCGTCATCAACGTACTTGCAGGCGTTGTCGATGAGCGTGCCCGCCAAACGGCGCAGCCGTTGCTCGTTGCCGCGCAGCTCGATACCGGGCTCCACCTGCGATTCCAGCTTCACGCCGCGCTCGAACGCCACCGATTCGAACTGCAGCACCTCGCCTTCGATGACGTCGGACAGATCGACCTCCTCGAACGCCGGGCGGGCGGCGCCGGACTGCGCGGCGGCCTCCTCCTCGTCCATCTTCGCCAGCGTGAGCAGGTCGCCCACCAGGCCTTGCATGGCTTCGGCCTCGTGCTGCGTGCTCTCGAGCCATTGGCTTTGGCTTGCCACGCTGCGCTCGGGATGCTCGAGCGCGATGGACGTGTTCGCCAGTATAACCGTGAGCGGGGTTTTCAGGTCGTGCGACGCGTCGGCCACGAAGCGGCGCTGCTGCGTCCAGGCGCGAGCGACGGGGCGCAGCGCCCAGCGGCTGAAGAACAGGCTGATGACGAGGAACACGGCCAGCGCCGCGACCTCCACCACGGCGAGCGTGGCCGCTAGGGTGCGCCAGCCGCTCGCGCTGCCCATGTCGGCGAACGCCAGGTACATGACGCCACCCGCCTGGCGCTTCTCGTAGAACAGGCCCAGGTCGGATAGGCTGCCGAAGCCCTCGTCGGCGCCGGCGAGCTGCTGGCCCGCCTGCTCGAGCACGTCTTGGCTGATGGACGCCGTGTTGAAGCGGCCGAGCGCAGTCATGTCGCCGTCTGTGGACACGGAGAACAGGGCGACGGGGATGACCTGCCCCCCATCGCGCTCGCGACCGCCAATGGTCGGCGGCGCGGCGTCTTCCCGGCCCACGGCGGCATCGGCTTCCGCAAAGCCGGCGGCCTGCCCGGCTACCTGGGCCGACGTCTCCTGGTCGCCGGAGACGGCCGGGTCGTCCGCCCCGCCATCGTCGGGCGCGGGCTGTCCTTCGCCAAGCGCATCCTTCCCCATCTGCCTGCCCTGGTGCTCGGCGGCCTGCGCGATGGCCTGGTTGAGCGCGCCGTCGACCGCGGCGACGCTTTGCCGATGGTTCACCACGCAGATGGTCGTGAAGATCACCGTCAGCACAACGGCGACGGTGGCCATGTTCAACGCTATGAACTTGATGCGGAGCTTCTTCAGCATGGCGCTGCCCTAAGCCGCGGCGCCATCGGCGGCGAAACGGTAGCCCGCCTTGCGGATGGTCTCGATGCACGCCTGCGACCCCAGAAAGCGCATCTTCTTGCGCAGGAAGCTGACGTATGCCTCCACGTTGTTGTCCTCGGCGCTCGATTCCACGCCCCACACGCGCTCGATGAGCAGCTCCTTCGACACCACCTGGCCGGCATTGCTCATAAGCACCTTCGCCAGGGAAAACTCCTTGAACGACAGATGGATGGTCTTCTGCCCGCACGTCAGATCGTAGCTTTCCAGATTCAGCGAAAGGTCTCCCGCGTCGAGCTTCTCGAAGATCACCTCGCCCTGGCGGCGCGTGAGGGCGCGCAGGTGCGCCAGCAGCTCGGCGGGGCTGAAGGGCTTGGTCATGTAATCGTCGGCGCCGCTGTCCAAACCGGTGATCTTATCGGGCACGGCGTCGCGCGCGGTGAGCAGCAACACCGGCGTGCTCACATTCTTGCGGCGCAATTCGGCCACTACCGTGAAACCGTCCATCTTCGGCAGCATGACGTCCAGGATGACCACGTCGTAGATGCCGCTTTCGGCATAGGCCAGCCCGTCGGCGCCGTTGTGCACCACGTCGGTGCCGTAGCCGTTCTCCTCCAGGATGTGCGCCAGCGCGCGGGCCAGCCGCACGTCGTCTTCCACGATGAGGATCTGCATGGTATGCCTTCCGTCGATTCCCGAACCCGCGCCGCAGGGCGCAGGCGTGCATTCTTTCGGTCAACAGTATACGGCCCAGCCTGAAAACGGGCTTAAAGAACGGGGCCGCCCCGAAGGACGGCCCCGCGTGCGGAAGCTATGGAAGCGGATTAGCGCTCGTAGACCTGATCGCAGCCGAGCAGGTCCTTCATGGTGTGCCAGATCTGGTGCGGATCGCCCACGGGGTGCGCGAGCGGCTTCATCTCGTAGCGCTCCACCGCGCCCGAGAGCAGGTCGACGGCGAACACCTCGTCGGAGAGCGTGAGCGCCTGCTGCGGGCAGATGTCCGTGCAGCAACGGCATTTCACGCAATCGCCGGGGAAATGCTCCACGCCGAACGTGCCGTCCTCGTCGGTGAACTTGCTGATGGCGCCGGTCGGGCAGAACGTCGCGCACATCTGGCAGCTGCTACACTTATCCGGGTCGATGATGACATGACCCCACAGGCGCGTCTCGATCATGACGTCCTGCGGCTCGCCCAGGCTGGACAGGCTGTTCAACAGAAGCTCGCGGCGATCGGGGATGAAATGCGGCAACGTGCCGTCCTCCATCACCTTTTGGAAGCGCGATTCGGGCTTCTCCTGGATGCCGAGCGTCTCCTTCACGGCGTAGTCGGCGGTGGTGCCGGCGGCGGCTTTCGCCTCGGAGCCCATCTCTTCGAAGAACCTGCGCTTGCCGGCGTCGAAGCTGGATTTGCCCTCCAGGCGCACCTGGTGCGGGAACCTCTTCACCAGGTCGACGCGCACGTTGCTGTTCCACGTTTCCAGCAGCGTGTTGGCGGTATCGCGCACCTGCTCGGCCATGTGGAACCCGGTGGCGTGCTCGCAGGCGGCGCACTTGCCCTCCACCAGGCTGATGTGCTTGGCGCCGGCCACGGCCAGGGTGACCAGCAGGCTTTCCTCCACGCGCCCAAGGCACGTAACGGACACGACTTTCTCCAGGTCAAGCAGCCCTTCCGCAGCGTTCACGATCTGCTCGCACGCGATGACCACCTCGCCGTCGGCAGCGCGCATGGCCTGGATGCAGCGATGCAGCAGCTCGGCGTCGTTGGGGCGATGGGCCTCGAGCGCGCACGTGGGGCACACGGTGGCGCACGTGCCGCAGCCGATGCACTTCTCCGGCGAGATGATCAGCTCATTGTCGTTATAGGATATGCAGCCCGACGTGCACACCTCCGCGCATTTCATGCACGTGGCGTTGCGATTGCGCACGACGGCGCAGCGGTTCTGATGAACCGTGATATCGGCGCTCTGAAGTTTTTCGAGCAGACCGAGGAAATTCTTGGCACTTGGCATTGCTGCCCCTTTCTCGTCTACCCCCTTGCACTGGTTAGTATAGCCGTTCGCCTACGCAAAAGTGCCGACAGCGGCGTCGAACTCGCGCACGGTTCCGTCGACATACTCGATGCCCCAGGTGCCGTAGTCCACGTTGAACGCGGGCGGCTCGGGCATGGCGAAGGCGGGCTCGGCGGCATCGGCGGCATCGGCCTGCGCTTCAGCGGCATCGACGGCCTGCTCGGCGGCAGCGCTGGCGGGCTCGGCCTGATCAGATGCCTGACCTGCGGATTCATCTTGCTCGGCAGCAACGGCGGCTTCGGCCTGCGCCTGCTCGGCAGCTGCGAGCTGCGCTTCGTAGCTGGCGCGCGACGGGATGCGCACGCAAGCGATATCCTGCCCCAGCGCACCGGCGTTCATGAGGTCGCGCACGCGCTCCACCATGTCCACCCCGTCGGCGGGAAACGACGAATCGGAGCCCGTCTTCACCGCGATGAGCGCGTTGTCGCCGAACTCCAGCTCAAGCCAATGATACGGAAACGCCGGCTGGCCGTTTTCGGCGCGAACGTTGTTGGCGGCCGTGATGGTGTTGGACACCTTCGAGAACATGTTGTGCAGCCACTTGGGCATGACGCCCTCCCATAGCTGCTGCGCGGCTTCGTCTGACTTGTCCCAGTAGGCACGATGCAGCTTGATCATGAAGCGCATCACGTTCTCCGGGCGCTGCCCGTCTACCGGCTTGTGCGCCTGCACAAGCGACGGCGCCACATAGGAGTACGAGCGTTTGATATCGGAGACGCACTCATCGTTGAATAAACGTTCGTCCAGGTCCATGCGAAGAATCAAAGAGGGTCGAATAAAAGCGGTCATGGCTTCAGCTTCCTTTCTCCAAACCAAAGCGGGCCGGCGCACGTCCCCACGCGGCCAGGTCCGTCGTCCACTTGCATTCTTCCCCAAACCCTGCCGCGCAGTATGGCGCAACCCTCCGCGCGTTGTCAAACGCGGGTTTGCGACCGCACATCCGGCGCAAAGCGCAACGGGCGGGCCGCACGCCTATGGCGCCAGCCGGGCCCGCGACGCGCCGTGAGCGCTCGCCTGGAGTTGCGGCAAATCGCTGCAAACCCGCCGCGCGAAGACGCATCTATCCCCAAAATCGAATAACCTACCGCAGAAAATCGGGCCTTGACACCGCCGTTGCGGCGCGCATATCATCGTCGCGGGGAGTCCGCCGGCGCACCGGATGCGTGCGGCAGACATTGTTTGCAAAAAGTCGGAGCTTCAGGGGTGAAGTTCCCGGAGTCGGTCTTACGGGCCGGCACTGTAGCGTCATGCCAGAAGGCAGGCGCTTGTTTTGTTGTTGGCAATGTCTGGGAGGGGCGGAGCATGTCTGATTCCACTTTCGATCTATCCTTTGATTCCGAGCTTGACGAGTTCGACCCGCTGGAGGATACCGGCGCGGACGACGACGATGATGATGGCGGCGATTACACCGCCATCAGCTCGGCAACCGATGCGCCTGCGCAGCAACTCGAGGCCGAAAGCGATAGCCGCACGCCTGCCGAGCGCATCGACGATCTGTTCAAATCCATGGCCCCGCGCCGCAAGGTGCTGCTGGGCATCCTGTCCTTCGTGCAAGAGCCGCAAACCGCCGAGGCCGTGAACGCCCACGTCGACGAGCTGCAGCAGGACAACTTCAGCGTCTATACCGCCGCCAACTTGTGCAACCTGCTCGAGCGCGCCGGCACCATCGAGCGCATCACCGCCGACGGCCAACCCGCCGACGATACGGAAAACGAGCCCAAGACCGTGGTCGTGGACGGCGTGGAGTACCTGGAAGCCGCCGAACCCGTTGAGGTGTTCTGGCGTATCACCGAGCCTGGCCAGGCAAAACTTGATTCCGACAAACCCACCGAGCGCCTGCGCGCCCTGCTTGAGGAGGATGCGGCGTACGCGGTCATCTACAAGCGCATCCTCGCGCTGTGCGCAGCCGAAAACGGCGCTGCCACCCCGGTCATCAACGGCAAGGTCGACAACGACCCGCTGGTGCAAAAGCCCCGCCTGTACGCCCCGCATTTCGTGGACAAGCTGGAGCAATGCGACGCGCTGGAATGGCGCAAGGCCTGGTTCACCACCGAAACGGGAAAGCAGGGCCTGGAAATGCTGGCAGATGTCGTGGACGAGTCCGCGGCCGATTCCAAGGAGGACTAACCATGACCGAGAACGCCAACACCGCCGCAGAGCAGGCTTCCATAGACGAGCTGATCAAGCTGATCGAACAGCGCGCCGCAACGTACGGCCTGCTCAGCCGCCTGTTCCGTGTGGAAGTCGACCAGGAGCTGCTTGACGAGCTGCACGGCATGCGCTTCCCCACCTCCACGGGCAACGCCGACGTGGACGAGGGCTACCTGCGCCTGGCGAAGTACCTGTCCAATACCTGGGAGAACAGCCTGACCGACCTAGCCGTGGACTACACCCGCGTGTTCATCGGCCACGGCGTGGACGCCTACAGCGCCGCTTATCCATTCGAAAGCGTGTACACCTCCGAGAAGCGCCTGCTCATGCAGGATGCCCGCGACGAGGTGCTGGCCATCTACCGCTCCGCCGGCCTTGACAAGAAGAACAGCTGGAAGGAAGGCGAGGACCACGTAGCTCTGGAGCTGGAGTTCGAGCAGGTGCTTGCCAACCGTACCGCCGATGCTCTACGCAAGGGCGACGAGGAGGAAGCCGCCGCGCTGCTGACCACGCAGAGGAACTTCCTGGAAGACCATCTGCTGTCGTGGGTTCCCATGATGACGGCGGACATGAAGCGTTTCGCGAAAACCGACCTGTATCAGGGCTTGGCCTACCTCACCGATGGGTTCCTGAACACCGACAAGGCGTTCCTGGACGACGTTTTGACCGAAGACGAGTAACGGGTATCGCCCGCCGACGCGCTTCGAAGCCGGCGCGTCGGCGGTTCTGCACCGCCAGGCTTCCCGGCGCGGAGGGCGTCGGATACGGGGAGGCCAGCATCGGGCGCGAGCGAAAGAAGGAGAGATGGATAACACGGATAACCGCACGGACCTGCCCGAAGGCCGCGCGGAACAGACGAGGGGAGCAGCGGATCCGGCAACAGCGCAGGCCGCTGCGGGAAAACAAGCGAAAACCGCGGGAATGACGCGTCGCACGCTGTGCCTGGGCATCGGCGGCGCCGCGGTGATGCTCGGCCTGGGCGGGCTGAAGCTGGCGAACCCGCAGGCCATCATCCGACCTCCGGGAGGCCAGGATGAGGACCGTCTGATCAGCGCCTGCATCCGCTGCGAGAAATGCTACGAGATCTGCCCGCGCGACGTCATCCGCCCGGCGCACATCGAGGACGGCATCCTGAACATGCGCACGCCCACGTTCGATTTCAGCGACGACTACTGCGATTGGTGCACCGAGGAGAACGGCGGCACGCCGCTGTGCGTCTCGGCCTGCCCCACGCGCGCGCTGGAGCTGCCGGCGGGCGCCACGAAGGAGAACACCATCATCGGCCGCGCGGTCATCAACACCGACTGGTGCCTGGCATACAAGCTGATCGGCTGCCGATTCTGCTACGACGCGTGCCCGTACGAGGCCATCGCGCTCGACGACGAGAACCGACCCGTGGTGCTCGACAACAAGTGCAACGGCTGCGGAGCCTGCGAAAGCGCGTGCGTATCGCTGCAAAACGGTTCCATTTCCGAGGGCGCCACTTCGCGCGCCATCATCATCAAGCCGCTTGACCAGGTAGAAAGGTAAGGTGCGGTCATGAAACGCAATTCAAAGACGCTGCGCACCATCACCGCGCTCGCCATCGTGGCCATCGTGTTCGTGGGCTTTTTGACGAACCTGGGCATCGGCACCATTTCGGCACCGGGCATCTGGGATATCTCCATCCTGTGCCCGCTGGGAGCGCTTGGCACCATGTTGGCCAGCAAGATGATGGTACCGCGCGCCGTGGTGTCGCTAGTCGTCATGGTGGTGCTCATCATCGTGTTCGCCCGCGCGTTCTGCGGCTGGATGTGCCCCGTTCCCCTGGTGCAGAAGCTGCGCGGCGTATTCACCAAGCCCGAGAAGCAGACGAAGGCCGAGAAGGCAAAGGCCGTGAAACAGGCAGACGCTAAGGCGGCCGAGGCCGCAGCCGACATCGCTCCGCTGACCGAGGACGAGAAGGCGGCGCTGGCAACCGGCTGCGAGAAGGACTTGAAGGGCCTGTCCGGCTGCGCAAGCTGCGCGAAGAAGCGCGGCGAGGCCGTGGATGCCCGCCACTTCGTGCTGGGCGGCGCGCTGCTGTCCACGTTCATCTTCGGCTTCCCGGTGTTTTGCCTGATATGCCCCATCGGACTGACCTTCGCCACCATCCTGCTGCTGGTGAACCTGTTCGCGCAGGGCGACGTGACGTGGTCGCTCATCGTGGTGCCCGCCATCCTGATCGCCGAGGTGCTGCTGTTCAAGAAGTGGTGCCATAAGCTGTGCCCGCTTTCGGCGTTCATGAGCCTGATCGCCAAGCTGAACCGCACGTTCAAGCCCACCATCGACAACGCGAAGTGCCTGGAAACGGCCCAGGGCAAGAAGTGCGGCGCTTGCGGACGCGCCTGCGAGGAGGGCATCGACCCGCGCCACCCCGAGCTGTCCGAGGCCGCATGGAGCGAATGCACGAAGTGCCGCTCGTGCGTGGATGCCTGCCCGGCGCACGCGATCAGCATGCCGCTGATCGCCAAGAAGGGCGAACCCGTCTCGCTGGTGGAAAACGAGAGGTAACCAGCCGGCAGATACGGCGAACGCGCACGTTGCGGCGCGCACGAAACGCAACGCGGGAATAGCCGGACGCGACGCGCGCCCGGCCTCCCGGGCAGAGGGTGGCCTAGCAAGGGTTTTGGGGATAGACCACCTTCTGCCCGGGAGCGGCGCCTCTTCACCCTCCCCTCCCTCCCCACTTCAGAAGATGCCGCCACTCCCTCTTTCAACCTGAGAAGCCGAAGCGGGCAACCTCCTCACCCGCTTCGGCGCAAACCCCCTCACCGTCCAACAAGCTGGCGGAAGGGGCCCGGGAACGGCAACGACCCGTCGGCGTATCGTCGACGGCAGCGCGCTCCGACCCGCTTGGCGGGCAAGATCGCGAACGCATATATAAATAGGTAAGGGATAACGACTGGGAGGTCGGATATGATTCAGGATATTTCGCACATCAAGGCAACGCGCATCGTCGGCGGCGTGGGCTGCGGCAAAACGCAGCAGCTGATCGAGCGCGTATGCTCGCTGCTTTCGGGCGGCGAAAAGGCAGGGAACGTGCTGGTGCTGTGCGCCACGCCGCAGGCATGCGAGTCGTTCACGCTGCGCCTGAACGCCGCTGGCGAAGAAGCCGGCGTGAACGCCGATGAGATCGCGGTGATCACGCCGCGCGCCTTAGCGCTCGAGGTGCTCTCAGATGCCGAAGCGGTGCGCTGGTCAGGCCGCGAGCCGCGTCTGCTCACCGCCTACGAGGAGCTGTTCCTGCTCGAAGATATGAAGGTGAGCGGCCTGCGCCCCAAGCGCCTGCGCGAGATGCTGAAGTTCTTCTACCGCAGCTGGACCGAGCTTGCCGATGACGATCCGAACTGGCTTTTGCCCGGTGAGGAGTCCAACGTGCACACGCTGCTGAAGGACAACCTGGCCCTCACGCGCAGCATCGTCGAGCCCGAAGCGGGCAATCTGGCGGTGAATTACCTGCGCGGCCACGCCGGCGCGGTTGCCGCCCATTCGTTCGCCCACGTGCTGGTAGACGACTATCAGCGCATCAGCAAGGCGTCGCAGCTGCTTGCCGGCCTGATGGCGACCGAAACGCTCACCATCGCCGGCGACCGCACCGCCTGTGTGCAGGTTTATGACAGCTACCCCTATGCCGCAGGCTTGGACGAGTTCATGGACGAGCACGAAGGAGCGGAGGATATCGAGCTGTCCGCATGCCATGCTTGCGCAGCTGGAGCTGCAGCTGCGTCCAAATTACTTGCCGACCCCGCCATGCAGTCGATCGCGTTCCATGCAGCGGAAGACATCGTCGCAGGTCAGACGGTTGTGCTGGAAAGCCCGCTGCCCGAAGACGAATTCGGCGCCGTTGCGCGCTTCGCTGCCGAAACCGTGGCGGCCGGAACGAACCCCGCCGACATCGTGGTTGCGACGCCTAACGGCGTGTGGAGCCGCAACATGGTGAAGGCCCTGCTAGCCGCGAAGGTTCCCGCTCAGGCGCTGACCGATCGCCAGCCGGTGCGCGGCGACATCCGCGACAACGAGCGCTGCGTGCCCGCCCACGTGCTGACGGCGCTCGACCTGGTGGCCGATCCCGAAAACGCGCTTGCATGGCGCTGCTGGTGCGGATACGGTGATTGGCTGGCCAACAGCTCCGCTATGGCGAATCTGCGCGCATATGCCGATGAGCACGATAAGGGCCTGGTGGAGGCCCTGCGCGATGTGCAGGATAGCGCGCTGGCCGCGAACGAGGGCGACGCCGATCGCGTAGTGGGCGCCAAGCGCGTTGCCGACGCACGCGAAGCGGGCCTTGCACTCATCGAATCCGCAGCCGGGCTCGAAGGCACGGCACTGCTGGACAAGCTTGCCGAGCTGGTCACGGGCCAGGAAGGCGCAACGGCGCCGGGCATCGTGAGCACGCTGTGCCTGGGCGAGCAGGATAACTCCGCAGCCGCCATGGCCAAGCGCTTCCGCAACCGCCTGCTGGCGCCCCGCATCGATGCCGCAAGCGCCGTCCAGGCGGTCCCCTACGACCAAGTCGCGGGGCTTTCGCCGAAGGTGCTGATCATCAGCGGTTTCGTGAACGGGTTCATCCCCTGCCGCGAATACTTCGACAGCGCCGAGATGCCCTTGGACAAGCAGGAGAAGGAGCACGCGAAGGACGCGCGCCGCGTGTATGCCATGGCAGGAAAGGCAAGCGAGCAGCTGGTGATTTCCCGCTTCACCACCACCAGCCTGGAAACCGCCAGCGTCATGAAGCTGCACATCGGCCGCATCCGCCTGCAAGACGGCAAGCGCATGTGCGCCATCGAGCCCAGCGACTTCACCGAGCAGCTGGCATAAAAAGGTTGGCCGAGAACCATCCCGATAGCTCATTGAGCGCGCAAAGCACCGCACCCCACCTCGTGGACGTGAGCGCAAACTCAAGTAAACGCAAAAAGCCCCGCACAATGCGGGGCTTTTTAATCCGTCGATTCCGACCTTGACGCGTATCGGGTTAAGAAGCTGAAAAATCTGCCTAAGCGCCTCTAGCTCAGCCGCCAATTGATTTTCGGCGGTTTCCTTTTTTCCTATTCTTTCCTATTTGTCTAGCGGAAGCGCAAAACGCCTATGCGAAAAGCTTATAGCAGTGCAGCTTCCCAGTCAGCTTCTTTGAAGCCGGTTAGCACGAAATCGGGGCCGACGACGATGGGACGTTTTACCAGCATGCCGTTGGCAGCCAGCAGGTCATAAGCTTCCGCGTCCGACATGCCTGCATCTAGCTGGGCTTTCACATTATGCTGGCGATACAGCTGCCCGCTGGTGTTGAAGAACCGGCGCAGCGGCAACCCGCTTTTCGCGTGCCATTCGGCCAGCTCAGCCGCCTTGGGATTATCCGCCACAATGTCGCGATCCGCATACGCCACGCCATGCGCATCCAACCACGCCTTCGCCTTCTTGCACGTTGAGCACTTCGGGTACTCGATGAACAACACTTCCTGCACGATGAGCTCCTTCCTTTAGGCGGCTCGCCTTTGCGTTTTGCGTTGCATAGCGTAGCAGGACGCCACCGCACCGCTCAACCAAGCACAAGTGAAACGCGATTCAGGCAGATAGCGCTACGTCCCCTAAGTGTCCGGATCCAGGACGCAAGGCGGCCCCTTTCGCTTGGAGACGTCCCTGTTTGCAAGGGGGGTTTGGGGAAAGGGTGTCTCCAAGCGGAAGGGGCCGCTTGAGGGTATTCGGTTGTCGCCCGGCGGCCCGATGGGGGCCGCCGGGGAGGACCGGCCTCCG
>ERZ1034920.1025-NODE-1025-length-19188-cov-8.894685_pt1 | contig 19188 bp, 15 predicted proteins | sample MGYA00520688_ERZ1034920 | MGnify/ENA primary metagenome ERZ1034920 (study PRJEB33766, sample SAMN09781785) | gut metagenome | biome: gut microbiome | host: Homo sapiens | place: Madagascar | study: EMG produced TPA metagenomics assembly of the PRJNA485056 data...
GCTAATAAAAAAGAGCACTGTTTATCGGCTTCGAGAGTTTTCGACAGTGCTCTACTATTAATAGGAGGATACAATAATGGCTGATACTAAAAGATTAGTTTGGGACCAAACAGGCGAAAGAGTCTATGAAACTGGTACCGAAAAAGGTGTTCTTTATCCATGTACTGATGGAGCTTATCCAAAAGGTGCAGCATGGAATGGATTGACTGGTGTTTCTCAAAATCCATCTGGAGCAGAAGCAACACCTCTATATGCTAACAACAAGAAATACTTAAACCTTATTTCTGATGAGGAATTTGCAGCAACTATTACTGCATACACTTACCCTGATGAATGGGAAGAATGTGATGGTTCAGTTCAATTAGCACAAGGTGTAATGGTTGGACAGCAACCTCGTAAGACATTCGGATTGTCATATGTAACTTTAAAAGGCAATGACACTGAAGGTACTTCACATGGTTATATTATTCACTTGGTATACGGAGCAACTGCTTCACCTTCATCAAAAGACTACAAAACTACTAACAATGACCCAGAAGCTATCGAGTTATCATGGGAAGCAAAATGTGTTCCAGTAGAAGTAGAAGGTATGAAGAAACCAACTGCTCATATTACTATTGACAGTACTAAATGTAAACCTGAGGAATTAAAGAAATTAGAAGATGCTCTTTACGGAACAGAATCTACTGAACCTCATTTACCTTTACCTGCTGAATTAAAAACTATCTTTACTTCAGTAGCTGCGTAATAACTCACAAGAGGTATACCACATTATGGTCAATGCCTCTTCTTTTTTTGTTTTTAGAAATTAATAAAGGAGATCAAATTTATGTTAAAGAAAACTATTACTTATACAGATTTTAATGGAACTGAACGTACTGAAGATTTTTACTTCAACTTAACTAAAGCAGAAGTTGTTGAAATGCAATTAGGTACAGTAGGCGGATTCGATGCAATGCTTGAAAACATTATCAAAGCACAAGATCAACCATCATTGATTAAAGAATTCAAGAAATTAATCAAGGCTTCTTATGGTGTTAAGAGTTCTGATGGTCGTAAGTTTGTTAAGAATGAAGAAGTATTTGATGACTTTGCTCAAACTGAAGCATACTCAAAACTATTCATGGAATTAGCAACTAATGATAACAGTGCTTCCGAATTTGTTGCAGGAATCCTACCACCTGATCTAGATAGCTTAGTAGATGACGTAAAACCACAAGCTTAATTTAGAAAACAACAAGGGAGGTAGTTAAATGCTAGAAATTATTGTCGAACCAATTGAAGGCTGGGATTCTAGGAAAGAGGAATTCTTGACAATTCCTGGAGGAAAGCTTGTTCTTGAGCATTCTCTTGTCTCCCTTTCTAAGTGGGAGTCAAAATGGCATAAACCATTCTTAAGAGAAGGTAAGAAAACGCCTGAAGAGATTCTTGACTATATAAAATGTATGACTGTCAGTAAGCAAGGGAATGATGATATTTATAATCACCTTTCTGACAAGAATATTGATGACATTAACAACTACATTGAAGACCCCATGACTGCAACTACGTTCACTTCCTTATCAAGTAAACACCAAGCACGTCAAGGAGAATTTATTACATCCGAATTAATTTATTATTGGATGATTGCTCTTAATATTCCATTCGAATGCGAGAAGTGGCATCTGGAAAGACTGCTTACTTTGATTCGTATCTGTAACGACAAGAATACTCCTCCTAAGAAGATGAGTGCTGCAGAGATTATGGAAAGAAATAGAGCATTAAATGCACAACGAAGAGCTAAATTACATACAAAAGGATAAGGTGATGTTATGGGATTTAAGCTAAAAAGTAAAGGCGATTATTCTAAAACAACAAAGTACTTGTCAGGCTTAAAGAAAGCCGAGTTCAAGAGAGTCTTAGAAGCATACGCTCGTCAAGGTGTAAATGCTTTGTCAGAGGCAACCCCAATTCGAACTGGTGAGACTGCTTACTCTTGGGATTACAAGATTATTGATAAGAATGGTCGAATAGAATTGAGATTTATTAATACACACATCAACAAAGGAGTACCTATTGCTATTATTCTGCAATACGGACATGGCACTGGTACTGGTGGTTGGGTAGAAGGAAGAGATTACATCAATCCTGCTGCTCAACCTTTTTTTGATGATGTAGTAGACAGACTATGCCAGGAGGTGACTAAGTTATGAGCAATGTAATTGATGATAGAGTCGTGTCATTGGAGTTTGATAATCGTAATTTCGAGTCAAATGTTTCAACTACTATGACTACTTTAGACAGATTAAAAGCCAAACTTAATCTCTCTGGAGCTAGCACTGGTTTAGAAAAAGTACAAAAGACAGCTAAAAGTACACCTGCAAGTTTGGAAGGAATTGCTAGTTCTGTGGCTGCTTTAGAGCAACGATTCTCAACTATGGGTATTGTTGGTGCCACTGCAATTAGTAATATTACAACTAAGATGATGGAATTGAGTAGTAAAACTTTGAATTTCTTAACAAATGGAGTTATTCAAGGCGGTATTTCTCGTGCTATGAAGATCGAGCAAGCCAAGTTCACAATGCGTGGTTTACTTAATGACGAAAAAGCCGTAGCTGATATTATGGAAGATGTTAACTATGGTGTATCGGATACTGCATATTCTTTAGATGCTGCTGCTTCAGTTGCTGCTCAGTTAGCTCCTTCTGGTATGCGTGCTGGTGATGGCATGAAAGCAGCATTACGAGGTGTATCTGGTTTGGCTGCGATGTCTAATAGTTCTTATGAAGATATTGGTCGTATTTATACACAAGTTGCAGGTCAAGGCAAGATGATGGGCGATCAGTTACTTCAATTCTCAGCAAGAGGTATGAACGTAGCTTCAACTATGGCTAAATATTTTCAAGAAGTAAAAGGGCAAACTACAACAACAGAAGCAACAATTCGTGACATGGTTACTAAAGGTAAGATTGACTTCCAAACATTTGCAGATGCGATGGACTGGGCATTTGGTGCTCATGCAAAGGAAGCCAATAAGACATTTAGTGGTTCAATGGCAAACATTCGAGCCGCATTAGCTAAGATTGGTGCTGAATTTGTAACTCCATTAATCAAGGAAAGTGGTCCGTTTGTAAATTTCTTTAACGCGGTTCGTGAAAAGATTAATGCAGTAAAAACATTATTAGTTGGAGATGGAACCGAGAATACTGTTAACTACATGAAAAAATGGGGTGAAGCAGTAGGTTCTGTAATTCAAGGAGTCACTGATAAGATCACTAAATCTGACTGGTCTAAGTTTGATTTAAAAGACAAGACTAGTAACGTAGGAAAGATGGCTGATATTTTGTCTAACTTGGCTAAGGTAATTGGTCAAGTGGGTTCAGCTTTCAAGACTGCGTTCAGTGATATTTTTGGTAAACAGACTTTGAAGTTGGATGGATTCTTAACAGGTCTACAAAAGATTTCAGAAAGTCTTGTTTTATCTGATGGTGCAGTAGACAAATTAACAAGAACATTTAAGGGGTTATTTTCTGTAGTTGATCTAGTTAAGAAAGCTCTGTCAACATTAGGAAATTTTATTACAAGTATATTCTCGTCTGGAGCAGTATCTGGCCTAGGCAAGTTATTTTTAACTTTAACTTCTGCAGTAGGTGATTTCTTTACTGCTATTAATAAGAATGTTAAGACTGATGGCATCATCGGTATATTTGATGCTATTGCTCAAACTATTGGCAGTCTTATCAAAACTATATCTGGAAGTGCCGATGGAGTGGTATCTAAAGTCAGTGATATTTTTGGAAAACTTAAAGATGTCATTGGAAAAGGTATGGACTGGATTAGAAGTAACTTAACTGTAACCGATATTATGAAAGGCTTAGCTGCTGGAGGCTTCATTGGCATATTACAAAAACTAACTACTGCTATTGCTAATATATTCTGGGAAGGAAGCCGTTTGCTTGCCCTATTCAGACAGAATGCTGAACAAGGTAAGATGGGTGATATTGGTGCTCAATTAACTAAGACCCTTATATCTGCAAAGAACTCATTAAACGAATTTACTAAGACTTTAAGAGTTGGTCAGCTAGTTCTTGTGGCCGCTTCGATTGCTATATTAGCTAGTGCTTTAAGAAATTTATCAGAAGTGCCAATTGACAAATTGATCTCTGGATCAGGTGGACTATTAGCTGCTTCAGTTATTCTAGGTAAGGCATTCAAGAACATTCTTAGTGCCATTGATGGTAAGAAGAAAACTAGAGGCCTTGTAAAGAGTAGTCTTACTCTTATTGCTTTAGCAGAGGCAATGAATATTTTGTCAAAAGCTATGCAAAGATTGGCAGGACTCAAAGTTACTGATTTAGCTAAATCAATTGCTGGCATCTGGGCAGGAATGAAGATTCTAACAACTTCTTTAAAAGAAATTTCTGGAGTTAAAGTTCCAATTAAGGCAGCTGCTTCATTACTAATTGTTGCTGAAACATGCAAAGTTCTGGCAAAAGCTATGAAGATGTTTTCTGATATGTCATGGGATGAAATTGGTAGAGCTTCTGTTGGTATGGGTGCTGCTCTTGCTGAAATAGTAGCCGCAGTCAAGGTTCTAGAGATGGAAGGAAAGAACGGTGCATTTGGTAAGTCTGCTGTGAGTGGTGCTGCTAGTCTTGTTTTAGTAGCAAGTTCACTTAAGAAGATTGCTAGTGCATTCAAAGACTTTGGATCTATGAACTGGGAATCAATCAAGAGTGCTTCTGTTGGTATGGGTGCTGCTCTTGCTGAAGTTGTTGCATCAATTAAGGCTCTACAACTAGGTAAGTCAAGCGGATTTGGCTCATTACTTTCAGCAGGAAGTTTAAAATTGGTTATTAGCTCACTTCAAGAATTAGCTGAAGCATTTGCTAGATTTGCAGGTTTTAGTGTAGGTGAAAGTATCACTGGACTAATGAATTTAGCAGGTTGCTTAACAATTGTTGCAGGTATCACTGGGATTCTAGGTGAGGTTACAAAAGGTTGGGGCTTACTAGGTGCAGTTAGCCTCAAAATGGTTATGACAAGCATGACTGAACTAGCAGAATCATTTGAGATATTTGCTAAGCTTAAGCCAAAAGAAGCAGAGAATGGTCTTAAAGCTATGGGTGGAGCTCTGACTGAATTAGCTGTAATTGAAGGATTACTTGGTAGCCTTGCTGGATTCTCTGGATTACTAGGAGCTATATCTTTGGATGTAGGAGTTAAGTGCTTAGGAGATTTAGCTGATGCATTACAACAATTTGGTTCAATGAGTTGGGATGAAATTAATACTGGATTAGTAGGAATGGGTTACGCTTTAGCAATTATGGCTGGAGCTAATTTCATTTCTGGTATTGAAGGTTTCGTTGGCTTATTGGGAGCAGTTTCACTAGATGTGGGTGTCAAATCTTTAGGAGACCTAGCTGAAGCACTGCAGAAATTCGGATCTATGGATTGGGATTCTATTAACAGAGGACTAACAGCAATGGGTCTTGCTATGGGTGAAACTGCAATTGGTGCATTACTGAATAGCTTATCAGGTGCCGGTGCAACAAGCCTTCGTATCGCAGCAGTTGCGTTAAGTGCCCTAGCAGATGCAATGCTTAAATGGAAAGATGTACAAGTTCCAGATAACCTAGGCTCAAGTCTTGCCAAAATTGCAGGTGGAGTTGCAGCCTTTACTTTTGATGGGTTAGGAGCAGGAACTATTGCAATTCTTGGTGGCTCTATGAAAGACTTTGCTGAGGGAGTTGACGCTCTCTGCACAGGCTATATTCCAGACAACATTGGTGATAAGCTAAGTACTATTGCTGACGGAGTTAAAGCCTTCACTTTAGGTGGTTTAGGCGCTGGTGCCATCTCAACTGTTGCTCCAAACCTTAAGAAGTTTGCTCAAGGTGTACAAGAGCTAAGCACAGGTTACATTCCTGATAATTTAGGAGATAAGTTAAGCACAATTGCATCTGGTGTAAAAGCCTTCACATTTGGAAGCAATGGTGCAGGAGTAATCTCAGAAGTAGCTCCATCATTGAAGAAATTTGCACAAGGTATTGATGCATTGTGTACTGGCTATATTCCAGATGACTTAGGCGAGAAACTAGCAAGTATTGGTAGGGCAATTAAAGCCTTTAACTGGGGTGGTAGTGGTGCAAACGCTATTGCCACTGTATCAGAAGCTCTTGTTCCATTTGCTGATGGAATTCATAAGATGGTAGAAGTTCAAATTCCAGAAGACTTTGGTGAAAAAATGAAATCTCTGTCAGATGCAATGACACAATTTAATAGTACTGCTCAAGCTTCTGGTATCTTAGCTGCTATGGGTCCTGCATTTAATACATTCGCTGACGGAATCGTCAAAATGGTTAATATTACAATTCCTGAAAATTTTGCAACTAATTTGGGTGATATTGCTACTAACTTAAACAAGTTCATGAATGTCACAAACTTAGCTAGTACTGGAGAGGGAATGAATTCTCTAGCCGATGCTATTGTTAAACTAAATGGGGTTGACTTACAAAATATTGCAAGTGGATTAGACACTCTAGGAACTTCATTTGGAACATTCTCAACAAACTCTCAGTCGTTGAAAGGTGTTGGAGATACTATCAAAAGTAATATTGTCAAACCTTTGAAAGATTCAGTTAAGAGTATGGATACAGTCGGTAAAGACCTAATGAGTAATATTGGAACTGGAATTAGTAACAACTCTGGAAGTATTACTGATGCAGTTAACAAAGCCATGAAAAGTGCAGCATCTGGAATTAGTACAAGTGCATTTAAGAGTGCAGGTACTAAGTGTGCTAAATCATTTGCATCTGGAATTAAATCAGGAGCAAGTGGTGCTACTACAGCTGCCAAATCTATGGCTAAATCAGCAGCTTCAGGTGCAAAAGGTAGATCATCGTCTTTTAGATCTGCAGGTTTGTCTTGTGCTGAGGGATTTGCTTCAGGTATAGCTGCTGGTCAAAGTCAAGCAATTACTGCTGCTGTTAACATGGCTGCCGCTGCCTATGCCGCTGCTAAGAAAAAGTTAGATGTAAACTCACCATCTAAATTATTCCGTCGTATGGCAATCTGTGTTCCAGAGGGATTTGCTCAAGGTATTGTCAGAGGAACTAAGTATGTCATAGCTGCTTCTCGAAAGATGGCTAATACATCAATTGATACTACTAAAAACGCCTTAAATAAAATTGCAAGTCTTAACCTGGATTCTATTAACACAGATCCAACAATTAGACCAGTTGTAGATCTATCGAATGTCTCTGCTGGAGCGGATAAGATTGCTTCAATGCTTAATCTTAACCCATCTGTTGGACTTGCAGCTAACTTAGGAGCTATTAATTCAGCAATGAATAGTAGAAATCAAAATGACTCAAATCAAGATGTTATTAATGCATTAAGAGATGTAAAACGTGCAATTACTAAGTCTGCTAAACCTATATACAACATCAATGGTATTACATATGATGATGGTTCAAATGTATCTAATGCAGTAAGTGATTTAGTACGTGCTGTAAAAATAGAAGGAAGAGTGTAATATGGCAAAAGTATCAAATTTAAAAGTGCAACTACAAGCGGGTACTAGTAATACTGTATTCGCTTCCTGGGACTTTGCAGATCCTGAAGCTTCATCAGGTGGTTCTGGAGGAGGCGGTGGCTCTGTTTCAGCAGGTAGTTGGGTTAGAGTAAAATCTGGCGCAACTTGGTATAACGGAGCTGCTATACCTTCATTCGTATACAATTATAGATGGAAAGTAATAGAAATTAATGGAGATAGGGCTGTAATCAATGACTCTGATTCAGGAGGATTCCGTATATGCAGTCCTATTAACGTTAATAATTTACAAGCAGCATAAGGAGGGATAAGATGTCAGGTAATAGAATTCCTGGTCATGGTGATCACTATGAGGTTCGTTGGTGGTACATGGCTGGTGGTGTCTGGTTTGATGGTGGTTCATCTTCTACAGATATAAATAATGCAACATACAATTATCCAACCAATGCTACTAGATTATGGGTTGAAGTAAAACCAGTATCTCAGACTTATCAAGATAGCAATGGTAATACTCAATCGTACTGGTCAAGTGAGGCAGTTCATACTGAGATTTCAGTTTTTGAGTTGCCTCCTGCTCAGTTATCAGCTCCTTCAGCAGAAATTGAGAAATACAACTTAACTGCAAAAATTGAAAACATTACAGATGCTAAAGCTTCATATGTAGAATTCGAAGTAGTTAAGGATGATATGGTATTTAATGTTGGTCGTGTTGAAGTTAAGACAGCTAGAGCAATCTACGTGTGTCCAATTGATGCTGGTGGTAAGTATAGAGTCCGATGTAGAGCAATTAATGTAGTTAATAATAAAGATGTAGAAGGTGAATGGTCTCAGTATTCTTCTGAAATTGGGGCTATGCCTTCTGCTCCTACTAATGTTCGAATTCAGATTGAATCTACAAAATCAGTAAAAGTAACATGGGATGAATGTAGTACAGCAACTAGCTATAAAGTTGAGTATACAACTAACAAGTTATATTTTGATGCATCATCTGAAGTAAAATCTCAGACTGTCGAAACTAACTATTGTATTATTAAAGGAATAGAACAAGGCTATGACTATTATTTCCGTGTTAAAGCTATTAACTCAAAAGGTGAGTCTACATGGAGTGATATTATCTATAAAATTGTTGGTACGAAACCAGAACCTCCTACAACGTGGTCATTGACTGCTTCTGCAATTATTGGAGATCCTGTTATTTTGTACTGGACACATAATTCTCAAGATGCATCTAAGCAATACGAAGCTCAAGTTGAGTTAACCATCAATGGAAAAGTGGATATTATTACACTAGATACATCAAAAGATGAAATTAAAGACGGTGAAACTAAGATCTATTCTTATAATGTTGATCTTTCAAAATACACTACTGGAGCAGAAATTCTATGGCGTGTTAGATCAAGAGGTGTATCACTTGAATACTCAGATTGGTCTGTTCAAAGGAAGATTAACACATATGCACCTCCAACTATTCAATTGATTGTTAATGGTGGCGTAGGGATTTTAGAGAAGTATCCATTTGAGATTGTTGCAAAAGCTGCACCTAGCACTCAAAAGGCAATCAACTTCCATATTTCAGTTACTGCTGAATCAAGTTATAGAACTCAAGATTCTACAGGTACATATGTTATTATCAATTCTGGTTCTGTTATATTTAATAAAAATATTTCAGCAACTAGTAATGACTTGGCATATAATCTTATGCCACAAGACTGTACATTAGAGAATAATGAGCCATACAAGTTGACTGTAACTGCTTCAATGGATTCTGGATTAACTGCTACTGCTACTATGGATTTTACGGTTCACTGGGAAGAAACAATTTACTATCCAGATGCAAAAGTAGCGATTGATAGAAACTCTGTATCATCTTATATTTCTCCAATTTGTAGAGATGCAGAAGGCACAGTTGTACAAGATGTTGTATTAAGTGTATATAGAAGAGAATTTGATGGAACATTTACTGAGATTGCTTCAGAAATTCCTAACTATGGTTCAGTGTCTATAACTGACCCTCATCCTGGAATGGACTATGCTAGGTATAGAATCGTAGCAAGAAACAAAAACACAAATGTATTAAACTATAGCGACATTGCTGCTTACAAAGTGAATGAACCAGGAATAATTATTCAATGGGACGAAGAGTATAGTTCTTTTGATTCAACAGGTAATTACAGTCCTGGAGTTCGTAAGTATCATGGCTCAATGGTTAGGCTTCCTTACAATGTTGATACAAGTGAGAGTTCAGATGTGGACGTATCATTAGTTGAATACATTGGTAGAAGGCATCCTGTAGCTTACTTTGGTACACAAATTGGTAAAAGCGATAGTTGGACTTGTGAGATTCCTAAATATGACAAAGAGACTATTTACGCTCTAAGAAGATTACAACAATGGATGGGAACCGTATATATTAGAGAACAAAACGGAGTAGGCTATAATGCTTTTGTTAATGTTACATTCTCAAATAAACATGACGGTTTAACTATTCCAATCACTTTATCAGTTAAACAAGTTGAGGGAGGGATTTAGTCATGCCTGATTTAAGTCTAGATGGCAATGTACAAGTTCAGAAGTATGAAGTTAATTGGCACGAGTCAATGCAACAAACTTATGAATTTTACGTTGTTGACCCTTCAACTTGGAAAGATACTAAACAATTGACAGAGGTAGAATCTTGTACAATCACTAGAGATGCTAGTGTACAGACGTTAGGTTCTGCCTCTTTTAATGTTGGAGAAAACTTAGACGAATGCTATGTAAGAGTGTATCTTGTAGTAATTCAAAATGACTTTACTTCGAAGTTTCCATTAGGTACATATTTATTACAGACTCCTGCAGCTGAGTTTGATGGCAGGCAAAAGAAGTATTATATTGATGCTTATACGCCTTTGATGGAGTTGAAAGAGTCTTACCCACCTATTGGATATTCTGTGCAAAAAGGAACACAGATAATGCCACTAGCTTGTAACATATTTAGAGAACATATGAGAGCCCCAATCATCTCAGCTAAGAATGAAGAGAAGTTATATTCTAATTTCGTAGCTAATTTAGATGATACATGGCTCTCTTTTCTTTCTGACTTTGTGGCTAATGCAAAGTATCAGATTAAGTTAGATGAACTAGGTCAAGTTATATTTGAACCAGTTGTAGCAGATGAATCGTTACGACCTATTAAAGAGTTTAATGATGACAATAGCTCAATTTTATTACCAACTTTAAAAGATGATAGAGATTTGTATGGTATTCCGAATGTAGTTGAGGTTGTATATTCTACAGATAAATTACATTTACATTCTCGTGTTGTGAATAATGATCCAAATAGTCCTATATCTACTGTTGTAAGAGGAAGGGAAATTGTGCATAGAGATAGTAGTCCAAAATTTAGTGGAACTCCTACTCAAGATCTAGTTGATAAATATGCCGACCAGTTACTTAAGCGTTTGAGTTGTTTAGAACATACTGTTACATTCACTCATTCTTATTACCCAGTTCGTGTCGGAGATGCTGTAATACTAAATTACAAAAGAGCAGGCTTAGAGAATATTATTGCTAAGATTACTGCTCAATCAATCAAATGTGGTACTGGATGCTCTATTCAGGAAACTGCAACATATACTACTAAACTTTGGAGGTGAGAGAAATGAACTTAGATAGATCTTTACTTAAAGATTTTGCAAAAGTTGTAAATGATGTTGGAGATAAACCAGCACCAAAACAATATGTCTATGGAACAATAACTACAGGTGAAGGTAATGCTAAGTATGTCATGTTGGATGGTTCTGACATGTTAACTCCCATCTCTGAAGTCGTTATCGCTGAAGCAGGAGATAGAGTTTTAGTGAGTGTTGAAAACCATCAAGCAACTGTTATTGGTAACATTACATTTCCACCATCAGCAAGAAAAGAAGATCAAGCAATTGAGAGTGCTAATGGTGCATTAAACCAATCGAATCAAGCAATTGAGAAAGCTAAGGATGCGCAGACAAAAGCTAGTAGTGCAATTAATGATTCCTCTATTGCTTCTGCTCTTGCTAACGAGGCTAAAAGTGAATCTGCTAAAGCTCAAGAAAATGCTAATAAAGCAATTCAAAATGCCGGTGAAGCTAAACAGTTAGCTCAAGCAAGTAGTGATAAATCAGATGAAACACAGCAATTAGTCAATCAGGTTAAGGATTCTGTTACTGCTGCCAATAAAGATATTTCAGCTTTGAAGACAGAAGTTAAGACTGCTAATGACAATATTGCTAGTGCTAATACTAAGTTAGATACTCAAGCTAGTGAGATTGCTACAATCAAGGAAACATATTCTACAAAAGTTGAGTCTGAGAGTACTAAAGCAGATTTAACTACTGAGATTACTAAGCAAGTTGGAGCATTACAGACAACTGTTGAGAAGAACTTTGCTACTAAGACTGAGAATGTTGAATTAGAGAAAAAATTACAGACTCAGATTACTCAGAATGCTGATTCGATTTCTAGTACTGTAAGTAAGGTTGAGAAACTTCAATCTGATACTACTGAACAACAGAAAAACATTGATAAAGCTTTAAGTGATGCACAGGCTGCTCAATCTGCTGCTGATAGTGCTAATACTGCTGCTAGTAAGGCTAAAGCTGCCGCTGACACTGCTCAAAAAGCTGCTGATACGGCTACTGCTAATGCTACTAGCGCTAAAAAGGCTGCTGACTTAGCAAATGAGAAAGTTACTGCAGCTGATAAGAATTTGCAATCGGCTAAAACTGATTTAGCCGAAGCTCAGGAAAACTTAAAGAATGTTACAACTCGTGTCGGAGCAACTGAACAAGAGATAGCAGCTGCTAAAGAAAAAGTAGACACTGCAAATAAGAATGTTACTCAAGCTTTAAAAGATGTGGCTGAAGCTAATGCCGCTGCAAGTAAAGCAAATAAAACTGCTACTAATGCTCAAAATGTAGCTAGTACTGCTAATAAGGCTGCTAGTGATGCACAGACTAAGGCAGCTGATGCACAAAAAGTAGCTACCAATGCTCAAACAGCCGCAGAAAAAGCACAGAAAGATTTAGCTGCACTAACTAATCGTGTAACTACTGCAGAAACAAAGATTACTCAAACTAATGAAGCTATCACTGCTCAAGCTAGTAGGATTACTGAGACTAGTAATAAGGTTGATGGAATTCAAAATGACATTACTAATAACTACTATAGTAAGGAACAAACTGATGCTCAGATAAAAGTAAGTGCAGATAAGATTTCACAGACTGTTACTGAAACAAATAAAGTTGTAACTAGTGCTAATAAGAATGCTGCTGATGCATTAAATAAAGCCAATAGTTTAACTGATCGTGCTAATAGTGGTGAGTTCGACGGACGTGGAGTTGCAAGTACAACTGTTGAGTATCTAGCTTCTACTTCTGGAACTACTGTGCCTACAGGAATATGGTCACCTACAATTCCTACTGTTGCTCAAGGTTCATATTTATGGACTAGAACTACAACTAACTATACAAGCGGAAGTCCTACTGTTGGATATTCTGTAGCAAGAATGGGTGTGAATGGTGCGAAAGGTGACAAAGGCGAAACCGGACAAACAGGACCTCAAGGTGTTAAAGGAGATACTGGCCCTCAAGGTCCTCAGGGATTGAAAGGTGATAAAGGGGCTACTGGTGCGCAAGGTCCTCAAGGTATTCAAGGTCCTCAAGGTGTGCAAGGAGTTAAAGGTGCAGATGGTAAAACATATTACACTTGGATTAAGTATGCTGATTCTCCTACAAGCGGTATGTCTGATAGTCCTACTGGTAAGTTATATTTAGGTGTTGCTTATAACAAATCTACTGCAACTGAGAGTACAAATTATTCCGATTATTCTTGGTCTTTAATCAAAGGTGATAAAGGAGATAAAGGTGCTACTGGAGCCACAGGTTCACAAGGTCCTCAAGGAGCTCAAGGCGTTAAAGGAGATAAGGGAGCCACAGGTCCTCAGGGACCAACTGGTGCGACAGGTAATGGTATTAAGTCTATTGCTTATACATATGCTCGAACTACATCTCAAACTGCTCCTGCTGCTTCAGCAATTACTTCAACTACTATGCCTACATTAGATGCTACTAATAAGTATTTATGGCAAAAAGAAGTAATTACATATACAAATAGTCAACAACAAACAACAGTTTTATTGCTTGCTGTATATGGTGATAGAGGAGCAACAGGTGCTAAGGGAGATAAAGGCGCTACTGGTGCGCAAGGTCCTCAAGGTATTCAAGGTCCTCAAGGAGTTAAAGGCGATAAAGGTGCAACAGGGGCTCAAGGGCCAACTGGACCTCAAGGAGTCAAAGGTAATGATGGTAAAGGTATTAAGTCTACATCAGTAACTTACCAAATATGGCCAAATGGTACTTCAACTCCGACTGGTACATGGTCGAGCACTCCTCCAAAGACTACTGCTGATAAACCATATTTATGGACTAGGACACTAATTACTTATAGCGATAACACTCAGAGTACTTCATATTCAGTTGGAAGTACTCCGGAAGGTGTAGAAGAAAAAGTTGATAAAGATATAAGAGATAAAATTGCAGCTTCTGAAAAGACAACAGAAGAGAGCTATAAAGCATTAATTGACCAGACCGCTAGAGATATTAGTGCAATAGTTCAAAATGTACAAAAAGAAACTAGTGCTAACTCAACAACTATTTCTGAAATGTCAACTAATTTTAAAGTTACAGCAGATGGTTTGAGTGCTACCAAGTCCGCTGTTAAAACTTTAACTGATGCTGTTAACGGAACAGTATCCAAAGAAGAAATGCAGAAGTACATTCGATGGAATGGTGATTACTTAGAATTAGGTAACTCTGCACAGCCATTCAAATGTAAATTATCGAATACAGAATTAGCTTTCTATCAAAATACTGATAAAGTAGCTTGGATTACAAACAAAGAATTATATATTTTAAAAGCCATTATTGCTCAATCAATTGGATGTGGAAATTTCCTGTTCGTTGATGAAGGTAATCTTGGCTTTTCTTTAATCTAGGAGGTGACTGAATGCCTAGTGCAAGTCAAAATGTGTATGCTGCTAACTCCCAAACTTACCCATATACAATGAGCGTTAGTTGGTCGGAAGGCAGCACAAATATCGCAAACAATACAACTGTAATTAGTGCAAGCGGTTCATTTGCAGGAGCTAATATTTCATTTGATTCGTGGCAAACATATTATTTGAGATTATATTGGCATGATAACAATAATAATACAGATACATTATTTGCCACATCAGCAGGGTTTACATCAGCTGGTCAAAGTTACGGAACTAAAAGTGTTTCTGGTAAAATCACTGTTACTCACAAATCTGATGGTAGTTTAAGTGGTTATGTTAAGTTGAGATTCGATGCTCCTGGAACTTCAGGTGGTTGGTCTCCTGGTACTACTGACTTAAATACTGATTGGACTGCTTGTACAACAATCGCTCGTGCTTCAAGTATTACGGTGAGTGGTAGCCAATTAGGTAGTGGAGTATCTGTCACAATTGATAGAAAGTCAGAATCATTCACTCATAAAGTTGAGTATAAATTTGTTGAAAGCGCTTGGACGACTGCTAGTTCAAATGCTACAACAAGTACTAGCTTCACACCTCCAGTTTCTTTAGCTACACAGATACCAAGTGCTGAAGTCGGTGCTTTAACTGTAAGAGTTACAACATTTAACGGTTCAACTCAAATTGGAAATCCAGTTACTAAGAGTATAAATTTAAAAGTGCCTACAAATATAGTTCCTAGCTTATCTGGATTAACACAATCACGAATAGATAACGGTGTGCCTAGTAGTTGGGGTGTTTATGTTAAAGGTAAATCTCAAGTCAAAATAACTGCTAGTGGAGCAAGCGGAATACATGGATCAACAATTGTCGGATATTCTATTTCTGGTCCAGGTTTAAGTGTAAATGCTAGTTCAGGTACTTCTGAAGTCTTATCTTCAACTGGAACTTTAACTTACACTTGTACAGTAACAGATTCTCGTGGTCGTACTGCTTCAAAATCAGTAAGCATTAATGTAGTTGATTACACATATCCTAATATTTCTATGAGCGCTGAAAGATGCACTAGTGATGGTACAAAGAGTACTAACGGAACATATCTAAGAGTAGTTATTACTTTTGGATGTGCTTCTGTGTCTGGTAAGAACTCAATAGTATCTAAGTCGTGTAGTTGTAATGGTGTTTCAAACTCATCATTTGCATCTGGCACGGCTTTTGTTTTAGCTGCTAATTGTTCCATCGGTAACCACTATACAGTTAGTGTAAGTATTAAAGATGCTTTAGGTAATACCGCAATTGCTAGTGCTGAAATAACAACATCTTTCCGTATTTTAAATGTAAATAAGAAAAAAACGGGTTTAGCTATTGGTAAGTTTTCTGAGAAAGATGCATTTGAAGTTAATATGGATAGTTATTTTCTTAAGAACATCAAAAGTGGCATTACAGTAGAAGGTAGTATAACAACTAATAGTAATTTGACAGCTAAAGGAGATGTAAACCTTCCTAAATTATTAAATAAAATATTTCCAGTAGGATCTGTATATATTACATATAACAAGAATAACCCTAGTAACTTCTTAGGTGGTACATGGGAACGCTTTGGACAAGGTCGTACTTTGGTTGGTGAAGGCACAGGAAATGATGGCAGTACAAGTATGTCTTTTGCTGCCAGTCAAAGCGGTGGAGAATATAGAAATACTCACTATCACGTTACATCATTTGGTTGGGATGGAAATGCTTTTTACTCTGGTAGACCGGACGGAGCAAAGAATAATGACTATACAAGAACTTCAGTAATCCCTAACGGATATATAATCAATGCAAATTACTCTGTGGCATCACAAACACGATTAAACTGGACGGATAACCGGACTATTAGTAATGTACAACCATATATAACTGTTTTCTTTTGGCGGAGAACTGCTTAAATTATGCGGTCCTTCTCCAGAAATATACTGTGATGTACGGTTGGATACTACTCGACTTACTAGTCGTTCCTGTAGATGAACGCGCTTGTGCTGTATTACCATATTTAAAACTATATTCAGTGCCAGTGTTAAATTTAGTTGTATCGCCATAACCTGCATCTTTCACAGCTTCAGCCCAACCACTATTATCGGCTAATTTAGCAACCATTATGGCTTTAGACTCATCGCCATTTGTAACATCTCCATACATTATCGTATAGCCTACTTGAATTGCATGGTAGTGTTTATAGTTTCCACCTTCACTAGCGGCAGCAAAAGACATACTTGTACTGCCATCATGTAGTATTCACAATTTAATTTACTTCACTTTATGTACTGACTAGAAAGGAAGATTCAAAATGGTAAAAACACACGAAATTAATTTAAGTATTGATTTATTTAATTCATTTGCAACTAGAAACTATATTATTCTAGACAACAGCGAATTAGATATTCAAAAGAGTGATTATATTTTGTTCAGGCAGACAATTTCTGCAAAGGGTGAGGAAGTGCCAACAGACCTTTTCAGAATGACTCAAGTACAAGATATTACTGAAGATACTGGTCTTAAAGAAGGCTATGTCTTAATTAACGTAACAAAGTTATAAAAAAAATGACTAGTCAACTAATAGTGAGTCGGTTGGCTAGCCTACCTTGTTAGAAACAGGTAACCATATTTTACATTATTTAAAAATTAAAGCAAATAAAAAAGGAGGTAATTACAATGAACGTAATTCAAAATTTAGTAAGTCCTAGCTTATATTCTGTTAAATGTCCTTATCCAATGAATCCGACACGAATTGTTGTTCATAACACTGCTAATGACGCTTCTGCTAGAAACGAAATTCAGTATATGATTAACAATAAAAATGAGGTTTCATTCCATTATGCTGTTGATGACAAAGAAATTGTTCAAGGTATTCCTGAAAACAGAAACGCTTGGCATTCAGGAGATGGTGGTAATGGAGTAGGTAACAGACAAGGTATTGCTATTGAAATCTGTTACTCAAAGTCAGGTGGAGCAAGATTTGATGCTGCTGAAGTCTTAGCTGCTAAATTCATTGCATCTAAATTAAAAGAAAAAGGATGGGGAATCGCTCAAGTAACTAAGCATCAAGACTATAGCAATAAATACTGTCCGCATAGAACTCTAGACAGAGGATGGCAGAGATTCTTAAATATGGTTCAAGCAGAGTTAAATGCTCTAAATGGACAGACATCTAAACCTGCTGTTCAAAATGGATCTTTGGAATCTTATAACGGATTTGTAGAAGTAACATATTCTGGAGCAGATGGATTGATTCTACATTCTCAACCTTCTTGGTCTGACTCTACAACTGCCGGAACAGTTAAGAAGGGTGAAGTATTTACTGTTGTAGGACGTCAGTTAGTTGATGGAGTTTACATGTACAAACTTAAATCTGGTAAATGGATTACATCAGCAAAAGAGTATGTATCATTCAGAACAACTCTACATGGCTCTACAACTCAAGCCCCAAAACCAGCTACTTCAACTTGCAAATATGGTGTAGGAACTAGATGTTGCACTAATACTTTGTCAATTGACTCAACTGGTTCAAAAGTATACAGAGGGGAACGGTCAGGAAAGATCACAAGAGTTATTCCAGGAGCTAAGTTCCCATATTTATTAAATAATGGAACAGGTTGGACAAACGATACTGGAATCGACACTGATCCAAATGTACCAAGATAGAAAGGAAAAGGTGAACTATTATGGATTTCAACGCATTAACACAAAATTTCGAAATTATTACTGTTGTAGGATGTTTAGTGGTTGGCTATATTATTAAAAAATCATTAGACTTTATTCCAAACAAGTATATTCCAACAATCTTAGCAATTTTAGGAGCTTGCTTAAACTCAGTTGCTAAAGGTCCAAGTTTAGAAACAATTGTTTATGGTGCACTGATGGGTCTTGCATCAACAGGTATGCACCAAGCATTTACACGATTTGTAGAAAACACACCTGAAGAATAATTGAGGCTTGATCATGGTTTTTACAATTAATTCTGATCAAGTACTTTGGGTATGCACTTCGCTTGCTGCTCTTTGGACTGCATGGGGTATCTTCAAACAAATTAAAAAGCCAAGTGACGACCACAGAGCAATGTTACTTAAGCATGATGACGACTTGAAAGAACATGAGGAGTTATTTGCTAAGGACAATAGACGGCTTACAAATTTAGAAGATGGATACCGCAAAATGTTAGAGTGGCAAACGGAGCAACATCGTATAAATATTGAAAACGAAAGACGATTTAAAGAAGATGAGGAGTCTCGTAAAGTAATTATGAAGAGTCTTTATGTCATAATCAATCACACAATTACTGGTAATGGCATTGATCAACTTAAACATGTACGAGATGACTTAAACAACTTCCTTATTGAGAAGTAAAACAAAAAGAGGGCTCGTTATATATTCAAGTCCTCTTCGTTTTTCTGTATAGTATACTAACGATGGATGACCATGTCTGAATTGTTTGACTGTTATATACTTATCATCTTTTGTTCTTGCGATAATCACTACGAAGTTTCTTCTTGAATAGTTATAGAAAGGAGAGAATTCCTTTCCATCTGGAAGAATAAAAGACTCTTTACGAAAGTCGATCCATTCATCTTGTACAATATGTTCTGTTTTATTTAATTTCCAATTTAAA
>ERZ1034920.1031-NODE-1031-length-19144-cov-4.937189_pt1 | contig 19144 bp, 12 predicted proteins | sample MGYA00520688_ERZ1034920 | MGnify/ENA primary metagenome ERZ1034920 (study PRJEB33766, sample SAMN09781785) | gut metagenome | biome: gut microbiome | host: Homo sapiens | place: Madagascar | study: EMG produced TPA metagenomics assembly of the PRJNA485056 data...
GACGATCTGCGAAACGGCACGCTCGGCCTCGACAAAAGCGGCGAGGGGTTCATCGCCCTCGACTTCTTCAACCTGTTCTGGATCTTCACGATCGCCTGCGTGATCGGCACGGCCATCGAGACGGTCTACCACTTTGTCGTGGTCGATCCTGGGAGCTACCAGAACCGCACGGGCATGCTATTCGGGCCGTTCTCGCCCATCTACGGATTCGGCGCGGTGCTCATGACCATCGCGCTCAACCGCTTCCACAAAGCCAACGTGGGCATCGTGTTCCTGGTAAGCGCCGTGATCGGCGGTGCGTTCGAGTACGCCGTCAGCTGGTTCATGCAGTTCGCGTTCGGCATCACGGCGTGGGATTACTCGGGCACGTTCCTCAACATCGGAGGGCGCACCAACTTCATGTTCATGTGCATGTGGGGCGCGCTCGGCGTGGTATGGATCAAGCTGCTGCTGCCCGCCATGCTGCGCATCGTCAATCTCATCCCGTGGAAGCTGCGCTATTCGGTGACCGCCGTGTGCGCCACGCTCATGATCGTCAACGGAGCCATGACGCTCATCGCGCTCGACTGCTGGTACAACCGCCTCGCCGGCATCGAGCCCACTAACGCCGTCGAGCAGTTCTGCGCCGATCACTTCGACAACGACTGGATGGAGCACCGCTTCCAAAGCATGTCGATCAACCCCGACAACGCCACCCGCGCACGATAAAGAGCGGGAAGCCACAGAACCAGCAAGCCGCTTGGCTTCCCCTACCACTCCCCGGCGTCGCCGAGGCGATTGCGCACGAAATCCTCTACGGCGTCGCGATCGAGGTCGAGCGCAACCGCAAGCTCATCGAACAGCAGGCTCTTCGCGAGATCGTGGTATTTCTTGTCGATCGCCGTGACATGACGCCCTGAGCTTTCGCGCTCAACCGTGCGCTTGTGGGTTGACTTCACCACGGGCACGAGATCGTAGGCATCGCTTGTCTTGAGCCGCCGCTCGTATTCTTCTTTGATCTGACGCTCGGCAAGCGACATCGTAGTAGCGTTGGCATGGAGAACGGCCTCGTCGATGAACGGCGCCGTGGGAACGAAATCGATGAGCGCAAGCGCCTCGTCGGTGCTCATTACCGAGCGCATGAGCGGCTCCTTGGCATCTTCGATGGCAACATAGAGTTTGAGGGATTTCTCGAACAGCGTATGCAGCTCGAAATAATCCTTCTCGTCGAAATACGCCTCGCGCACGCACGCGATGGTGCATACGTGGTGCCGATAAACAACCGTGTCGCCCACAGAGAACATGCCGACCTCCTTAGAAGAGGCGGCTCTTCGCCTCGCGTCCCGCGGCAGCGGGCGTGGCGCACATCGCGGGCTCGCGCCAAGCGCATCGAAAACGTGCGCACAGCAGGGCGTCGGGAGCGAATGCCGCTTACCCCCATTCTACTCCCCTGAAAAGAAACGCCTCCCCAGCCGTTTCGGTGAGCGGCCAGGGAGGCGCAAGGCACTAAAGAGCCACGGGTTCCGCGCGAAGCTCTAAGAAGATGCAAAACGATGCACTAGTAGCGTGGCGCTCCGTATCCGTAAGGCTGCTGGATCTGAGTCCACTCGGAGGCATAGCGTCCGACCCAGTGAGCAACCGCGCGGTAGGAGATGATCTGCGCGACGGCCATGAGCATGAACGTCACCACCCAGGCGATGAGGAACGCGACGATGCCGAAGATACCCATCGCGCCGAAGGCGGCCAGTAGCGCGCCTGCAATCTCAAGCGTGCTGTACGATACGAGCGCACCGATCCCCGTGAAGAGCGCGGGCAGCATGAGGATGACCGCGATGGTCCACACGATGCTTATCGCGAACCCGACGATGAGCTGCGGAACGACTGCCGCGCAGAGCAGACCCGTCCAGTTGCGCTTGATGACGGAGAAGATCGCACCTACCCTGAATCCCTCGCTGAGCTGTTGCGTCATGCCGATGCGCGTGAAGCTCAGCACCTCGATCATCGCAAGGAAGAAGCTGAATGCGATCATGGCGATCCAGCCGATCAGCGGGATAAAAGCGAGGATGCCGCTCGCAACGGCGCTCACCAAGCCGATCACAAGCGCAACGAGGAATGCGTAGAAGCCGATCTCGAAGTTCTTGCCGTTCACGATGCTCTTCGGCAGCGGCGTGCGCCCGCCGAAGGGAACCTCGCGCGCCCAATTGAGAATGTAGCCGCTCGTAACGAAGTTGAGGATCGGCACGCAGTTGATGAGACCGAGCAGAGCCGCCTTACCCGCCCAGCTGCCCGATGCCTTGAGGTCGGCGACCGCCGCGGAGAGGCACCCTTCGGGATAGATGGGCTGCTGCGCTCCGTACGGCGCACCCCCGTACGGCGGCTGGTTGTACGGCGGCTGCCCCGAAGGCTGACCGTACTGGTTGTATTGGCCGGAAGTCTGCTGATACCCCGGCTGGCCGTACGGCTGCCGGGCGTACTGCTGTTGGGCACCCTGCTGCGCATAAGCGCCACCCGCAGGTTGCGCGCCTGGCGCGGCTCCGTACGGATTAGCAGACTGCTGCGATGCGGCATAGCCCGACCCTGGTGCAGCGCCCCAGCCAGCAGGACCGCTCGTCGGCTGCGGGTTCGCGCCCGATGTGGCCGCCGCGTAGGGGTTGGCGGGCTGCTGCTGCGGCGCCTGGTTGGCCGCCATGTCAACCGACGGCTGCTGCGCAAATCCAGCGCTTGTCGGATTCGCTGCTTGCTGATCCGCAGCGGGTTGAGCGACGGGCTGAGTGGGCTGGGCCGCCGCTTCGGGTTGGGCCACGGGCTGAGCCGCCGCCGGCTGGGCCGCTACCTCGGGCTGGGCCGCCGCCTCAGGCTGGGCCGCATCCTGCGCCGCCGCGCCCTCCGCCGCCGCAGGTGCCGCAGCACCTACGGGCGCACCGCATGCAGGGCACGTGCTCAGGCCCTCGGACAATTCGTTACCGCATGACGAGCATTTCATGGGAAGCTCCTTCTCGCGTTGATGGATACCGTCATTCTACCCGACGAGCCATCGCTGGCTCGAGGCAACGGAAAACTCGGGTGGGAAACTTAAGAAAGAGCACCGCACACGGGACAGAAGCGCCACGATTTTCGCCTATGACACACAGGGCCGCACGCCGCACAGAAACACCGCGACGCATCGCGCCCGCTGCGCACGAAGCAAAAGCGTCGCCGTCTACCGCGCACCGCGACACCGCACGTTACGAGCGGCGGTTCCTCACCCGGCGATTCATGACCTCCTCGCGGCGCAAGCGCTCCGCACGCACCTCGCTCGGACGCGGCGTATGCGACAGCTCGCCCTCGTACGCCTCACCGCTCTCGGCAGCAGCATTTTCCAGCTCCGCGCCCTGTGCGTCGACGTACGTGATCTCGGCCTCCAGCGCACCGTCGTCGCCCAGCGCGCCCTGCGACGCATGCGCATGACGCCCCTCGACCGGCGTACTCTTACGCTCAGGCATCTTCGGCTCGCGGTACACCTTGTGCCCCTGGGCCAGGTCGCGGCGGATGCGCAGGTACTCCCACACGAGCAGCACAAACAGGATGACCATCACGATGAGGTAGCTCAGCACCGCACCCGGCAGCTGCGTGAACGAGATGAGCAGAATGGGAATGAGCAGCGAGAACCCGAACGTCACCACGTAGAGCGCCGTCACGTCGCGCTGGCGGCGCATGACGGTGATCACCTGGTAGAGGAAGTCGATGGCCGCGGTGACGCCGCCCGCCACGAGCATGACGTAGAGCAAGTTGCGCATCGGCTCGAAGTCGAGGCCGTACAGCAAGCCGAGCAGCGGCACGCCCACCCACGACATGAGCACGAGCACGCCCGCGGTGAGCGCCACGCAGAACAGCAGAATGCCCACGAGGATCATATCGAACTGGCGGCGCTTCGACGTGTCCTGCCACACGCCCGCCATGCGCACGAGCAGCGGCTTGTACACGAGCTGCGCCGTCATGAGGATGAACTGCGCGGGGAAGAACAGTGCGTTGTAATACAGCTGGTTGTCGTAGGAGAGCGTGCCCTCCATCACGAACTTCGGCATGGAGTCGATGAGGTTGAACAGGAACACGCCGATGAACAGCGGCGCCGTGTTCTTAAACAGAATGCCGATGCTGCGCGCGCTCGCCCGACGCGAACGGGGCGTCTCGAGCAGCGTAAGCGGATAGGTGATCACCACGAAGGTGAGTGCCGCCACGACCGCCATCGCGAAGCTGGCGATGGCGGCGTTGCGCGTGATGAAAAGCGCCACCGAGAACGCCACGAGCGCCAGCACCGAGCGGAACGCCTGCGATACGCCTGCCAGATACAGCTTGTCCACCTGCTGCAGGCGCCCCTCGTACACATCGGCCAGACCGTCGATCATCTTGTACACGAAGATGCCCATGCAGATGTTGAACATGTCGGCCCCGTAGCCGCGGAAGCTGCAGTACGCCACGCCGATGAGAATCATGATCGCGCACGTGATCCAACGGTTGATCTGGTAGTCGTTGAACGAGTGCGCCTCGTCGATGTCGGAGATCTGATAGGTGCGCACGCCGAAGTTCGCCACGAACATGAGCAGCAGGCCAATGGTGAACGCCATCGACACCATGCCTGCCTGCTCGGCGCCCACGAGCTGGGTGGACACCATCGTGATGATGGGGAACACCACGCCCCATGCACCCGCGCCGATGGAGTTCCACACGAAGTCGCGCGTAGTGCGGTGCGCAGCGTACTCGGCCTCCTGATTCGACAGGCCGCCGTCTTTCACAGCGCCCATCACGCGATCGAACCAACGGTTCGCAATGCGCGCGATGGGGTTCGGACGACGCGGCTTCTTGGGCTTCTTCGGCCTTCCGGAGCGTCCTGCGCCGGCGTCGTCGCCTGATGCGCCCGCGCCGATTCCCACCGCTGCGCGCAGCCCCTTGCCGCGCAGCGCGTCGAGCTTGCCCGACAGGCCGCGCCGCGTGCGCTCGTCCTGATCGGGAGCCGCAGTGGCACCAGCACCGGCACCAGCGCCCGCGTGCGCAGCGCCGTCGCGCCTCACACGCTTCTGCGCCCCTGCACCAGCTGCACCCGCCGCAGCGGCGGACCTGCGCCGTGCGCGCGGATTGTTCGCGCCAGCGGAAGAGCCGTCACCCGAACGGAGACGGCGCGTCGGCCGCCCCGACCCGTCGCCTGTAGGCTGGCCGGCAGCATGTCTGCCCGCATCGGCCGCACGCGGAACGGGAGCGTGGCGATGCGCAGCCGCACGGCGACGTGCCGTTTCATCATGCTCTGTGTTCGGCAGCTTCTCCTCAGCCATATGACGGCGTCCCGCTCTCCTTGCGCACTTCTACAAACGTAGGCAAAGTATAGTTGTCCCGCCGCCTCCCGCACCCAACCAACGTACATATCTCACAAAAGGAAACGAACGCCGCCGTACGCGAGCGACGAGCCTCGCCGCACCCGCCAGCGGGACGCGGTAAACCGCCCACGCCCAGCCGCTACTTTACGGGACTCTTAGCAATCTCGGTGTACGCCTCCGACTTCACGTCGCGTTTGATGATGCGGAAGCACAGCAGCGCCGTCACGGGAATGGCGAGCGCGAGCACCGCGCAGAAATGGAAGCTCGGCAGCGTGCCGAAATGCTCGATGATCGCTCCACCCGCCGTGGGACCGAACGCCATGCCGCACGTGGCGCCGGCGTTGACCCATGTGATGGCCTCGGTGAGGCGGTCACCGGGAACCGCACGCTCGCAGGCGGCGTTGATCACGATGAGGAAGGGCGCGTAGGTGACCGCCGCGATGCTTTCCACGATGTACAGCGTCGGCACCGAGTTGATGAACGCCACGAGCCCGTATCCGCAGCCGATGAGCACCGCGCACACCATGAGCTGCTTGTACGGGGCGGCTCTCAGGTTGAGCATGCCGAACACGAAGCCCGTGATCATGGAGATGAACGACGCGATCATGAGGACGACGCTCGCCACGTTGGGATCGCCCACGTCCTCGGCGAACGACACGGTGGTCGTATCGTTCACGCCGAAGAACGCGCCCACGAGCAGCAGGAACACGAACAGCACGCGCACGACGGACGACGTGCGGATCACGCTCTTCGCCTTGCCGTCGGCACCCTGCGCACTCGATGCCGCTCCACCGGCGTTCGATCCCCAGCCCGGCTCGGGCTCGGTCGAGCGCGCAAGCGTAAGAGCCGCCGCGCCTATCGCGAACGCCACGCCGCCCGCCATCATGCCCGCGATGGGCGTGACGGAGGAAGCCAGCGCAATGGAGATCGAGGGGCTGAACATGAACCCGATATCGTCGAGCACGCCCTCGTAGGAGAACATCGTGCGCAACTCGGGCGCGCCATCGCCGAGCTTTCCCGTGCGAATGAGGTACGTCCAGCGGGCGCGGGCGAGCGCCTGGGGACTCGGCACGCAGCCCATGAGCACCGCCGCGATGAACAGCGCCCACTCGGGGCCGCGGAAGTTCACCAGAGCGAGCATGATCGCCAGACCCGCCAGCGTGACGACCGCCGCAAACGGCACCACCTTCGACTGCCCGCGCTCGTCGATGAGCTTCGAGATGCGCGGCGAGATGAGAAACATCGCAAGCGCCACCGTCGACGACACCAAACCCGCCAGAAGGAACGAATACCCCTCGAGCGTGAGCATCGTGATGATGCCGATGTTGGTCATGTACACGTAGAAGCGCATGAGGAAGGCGCCGATGTCGAAGGGGTACGCCGCCCGCACGCGCAGAATCGATCGGTACACCCCCAGATTGACCGCCGACACCGAATCGCCTCCTTGCGCTCCCCTTCTGGGCCGATTGACAGCCTGGAAGGGTGATTGTTTCTCTACCTACTCCTGATAATCGTGCATTTCTCGACTTTTCTGCCAAGCAAAAACAAGGGCTCTGACCTGGGAAAACTTAACGTTTTCCCAGGTCAGAGCGTTGGCACAAAAATCGAGAAATGCGCGATTTTTGCTCGGGACCTGTGGGCGGGCGGTCGCCCGCCCACAGGAACGCATCGCCTACTTGAACGACACGCGCGAATTGTTCACGAGCCAGCCGAGCGCCGCCTCGCGCAGGGCGAACTTGCGCCCCTCAGCCTCGAGACCCTGGTCCTTCAACTGCTTGAAGATCTTCTCGCGCTGCTCGGTGTCGTCGCCCGGCATCTGGGCGATCACCTGCTCGTCGGTGAGGTCGAGGTCGAGGTGGGCCGCCAGCGCGTCGATGGCGCACATGATGCGCAGCGCGTCGTCGGGCATGCCGTCCATGCGGTCGGCTGGGTCAGGATCCTCCACGAGGCGCTTCGCCAGCTCGCCGAGCACGAGATCGGGGAACTGCGGATCCTCCTTGGCCATGTCGGGCAGGCCGAACTGCTTCGCCACGCCCTCGCGGAACTCCTCCACCGTAATCGCCGGCGCAAAGTGCTCGCGCACGAGCTCGTCGGTGAGCTCGGGGGTCTTGCAGTAGAGGATCTTCTCCACCATCACCTTCATGGTGAGCGACGCGAACTCGCCCTCCTTCGCAAGCGGCATCTTGATCTTGGCGTCGATGTCCTTCGAGTCGCCCGCGCGCACGCCGATGAGCTCGTCGTCGAAAGTCTTGGGCATCTCGCCCGCACCCACGTGGTAGATCGAATGCTGCAGCAGGAAGTTGGTGGCGGGGTTGCCGTCGAGCGCGGGGTCGAACGTGGACACCACGAGGTAGTCACCCGGCAGCACGCCGCGATCCTCGCCGATCTCGTGATACTCGGCCATCGGCTCCATGAGCTTCTCGATCTGCTGATCCACGAGCGCCGGCGGAACCTGCGGCTTCGGCAGCTCCATCGTGACCGGCTCATAGGAGGTGAGCGTGTACTTTCCCATTGCGATTTCCTTTCTATGTCGTCGCGTTGCGCTATCGCTTACATCGGTCGACGCGCGCTCGCATGAATGTCAGTTGCGCAGCGGCGCATAACGTTATCAGAAATGCGGCGGTGCAGGTCGCTCAAATCGCCTTGCCCTGCACCGCCCGCCTGCTTGCTAAATCGTCTCCAGATCCTTGATGCGGCGGCGCAGGTCGCGCTGACGCGTCGAGAGGATCATCTTCTCGTTGTGCTCGTAGTACGAGGGGCTGCCGTACTGGGCCACGTAGCGCGCCGACGCCGTGCGCTGCGTGAGCTCGGTGACGAACACGAGCGCCTCCTGAGCATCGCCGAACGCCTCGTCGATGAAGGCAAACGCGTGCGCGAGGCGGCTCTCCTCGTTCGCCGTCTCGGCCGACAGATCGGCATCGCGCGCGAAGCGCTCCTGCACCGCGGCAAATGCGGTGTCAACGTCGCCCGCTGCCGGAGCGCCCGCATCGGGCGCGGCCTCGGCTGCCGCACGATACGCCATGAGCTGCGTGCGCTCGCGCTCGATCGCACGCCGACGCCCCCGCGAGGCGCCGCCCGAAGCCACGAGCATCTCGATCTGGCCCTCCTTCGCGGCGATGAGCTCGTCGAGCAGCGCCACGGTGCGCGCGCCCTCCTCGGTCACGCAGCGCTTCACCTCGCGCAGATCGTCGCGTAGCGCCACGAGCACGTCGGTCTTGTCCATGATGGCAGCATGCTCCGACGTGAGCGCATCCACGAGGAGCCCCACGAGCGAAAGCCGCTCGTCGAACTCCGCCTCGCGGGCGCGGTCGAGCACCTCGGGTGACGCCTCACCGCGCAGGATGTCCTCGATGCGGTAGTCGTCGCGGTACTTGTTGAACAGCTCGTAGTACGACGCGAACTCGCTCGCCGTGGCCTCGTGCTGCACGTAGTGCGCGATGAGATCGCGGTCGACCGTCTTGCCCATCTTCTCGTAGATGCCGATGATGTCGGACAGGTCGTCCCAGCCGCGCGCCGTCACGAACGCCTTGCCGTCGAGCGAGGACTCCATCACGTAGAAGCGGTTCTTCTTCACGTCGAGGAAGGTGAGCACCGCCGGGTGCACGCCCTTCTCCACCGCGTAAGCGCGCCAGGCGTCGTAGTCGGGCTCGACGGCGATCTTCTTCACGCGGTCGAGCGTCACCACGTCGAACTCGTGCACGCTGCGGTTGTACTCGGGCGGGTTGCCGGCCGTCACCACCACCCAGCCGTCGGGCACCTTGTGGCGGCCGAACGTCTTGAACTGGAGGAATTGGAGCATCGAGGGGTAGAGCGTCTCCGACACGCAGTTGATCTCGTCGAGGAACAGGATGCCGTGCTCGCGGCCGCTCTCGCGCATGCACTCGTACACCGAGGCGATGATCTCGCTCATGGTGTACTCGGAGGCCTCGTACTCATAGCCCTTGTACTCCCGCTCCACGATGAACGGCAGGCCGAGCGCGCTCTGACGCGTGTGGTGCGTCATCGAGTACGACACGAGCCCGAGGTCGAGCTCGTCGGCGATCTGCGCCATGATGGCCGTCTTGCCCACGCCGGGCGCGCCCACGAGGAAGATGGGGCGCTGCCGCTCGATCGCGAGCAGCGGCTCGCCCGCCTCGTCGGTGGCCAGATACGCTTCGATTGTTTCCTTCACCTGCTGCTTCGCCTTCGCGATATCCATGATCGTCCCTTTCCCGTCATGCCCGTTTCCCCAAGGGCGCCGGCCCTCTCCGCCGCGCCCGATCGTCGCCCTACGTTTGCCGTGCACCTGCCGCGCCGCGCGTTCCGTCGCACCTCATGCCAATCACCGCTCCTCCAAGTCATGCTCGTCGAGAATCACCTTGAGCGCCCACGGCGGCACCGGCGGATCGGAGTAGCCGTCATCGAGGAACGCGAACACGGCGTCGTAGCGCGGCGCACGGCGCGGGAAGGCGCCCTCGCCGTCGGTGAAGTACACGAGCCCGCGCAAGTCGGTGAACTCGCCTTTCTCGATGAGCAAATCGACGTAGTCGAACACCGGCCGAAAGTCGGTACCGCCGAAGCCCTTGAGCTCGAAGTTCTCGAGGTAGAGCTCGAGCTGCTCGAGCGAGGTGATCTTCGTGTCCTCCTGCACCTGTGCATCGCACTGGATGATGTGCACGTTCACGCGGTCGTTGAAGCTCTCCTGCTGCTTCAGGATGTTGTACGTCTTGCGCATGAACGCCTGCACCACCGCGCCCGAGCACGACTCCGAGGTGTCGATCGCGATCGCGAAGTCGTGCACCTGGCGGTCCTCCTTGCACTCGAGCGGCTCGATGAGCGGCATGTTGCCGTAGCGCGCGAGGCCGAAGGTGTAGTAGATGTAATCGAACTCGTCGTCGTTGACCTTCATGCGCTCGTGCAGCGTGGCGAAGCGGCGAAGGAACTCGCCGTAGTCGTGCTTCTCGCGGTTGAGCGCGGCGAGCCCCACGATGAGGTTGCCCGCGCCCTCGCCCTGGCGTGCGAGGTGCGTCTCGAGCTCCACCTGCATGCGGCGGCTCACCTCCTCCCACTCCTGGCGCGCCTGCTCGCGCTCCTCGGGCGTGGGGCCGGCACCCGCGTCGGAGGCCGCATCGCCCGCGTCGCTCTCGGCGCCCGAGCCGTCGGCGCTCCCCTCGCCGTCGGAGGCGTCGTCGGACGCGGCGGACACGTCGTCGTCGGGACGCGGCACGGCCACGGGGCCGTCGCTGATCTTGTCGAGCTGCTCGGTCTCGAGGCTCTGCTGCGCGGGCGCGCCCTCGGGCGGCGCGGGCTGCGACGTGCTCGAGGAGGCCGACTCCATCTCGGCGCGGCCGGGGTCGTCCTCGGCGCCGTACCACAGGCCGTGCAGGTCGTGGCGGAACATGGGCGCGAGCGACACGAGGTCGATGTGGCTGCCCTCGTTCGAGAAGAACCAGTAGAGCCGCTCGGCCGTCACCACGCCGCCCACCTGCAGGCGGATGACCTTGAGCGCCTCGCGAGCGCGGCGGTCGAAGTTCGACGGGAACGCCTCGCCTACCAGGTCGAGCAGCATCGACTCGATGGCGATGTCGCACGAGATGTCCCACACCTGGCGCAGCACCGAGTACAGCATGAACGGATGGCGGAAGATGCAGTGGAACAGGCAGTGCACCACGTCGCGCACCACCTCGTTCGGCGACACCTTGAAGCGGTCGATGACGTACACGGGGTCGTACACGAGGCGCACGCCGTCGCTCGCGATGCCGTACATGTCGAAGCTCGGCTCGAGCGGCATGCGCCAGAGCGCCTGGTCGAGGAAGCGGAACCGCACGGCGAGCGCCGAGCGCGCCTCCTCGAGGATGTCGAGCGCCACCGGCACGGCAGCCTCGTAGCGGCGGCGCCGGCGCTCCATCTGCTCCTCGGTGACGAGGTTGAGGCGTTCGCTGCCGCCTTCCGCCTGCGGCGAGAAGCCGAGGCGCTCCTTCTCCTTGAGGACGAAGTCGCCCTCGTAGACGGGTGTGAGATCCTTCATCGCTGCCATGGCCCACCTCACAAGCTGAAATCGATGCCCGCGGCGCCCAGGTGCCGCCGCTTGATCTCGAGCAGGCACGCCGTGGCCTGCGCCTGCCCCGCCGAGAACGCCCATTCGAGCTCGCCCTCGACGCACTTCTCGTCGAGCACGCCGAAGTTCCACAGCGCCTCGAGCGCCTCGAGGTCGCCGCGGCGCGCGAACAGGCGGCACACCGCCGCCTTGCGGCGCGCGAAGATGCCGAGGTAGATGTCGCGCATGCGCTCGCTCAGGCAGAGCGGCCGCACGAGGCGGTCGAGCGCAGCGGGCGCGAACTCCGCCACCTCGGTCGCGTGCGACACCCACGAGTCGTAGTATTCGAAGCTGAACACCGTTCCCGCCCCGTCGGTGTCAAACAGATGGGACTGGTAGCGGTAGCGCGCCGACAGGCTCGGCACGGCGAAGGCGTGCCACACCTGCTCGCCCGTCGCCGCGGCCTCGGGCACGTAGCGCGTCACGTCGACGAACACGCGCGGGATGGCGCGCGCTACAGCGAACGCCCCGCGGCAGATGCTGTGCATGTGGCCGTGCACGTGCAGCTCGTCCACCTCGCGCACGCCGCAGAACGCGAACGGCGCCACGCGGTTCACCGCCTCGGGAATGCGCACTACGTTGTCGGAACCCACGTAGAGCAGGCACACGTCACCGCCCGCCGCGCCGCCGCCGCGCTCGCACAGAAGGCCGCTCTCCACGTAGAAGCGCTCGTTGCGCACGTCGAGGTCGAGATAGCCGAGGGGGCGCGAGGAGCGCATCTGGTTCTCGCCCTGCACGAGCAGCGCCGCCTCGCCGATGCGGCGCACGCGCGGGCCGATGCGCAGCACGGCGATCTCCGTGTCGAGGAATGCGCGCTCGCCGATCACCTCGAGCGACTCGGGCAACGCAGCCGCACGCAGCATCGAGCAGCCGCGGAACGCCGCGGCGCCGATCTCGACGAGCCCCTCGGGCAGCACGATCTCGCGCAGCGTGGCGTTGCGACGGCAGGCCGCGGGCGCCACGCACCGCGTGCCGGAGCGCACCTCGTAGCGCGCCGCGCGGCTCAGCAGCTCGACGAACTCGTCGTGCGCGTAGAGCCCGCCTTCCGCGTCGATCTCGAGGTGCGGGTTCGCCGCGTCGCCGAACGAGATGGCGCCCTCGTCCATGCGGCGCTGGGCGGGCGTACCCGCGAACGCGCGCTCGCCGAGGCGCACGAGGGTGGCGGGCAGCACCACGCGCTCGCACCCTGCCGACGCGAACGCCTCGGGCTCGATCTCGGCGAGGCCCGCGGGCAGCGCGCACTCCGTCAGGTTGCGGCAGAAGTAGAACGCCTTCTCGCCGATGCTGCGCACCGACACAGGCAGGTTCAGCTCGCGCAGGCCCGTCTTGGCGAACGCGAGGCGTCCGATGCGCTCGAGCGTGTCGGGCAGGTCGACGCGCTCAAGTCCCGCGAGGGAGTCGAAGGCGTGGTCGCCCACCTCGCGGCAGCCGTCGGGAACGCGATACGCCGTGCGCGGCGCCACGAGCTGCACGAGACGCGCGCCGCCCTCCGCGAACAGCGCCGCGCCGTCGGTGGAGAAGAAGGGGGCGGGGGCCGCGGGGGCCGTGCCATCCGCGCCCGCGCCATCCGCAGCCGCACCCGCCTCGCACGCCGCATCCGACGCGCACGCGACGCCCACCGCGACGCGCTCGATCTCGTCGTGCTCCGCGAACAGATGCGGCTCGAGCTCGCTCACCACGCGCCCGTCGATCGCCGAGGGGATCGTCACCGTCGCATCGGCGCCCTCGTACTGCACGAGGCGCACGTTGCCGTCGGGCCGCACCACGTAGCGGAACGGACCGCACCACAGCTCGAGCGGAGCCGCGTCGGCCGGCACGTCGGCGCCCGCCGCCCCCACGGCGCCCGTCGCCGCGCGGCCCGCCACCCGGTAGCCCTCGAGCGCCGGGTCGTTGATGAGGTCGCGATTGCGCATCTCAACAGGGCTTAACCGCAAGCTCATGGAATCCCTCCCCTCTTCTCACACTCACTTCGTTTTGCCTTGCGCTGCGTTTACAATGGAACTCGCGTTATATCCGCCAAAGGGGGAAGGCGAGCTCATGAACGCAACTCGACACGATCTCGACATCGACTACGCAAGCGATCTGCATCTCATCAAGACCATGTCCGAAGATGACTCGTTTTGGGAGAGGATCCTCGACGCCAAACTCGACTTTCTGAACTCCGACACCGACCCGCGAGCGTCCGACTGCGTGCGCCCCGAAGTCGCGTGGTCGTGGATCATCTCGCGCAACAAGGGGCTCGAGCCCGACCAGACATCGCTCGGCGAATACGTCTCCGAGGAGTACGTCGAGGAGGCCAAGCGCCGTAACGCACACCTCATCGAGGCCACCAAGACGCGCCTGCAGAGCATCGCGTCGCTCAACATGGAGAACGACTACATCTTCGAGCTCATGGACACCGAGGGCCTGTCGCTCATCCAGATCGGCGACCTCCAGCTCCACCAGTTCGTCGGCCCGCGCTACCTTGTCAGCGAGAAGAACGCCGGCACGAACGCCCACTCGCTCAGCATGCGCCACAAGCGGCCCTTCGCCATCATCGGTCCCGAGCACTACTGCTTCGCGCTGCAGAGCCTCATCGCATGCGCCGCGCCCATCCTCGACCAGTACGAAAACTCGGTGGGAGCGCTCCTGCTCACGCAGCCCATCACCGACTCGTTCACCATGGCCGACCGCAAGCTGCTCATCCACGCGATGAGCCTCGTAACGTCGATCGCGAACTCCATCAGCGCCCAGCTGCGCGCCGACGGCATCGAGCTGGAGTACGACCATGCCAGCATGGAGGCACAGGCCTACGAGAGCATCTCGCGCAACCTCATCAACACCATCCAAGAGGGCATCCTCGTGGTGGGCGCTGACGCCATAGTACAACACGCCAGCCCCGAGGCCGCGCACATCCTCGGCACGCCTCCCGAGGACATCGAGGGCAGCCCCATCTGCGCGCTCATCGACTTCGGCAACACCGGCGAGGCCCTGTCGTTCTTCGCAAGCGGCAAGACGCGCACCGTCACCATCCACGGCTACGAATACCGTGCGAGCTCGCGCGTCATCGCACCCGAAACCAAGGGCGGCACCTCTCCAGGCTACATCCTCATGCTCAACAAGACCGCCCGCCCCACCGTCGGCGTGCGGCGCAAGGGCGCGGGCGACGTGGCCACCACCACGTTCGACGGCATCCTCGGCCGCAGCCCCCAGATCGCCAAGGCGCGCGAGCTTGCCCGAAAGTTCGCCCATACGGGCGAGAACATCCTCATCACGGGCGAGAGCGGCACGGGCAAGGAGCTGTTCGCCCAGGCCATCCACAACGAGGCGCGCCCGGGTGGGCCGTTCATGTCGATCAACTGCGCATCCATCCCGCCGCGCCTCATCGAGAGCGAGCTGTTCGGCTACGAGCCCGGCACGTTCACCGGCGCCGACAAGACGGGCCGCGCCGGCAAGATAGAGCTCGCAGACGGCGGCACGCTCTTCCTCGACGAGATCGGCGACATGCCCTTCGACCTGCAGTCGACGCTGCTGCGCGTGCTCGAGAACAAACGCGTCATGCGCCTCGGCGGCAAAAGCTACAAGCAGGTCGACTTTCGCCTCGTGTCGGCCACGAACAAGAACCTCGCCGAGCTGGCGGCCACGGGCCGCTTCCGCGAGGACCTGCTCTACCGCCTCTCGGTGCTGTCGATCAACCTGCCGCCGCTGCGCGACCGCGTCGACGACACGCTGTTCTTCGTGCGCTACTTCCTCAACGAGTGCCAGCTCAAAACCGGCATCGGCAAGGCCGAGCTCTCCGACGGCGCCCGCGCGTTCGTCACCTCGTACGCGTGGCCGGGCAACGTGCGCCAGCTCAAGCACGCCGTCTACTCGGCGTACTACACGTGCGAGAACGGCATCATCACCGTCGACGACTTCCCCGCCTACATCGTGCAGGGAGCGAATATGGGGAAAGAGGCCGCAGGCCTCTCCCAAAACGAATCATCTTCAGCTTTCAAGGTTCAGCCGCGCATCGACGCCAACGGTCTTGAGATTCCCCCGAGCGAGGCACCGGCGCACGGTCTTCCGACATTGCGCCTCGCCGAGCTTGAGCAGCTCGCCATCGAGGAGGCCATGCGCCTCAGCAAAGGCAACGCCATAAAGGCGGTCAAGCTGCTCGGCATCAGCAAGGCAACGCTGTACCGAAAACTGCGCGAGGCAAAGAGGAGCTAGGGACTCCCCTTTGCCTGCTGACGCGGCGAGGGCGACGGCGCAAGACCGGCTAGAGCGCGCCGCCGCCTGCCGCACGGGATTTCTAGTTCGTTGCGGCGTCCGCCTCAGCAGGCGCCTCGTTGTTGGCAGCCTCGGCGCTGTACAGCTTCACGGGCAGCAGCACCACGGCAGCTGCGATGCAGCAGCCGCATATCGTCCACGCCGCGGCCGTCCAGCCGAGCGCATCCACCACGGCGCCCACGATCGGGGGGCCGAGCAGCACGCCGAGGTTGAAGCCGATCGACACCACGCCGAGCGCCACGCCGGCGAGTTCGGGCTTCTTCACGGTCTGGGCCGTCATGGTCCACAGCACGCAGGGGAAGCCTGCGTCGACGAACGCGTACACCACCACGAACACGAGCAGCGGCGTCGGGTTGTCGAGCGTCATGCCGAAGACCGACACGATGCCGTAGAGCACGAGGATGATCGCGCCGAACAGCTTGCGGTTCTTCACATGGTTGAGCACGGCGCCGATGATGACCGCAGCCACCACGCCGCCGAGCGAGAAGTAGCCGACCCACATGTTGGCGCTCTCGCCGATGCTCGGCACGCTCGCCCAGTAGGTGGCGATCCAGTTCACAAAGCCGAAGCAGCCGATGCAGAAGAGCATCGTCGCAAGCGACATGAGCCAGGAGAACGGCGACTTGATGCCCTCGGCGATGGACACGTCATCGCTCTCGACATCGGCGTAGCTGTCCTCGGGGCGCGGGCTCTTCACGCACACGATGTAGAACACGAGCGCCACGACGCAGGCAGCCAGACCGAACCACCACATGCCCTGCCAACCGAAGTTGAGCGTGAGCACGCCGGCGAGGAAGAACATGACCGCCTGGGCGCACATCTGGTACGCGGCCCAGATGCTCGTGGGCAGGCCGCGCTTGCTCTCGGGGAACCACATGGCGATGATCGACGGACCGATGACCGACATGAGGCCGACGCCCATGCCCTCGATGACGCGGCTGGCGAGCAGCACGGCGATGTTGGGCACGAACAGGCCGATGAGCGAGCCGGCGATCGCGCACACAAGCGCGATGATGCCGCCCTTCTTGGGTCCCAGCTTGTTCAGGATGACCGCCGCCGGGATGGCGATGATGATGCCGACGAGCGAGAACAGCGAGCTCAGCCAGCCAGCGGTGGCCGAGTCGATGCTGAACGTCGTCTGCAGCAGTTCCATACAGGGCGCAACCTTGTTTTGCACCAAAGCAAGGGAAACGCCGGCGAAGATGGTCGCGAAGGCGACGATCCACGCCCGTTTCGTATTCATAGGTTTCTCCTCCTTTTCCTACGCCCCGTACGAGCAGCTGCTCGGCCTGCCGATTGAAACCCCTCCTCAGCAGGATGGCGGCCCCGGGGCACAGGCCCCGAGGCCGCCGGGGCGGCGGGCCGAAACCCGCCCTTTCGATCGACATGCGGTTGCCCGACGCTCGCGCGCCAAACAACCGCATGTCAAAGAGAGCTCTCGAACTCGCTTACGAGGCGATAGCCTTCTGGGTCTCCGGGTCGCCCTTCGGGACGACGTGATCGGAGTGACCGTGGTAGTACGTCTTGACGAACGCGAACACGACGGCACCGACGACAGCCATGATGGCCAGCGGGATCGTGGCCGCATCCCAGCCGTAGTTCTCAATGAAGAAGCCGGTCACCGGCGGGCCAAGGAGCGTGCCGATGTTGAGGCCGACGTTGAGAATGCCGATCGCCGTACCCGAGTACTCGGGCTTCTTCGCCGTGGACGGGACGAGCGTCCAGTACACGGTGGGAATCGAGCCCTCGAGGAACGGGTAGATCAGGATGAACGGCAGCAGCAGACCGGGGTCGGTCATCCTGAAGCAGAAGAACAGAATGATCGCGTAGATCAAGAAGCCGATGACGGCGACGTACTTGCGACGACGCAGCGAGATGTGGTTCAGCAGAACGCCGATGAGGATAACCACGGGCACCTCGATGGCGTACATGGCCGACACCCACAGGTTCGACTGGTTCATGTCGCCGCCGAAGAACGCCTCGGCCCAGTACAGCGAGATGTAGGTCGCGAAGCCGAAGCAGCAGAACGTGAAGATCACGCCGCCCAGGGTGAGCAGCCACGTGGCGGAGGACTTGAAGCCCTCGCCGAAGTGGAACTCCTCCTCTTCCTCGCCCTCAGCGTAGTTCGGCATGCCGTGCTTGTCGGGCTCCTCTACCTTCCACTGGTAGAGCACGAGAACGACAACGGCGAAGATGCAGGTGAACCACCACACACCCTGCCAGCCGAAGCCCTGCACGAGGCCGCCGGCGATGAGGAACAGCAGCGTCTGGGAGCACATCATCCACGAGCCCCACAGACCCATGGGAGCGCCGCGCTTCTCAGCGGGGAACCACATGGAGATGACCGCAGGACCCACGACCGCGATCATGCCCACGCCCACACCCTCGAGGATGCGGGAGAGCAGCAGGACCGTGAAGTTCGGGGCCAGAGCGCCGATGACGGAGCCCACGGCCGCGCAGGCGAGCGCGATGACGCCGACGCGCTTCACGCCAAGCTTGCGCATGAGCACCGAAGCGGGAATAGCGGTGATCAGGCCCATGATGGTGAACACCGAAGTGAGCCAGCCCGCGTCCGTCTCGCCGATGTTGAACGTCGTCATGAGAACGTCAAGCACGGGAGCCGTCTTGTTCTGGACATTCGCCAAGGCAAATCCGCCGAAGAAGGCGATGATAACAACGATCCAGGCGATCGTTGTCTTTTGCTTTTTCGTCATAATGTCCCCTTAGATACGAGGTACGAGCGGTTGCCCCTCTCAACCGCAGAAAAATGCAGGAGAACTAGGGTCGCAAAATCAGAAACGTACGCTTATCGGGGAAACATCGACGTCGAGGTGCCGTTCCCTACGAGCCTATGACTCGAACTCGTAGCCGCACTTTCTGCAGGTCTTGCGGGATCCGAGCACGTAGCTACCGCATGCGGGGCAGAGCTTCGTGCGACCCATCTCAAGACACTCGTTGCACAAAGGCTTCTCGAACGGCGTGCAGAAGAAGCAAGCCTTCTTCACCTCGGCGTTAAGATGCGTGACCGCCTTTTTTTCGTCATGGGGAACCGGAGCGCCGCACTTCACGCAGAAGTCGCGCTCGTAGAGGTTGTACCATCCGCAAGACGGGCACTCAACCGGGTATTTGAACTCGGCTTTCTTGTGACAGCGTTGACACCACGGGCTGCACGTTCTGCAATTGGGCATACCCGCATCACCTCGAAATCAAATACCCGGCAGTATCGTCAAAACGTATTTTCCGCACCAATTAAGCTTGCGGAGGCTTCGGAGCACCCGGGGTGCCCGGAGCCTTGGGAGCGCCGTCGAGGCCCTTCGGCTTCAACGAGATCTCCTGAGGAGCGGAAGGTGCAGGAGCGTTGCCGCCCGCGGCTTCCTTGGATGCGGCCAGATCGGCGCCGCACTTCATGCAAGTCTCGTTCGTGGGCTTGTTGAAAGCGCCGCACTCGAGGCACTTGACCACCGTCACGGTGTTAGCTGGTCTGTAACAC
>ERZ1034920.1037-NODE-1037-length-19069-cov-89.311823_pt1 | contig 19069 bp, 45 predicted proteins | sample MGYA00520688_ERZ1034920 | MGnify/ENA primary metagenome ERZ1034920 (study PRJEB33766, sample SAMN09781785) | gut metagenome | biome: gut microbiome | host: Homo sapiens | place: Madagascar | study: EMG produced TPA metagenomics assembly of the PRJNA485056 data...
AGCCTCACGGCAGCGCCGTCGCTGCCCGCAACTACGCTGGCGGGCAGCTGCTACAGTGCCATGTTCCGAGGCTGCACGAGCCTCACGGCAGCACCGTCGCTGCCCGCAATTACGCTGGCGGGCCGCTGCTACAGCTCCATGTTCCATAGCTGTACGAGCCTCACGGCAGCACCGTCGCTGCCCGCAACTACGCTGGCGAACTACTGCTACAGCTCCATGTTCCAAGGCTGCACGAGCCTCACGGCAGCGCCGTCGCTGCCCGCAACTACGCTGGCGGGCAGCTGCTACAACGCCATGTTCCGAGGCTGTAGCAAAATCAAACTATCTGCCACGGCGTCCGGAACATATACCAAGTCGTACCGCATACCCAAAAACGGAACCGGGACAACAGTTTCGTATGCGCTTGACAATATGTTTGACAATACGGGAGGCACGTTCAAAGGAACACCAGAAATCAACACTACTTACTATTTGGACAAATCCAACACCATTGTGTAAAGGAGGCCGACATGGCAGAATTTATCAAAGTCAACGGCGTCGAGTACCCTGCGACGCTGATCTACAACTACAAAGACCGAAACTGGGATATGCGGGAGACGCAGACGGTGCATCTCACCATGCCCTACGCGCAGGCGGCGGCGCTGCTGCCTGACAATACCCCATGGAGCATCGTCCAGCGCGAGACGCGCGACGTGCTGGACGAGAACGGCATGCTGACCGGCCAGACCGAGGAAGTCGTGACCGAGGAGGACATGAGCGCCTACAGCCTCGCAGGCGAGATCGTGGACTACCGCGACGGTACGGTGTCTATCAAGATGGGCAAGCCCACGGAGACGGAGACGCTGCGAGCGCAGCTTGCGGAAATTGAGGAGGCTTACGATGCAAACTGAGAAATTGAACGCCATCAAGGGCGCGATCAAGGACGGCAAAATGGTGCAGGCCGCTGGCGGCATCACCGTGACGCAGGAGCAGAGCGACAAGCTGGGCTACGACTGGAAGGTCTACACGGTCAACGACGTGGCCGTGCGCAAGGAGTACGTGGCGCAGGAGAATCCGACCGGCACGAAGGACAATCCCATCGAGTACGCCGAGGGCGTGCCGCTCATCAACAACGCCTATTACCGCAAGGACGGCAAAATTTGCGTCTGGATGGGCGAGTGGGTAGAGTGGGAATAAAGCGGAGAAAGGGAGCGGGATATGGATAATGCAAAGCACTACGATGACGCAGAGATCGCCCTGATCGAAAGTCGGTGCAAGAGCAATACGCATCGAATCAATGAGTTGCAGGAGCACCAAACGGCGCTTGACAGGCTGGCGACTTCGGTCGAAGTGCTGGCGACCAAGCAGGAAACCGTCGAGGGAGACGTCAAAGAGATCAAAGAAGACGTGAAAGCCATCACGGGCAAGGCGGGGAAACGCTGGGACGGGCTGGTCGACAAGGCTCTCGCGGCGCTGGCGGGCGCGTTTATCGCGTGGCTGATCTCGGGAGGAATGGTATGATGGATGATTTTGCCGAGGTGGCAGTTGCCATCATTGCGGGAGCTGCCTTGCTGCTTGGCGCGGCGGCAGCCATTAGGGGAATCCGCGCACTTTGGATGTGGTGCATGGCATGAAGAAGCTGAAAGAGCACTGGGGCAAGATGAAAAAGCGGGACAGGTACATATCCATCGCCATTTTCAGCCTGACGTGGTACACCGTCGCCTCGCTCACCATGACGGCACTTGGCATGCCACCGCCCGACGTGCTGACGGAACGCTGGTTCAAAGCATGGACAACAGAGCTTGTCGTTGTGGCAGGCATCAAGATTTTCAGAAAGGACGAAACGACACTATGAATAACGATTTGCTAAAAAAGAGATTCGCGAACCTGTGCAGCGTGAAGAGCATTGTGACGATCGCTGCAACCGGCGCGGTGATCTACGGCTTTGTCGTTGACAAGATCACAGGCGAGCAGCTCATGCTGATCTACAGTTCGATCATCGCGTTCTACTTCGGTACGCAGTCGCAGAAGAATCAGGACGTGATCGACAGCAAGGGTGACAGCGATGCTTAAAAGCGGCGATATTAAGTATCTGCGCGAGGACGTGCGGGCAAATTGCCTTATCTTTCTGGACCTGTGCAAGCAGGCGGGCTTGCCCGCCAAAGTCACGGACACGGTGCGCGACGACGATTACCAGCGCTATCTTGTGAGCAAGGGCTACGCCCACAAAGACGCGATGCGACCGACTTTTCACAGCGTCAAAGCGGGTCTGGCGTTCGACATCTGCAAGGATGTTGCGGGGCACGGATACGACGATCCGACGTTCTTTGCCCGCTGCGGGCAGATTGGCAAGCAGGTCGGCTTTTCGTGGGGCGGCGACTGGAAGAAATTCCCCGACCGCCCGCATTTCCAGTGGGACAACCACCTCAAACACACAGGGAGCATGATTTTGGCGGGCAAGTATCCGCCGGAAATGGAGGAGTACATGGATCAGGCAACGTTTAACAAGATGATGGACAGCTATTTGTCGCAGCTCGGCACCAAGCCCGTCTCCACGTGGGCGGCGAAGGACTGGGCGGCGGCAAAGGCGGCAGGCATCACGGACGGCAGCGCGCCGCAGAAACTTATCACGCGGCAGGAAGTCGTGACGATGATCCAGAGAGCAACAAAATAACGGTGTCCGATTTGGGCACAGGAAGGAGCGGGCGGCGAAAAGCCCACGCGCAAGCGCCTCTGCAAGCCCTACACGGGCATGGACAGTCAGCACAAGCGTATCCGGGCGGAGTTATCCGCGATGGCTCCCAAGCGGGCTGTGGCATATATATTATCGTTTGAGCTGCCGCAGGACGAGGCAGCGTGCATCATTGAGTGCGACGTGCGGCGGAAAAGCTGCGTACAGGTGGCAATGGAGCGAAGCCTATCTGTTGATGCAGTGAAGAAATACCGGCGGCGCGCATACCGCAAAATGGCATCAGAAGTATATGAAAAAAGAAATGGCCCCACCGAACGGTGAGGCCATTTCTCTTGTGTAAAAGCAGGCCGGGAATGACCTGTAAAATTAAAATATCACATTTCACGTAAAAAGGCAAGGGGAACCGTTCGACGGTTTTCGACGCACTTTTCATACACTTTGCGGGCGCTTTTGAGCGCCTGTTTTTTTGTACTATGGAAATAACAAAGGAGGTGCGGTGATGTACGACCGACTTTTAGCTTTGGGATTTACCGAGCAAATGGCGATGGACATTTTGACGCTGTTTCCTGATCCTGACGAGCTAAGAACATACGTCTACTTTGCAGAGATGTTCCATGTATAGCTATTTCAACCCAAATCCAAACGGGCGCAACGTGTCCGACTGCACCGTGCGCGCAATCTGCAAGGCGACAGGAAAGGACTGGGGCGAAGTTTATTTGTCTCTGTGCATACAGGGATACTTAGACGGCGACTTGCCCAACGCAAACGCCTGTTGGGGCGCATATCTGCGGTCGCTTGGCTATCGGCGCTATATTATGCCGGACACCTGCCCAGACTGCTACACGGTCGGCAGGTTTGCCGACGAACACCCGCGCGGAACGTATATTCTCGCCCTCTCTGGCCATGTCGTGTGCGTACAGGACGGGACGATTTATGACAGCTGGAACAGCGAGAACGAAATCCCGCTTTATTACTGGGTCAAAGAAACGGAGGAATGAACATGGCATATCCCTATTTCAATCCCTATTATCCGCAGCCAATGCCGGACAACCTCATGCAGATGCGGCAGATGCAGCAGCCACAGATGCAACCTATGCAGCAGTCTATGCCGCAACCAATGCAGCAGAACCCAATCGCGCAGGGCGGCGTGCAGTGGGTCAACGGCGAGCAGGAGGCAAGGGGCTATCTCATTGCGCCCAACTCCGCTGTGGCGCTGTGGGATTCCACCGCGCCGACCGTATATCTCAAGCAGGCAGACGCAAGCGGCAAGCCAATGCTTAAGATTTATGACCTTGTAGAGCGCGCAGAAACGCCCCGTACAGCGCCGCAAGAAAAGGGTGCGGAATTTGTCACCCGCAAAGAGTTTGACGCTCTGGCGGCGCTTGTGGGCGAAATAAAGGGCAAGAAGAAACGCAAGGTCGAGGAGGACGAAGACGATGAATAATCCGTTTATGGCCGCGCTCGGCGGCGGGCAGATGCCGGGGCCGATGGGCAACTTTGCACAGATGGTGCAGCAGTTCAACCAGTTCAAGGCGAATTTTAAGGGTGATCCCAAAGCTGAAGTCGAAAAGCTGATGCAAAGCGGGAAACTGTCGCAGGCGCAGTTAAACCAGCTACAGCAGATGGCAAAGCAGTTTCAAAGTCTGATGCAGTAGTTGCAAAAAGTGCAACAACTGATATTTCAACTAACAAATCAACTAAATCAACTAAGCAGTTAGTTTATTAGTTGATTGATTGCAATAATTAAAATTTCTCAGCATCTTCTTTAATTCTTTATCGTGGCCACGATTTAGATAAAACCGACTTTAATTAAAAGGAGTGATTTTATGTCTCTTTCCGATGGCACGCCCATGATGACGATGCCCGTCGCGCCCGCGAACACCGGCAATGGCGGCGGTTTTGGCTGGGGCGGTGACGGCGCATGGCTCATTATTCTCTTCCTCATTTTTGCTGTCTTTGGCTGGGGCGGCAACGGCTGGGGCAACAACGCCGGCAATTCCGGCGGCGTAGTCGACGGCTATGTGCTGACCTCTGACTTTGCCAATGTCGAGCGCAAGATCGACAGCGTAAATCAGGGGCTTTGCGACGGCTTCTATCAGCAGGCGCAGCTTGTCAACGGCACCAATATGGCGATGGCAAACGGCTTTGCACAGGCCGAGTTGTCCCGCAGCAACCAGCAGGCAGCTCTCATGCAGCAGCTCAACGCCATGCAGATGCAGGCCGCTAATTGTTGCTGCGAAAACCGTGCAGCTATCGCGCAGGTGCGCTACGACATGGCGGCGCAGGCGTGCGACACGCGCAACACCGTGCAGAACGCGACGCGCGACGTCATTGACAACGCCAACGCCAACAGCCGCGCGATCCTCGACTTCCTGACGCAGAGCAAGCTGTCTGACCTTCAGGCTGAGAACCAGGGATTGAAGCTGGCGGCAAGTCAGGCGGCGCAGAACAGCTATCTGGTTTCACAGCTTCGCCCCTCTCCCATTCCGGCGTACACGGTGCAAAACCCCTATTGCTGCAACCAGTATGCGGCTTGCGGCTGCTGACAACTGCATAGCATAGCTTTTCCCCCACACGGGGGAAATGGTCGGCCCCGTGCCGATACTATAACAACGCGGCGGGGCAATAGCCCTGCCGCTGTATTTTAACAGGGTCGATTTCGACCCCTTTAGAAAGGACTGATTTTGTGAAAACAGTTGACGAACTCAAGCAGGAATTTGTCGATCACATTGCAACTCTGGACAAGAGCGAAATGAGCATGTACGAGCTCTGCAATTATGCCGATCTTTTGCGTAAAGCGGACGAATTATTTGCGCCCAGCTACGCGGAAATGATCGCAAATGGTGCGTTTGCCCCTTTTGGGGCAAATCAGAGGAAGGAGTGATACCAGTATGGCTGAGTTTAGTAATTCTAGCATTTCTTTGGTCTCTGCCGGGCAGAACGTCCCACTGACCGAAACGGCGGTCAATAGCAAGCCGTGTATCGTTCACCGTGCCGGTGCCGGTTTGGTAACTTTGCGCGGGCTGACTAACCAGTGCCGCGCTCTCTATAAAATTTCTTACGGCGGCAACATCGCCATTCCTACCGGTGGCACGGTCGAGGCCATCACGGCGGCGCTTGCCGTCAACGGCGAGGCGCTCAACAGTGCTACGGCGACCGTTACCCCTGCTGCGGTGGAGAACTATTTCAACGTGTATGTCAGCGCGCAAGTGAGCGTCCCGAAGGGCTGCTGCGTAACTGTCGCGATGAAAAACACCAGCACTCAGGCCGTCAACTTCGCCAACTCGAACCTGACGGTTGAGAGAATCGCGTGAAAGGAGAATGGACATGAGTAAGAAAGCAATGTATGATCTGCGCAATATGCTGTGCGACGAACTCGACGAGCTGGCACGCAAGGGCGAGCTTGGCGCGGGTGATCTCGAAATTGCGCACAAACTGACGGCCACCATCAAGAACATCGATAAGATTGAGATGATGGAAGACGGCGGCTATTCCCGCGATGAAGACTATTCTCGCCGCTATTCCCGCGACGGAGACTGGCAGTCGAGTATGCGCGGCGCTTATGACCGCGATATGTCCAATGCGAGACGTGGCACGCATTATGTGCGCGGCCACTATTCCCGCGACGGCGGCATCGACAACATGAAACACCAGTTGCAGGAAATGCTGGACAACGCCGACGATGAAAGCATCCGCAGAGCCATCCAGCGTTGCATGGACACGATTGAGGGCTAAAGGGGGTGCACCCCTATGGTCGACGAGAATGAGGTCAAGCGCTGGATAGCTCGCCTCGAGACGGAAGAATCAAGCTGGACAAACTATGAGCGCCTTGCGGTACTGTATACCATCCGTGACCAGCAAAGCGGCAGCAGAGAGAGAGCTTTGCCAATGGCATACTCCGCGGCGCCCGCGCCGGTCAACGTCGAAACATACGGCGACAGCGATTTCCTGCGCGCAGTGGCAGATGTTCCGCCGAACAAGGCGTGGGAGATCATGGACGAGCTGATGGACAGCTTGAAAATCGTGAACGAGCGCGTCTATAATAGCGTCATGCGGAAGCTGGAAAAGTAAATTGCAGATGAAATTGCAGATAAGTAACAAAAAAACGTGTAATATCAATGCTTTTGCGGATTTGGTTGCGGGTTCGACTCCCGCCGCCTCCACCAATGAAAAAACCTCGCAGTCTCAACGGCTGCGGGGTTTTTCTTGTATTTGCAATGGTTTTCTGGATTACCTGTTTGCACATTACTTGCGATATTTGCAAGCAATCTTCCACCGAAGCAGTGTTTTTGCAGATGAATTGCAGATGAAATTACAGATGAAATTCGGATTCAAAAAAGCCGTCAACGGCATCTGCCACTGCTACGGCTTTATCATTCATGGTGTGCTGATATACGTTTTTAAGCATGTTGTTTGTAGAGTGCCCCATGCGCTCCATTGCGTACTTGTCGGGGACATTGAGCCTGAGCATAACCGATGCGTTTACATGGCGCAGGTCGTGGAAGCGAAACGGCGAAACTCCACAGCGGGCACACGCGCGTTGCAGATGCTTATACAGGACATTTCTGGTTGCGTGGACAATATACTCGTCTGTGTGCGGTGTTTCGTTAAGCAGCCCCATAATATACGGCGGTACTTTTAGTCTACGATTGCCGCTGTAGGTTTTTGGCTGCTTGAGCTGCGGGCCAGTCTCACCGTCTACCATTGCTTGCTTGATCGTCAGGATATCGCCGTCAAGGCAATCCCATGTCAGACCTCTGATCTCCGATGTACGGAGGCCGAGCCAGACGGCCAGCAGGAAAGGCAATTCAAATGCTGTGCCCTTGCAGCCTTCGTGTAGAATTCTAATCTCGTCCATGGTAGGTATTTTGATTTTAGGTGCTTCCTTCTGCGGCAAGGATACACGGAACACTTTATCCTGGCATTCCTCTGCCATTGCCGCAGTAAACAGTCCGTAAGCGTTGCGGACATACTTAGGGGACTTTCCCCGCGCCATCTTATTCACGGCACGCTGCACGCGATCCTGCGTCAAAGCAGAGCACTTAACGCCCATCAGCTCCGGGAATACCACCTTGCGGAGTTTCTTATACCCGTTGACGGTGGAGGGGGAGAGTATCGCGTCCTTACTGTCAATATATCGGTCGATAACATCACCGACCGTGCGCTCAGACGCACGAGCGGCAGACTTCGCGCCGGACTTCAACGCGGCAGCTTCATTCTCCGCCTGCCTTTTGGTAGGTGCTGTGACGGACACGCGCTTTCCGTCTACCATGACGCTGACATTCCAGTTGCCGGACGGTAGCAGTTTTGCTTTCGGTATCTTCATTCAAATCCCCCTCCAATCAATGTACAAGCACCATGCGGCCAGCAGGACGATAATGACAAACATTATAGCAATCACGCTGTTTCGGATACGCACTCCACGCCGCATGATCTCGATCATGTCCGCTTTTGCGTCAACGTGGCGTTCCAGTTCGTCATTACGCGCCTGCAAGGTTTCCTCGGTCGGCGTCAAATGTTCGGAAATCCCGAACGCTTCATCAAGCGATATTCCAAGCGCTTTGCAGATCGGCGCAACGGTGTAGATAGACGGGGCTTTAGAAAACTTGGAAAAGAAGTTCTGCACGGTGGACAGTGGTACGCCGGAAGCATCGGAAATGTCCTGATAGGTCAGTTTTAATTCCTCTTTACGGATTTTGCACACTTCTTGAATGTTCATTTACGCCACCTTAATTTCTCTGATTTTCGCGCCGCAAAGTCGCAAGATGAGGGCTTGTCGAACCACGTCGAGCGCTGTCTTATTGCAATGTTTCGGTGTTGAATTGCCAAGGTAAAGCGGAGTATGGTCAAAACAAGCAGCGGCGACCGCTTCCCGCTGCTGCAAAAAGGCACTGCCGTTTGTTGCAGAGGGCGGCAGTGCCTTTAGTTACTTATTGCTTCTCAAGTTTTACGGTCTGCGTAACTCCCATAGCAGACACTTCGTAGCTAATTACGCCGTCCTGATAAGTAAACGTTTTGGTGTCATCGCCGCTGGCGAGAATCGCCATATCGGTCTGGTCTTTATCATTTTCCGATTCCCAAGTGTACGGCTCATCTGCCGTGGTAGGGGCATCGAAAGAGCCGGCCCAATAGAGGGCTTTGGTTTCTCCGTTATCAGATACCCAATACACCTCAATGGAATCTCCGGCAATAGTAGCGGCCTGCCATGCGTCTTCTGCATCGCTGTTTGTCTGCTTCCATTCTCCAACGAGATCAAGCGGAGTTACCGGCTCGTTTTCTGGCTTGGTCTGATCCGTTCCCCCACAGGCGGTTAACATGCCGAGCGCGAGAACCAAAGACAGCGCGATAAGCAAAAACTTTTTCATCTCAACTCTCCATTTTCTTATATTTTCGACTGCACAAAGTGCAATAATCGACATATAGCCCAGTTACTATAATTATTTGGAGGGACACAAAATGTTGTGTAATGGCGTAAAAAGTGATACAATAGAATATCAAAAGATGCTGGAAGAAGCCTTTGACCTGATACAAAAGTTATCCGACGAACAACTTCAAAAAATCATGGAGGCTATAAAATGAAAATTTGGGCAATCAGTAAAGAAAAAGGTGTCGAGCACGAAGTCGGCATGGAATGTGACGGCATGGATCTCGAGACCGCAATGACCAAACTCTACCAAATGGCGCGAAACCTGTTTACTGGCGAACTTGAACTTTTTTGGAAAGAGGGCGAAATCGGTAAGGCCACATTTTAACCGTTGGCTTTCCGCTTGCACTCAATTACGGTATTTAGCTGCGTCAAGATCGCGTCGCAATTTGGCGTAAACCGCTCTATCAATCCGCTGAGTTTGTCAGCCTCGACCGCTATTTCCCCGGTCGCCTTTGCCCGATAAATGGAGACGGCATCGGTCGCGTCATGGAAACCATTCGGAGACGGATATTTTGCGTAAAGGGAAACGGTAGAAACCATTTTATCAAAATCGGCATCGCAGGCCGTTTCCTTTTCGTGCGCCCATATTGTTTGCAGCTTTTTTATTTCTGCCTTTGCCGCCTGTTTTGCAACGACCCATGCGACAATGCCGGAAATAGCAGCACAGCCAAGTGAAATGATGATTTCTTTCATTGTTCTTCCTCAAAAGCGGCGCGCCCCATTTTTATAAACCGCTCCAGCTTTTCCGGCGGCAATGACAACACAAACTGAATAGCGGACTTCTGCAAATCTGTATAGCCCTCGCCCTCTGTGGCGGGGGCTTCTTTTATGCCCGGATCGTCCGTTTCACCACGGAGGTATTCAGGCGTGGTTTTAAGTTCTTTTGCGAGAATTTGCAACGGTTCATCGGCGATATTTGTGTTTTGCTTTTTGGCATCAATTAAATACCTTGACGAGAACCCCATTGCTTCACTAAGGAAGCTTTTCTTTTTCCCGCAAAGATTCACAAGCTCTTGAATTCTATCATATCTTATCAAAACGCGCACCTCAATTTGTGGGTTTCGCCAAAACCCAAAAAATGGGGTATCAAGTATTGACTTACCCCACAAAGTGAGGTATCATATAACCATGCCAACCGGAAAAGGGTACACAAAAACCAGCCCCCCATAAAAGCGGCTTTTGCAATGTCTTTTGGCGATTTCATTGTAATACGCTTTCGGGGCAGTGTCAAGTGTGATTTCTCATGTTTATGAGGTTTCGGTGGGCATTGACTGCGGCGGGGAAAACATAAGACCGGCGAGGGGCTGTCCTCACCGGCCAATGTCCAAATTTGTTTACCCAATGCCCCTTGCAGGCTTTCGCCGCCTGCAACAGCCTACAGGTTCTTCGGGAGCCTTACCACTTTCGCAGTTTTGGTTCTGCGCATGGCCTTCTCGCTGGTAAGCCATCGGGAGTACCTGATACGGTGGGATATGATTACTGGCATATCGCCGTGAGTTTTAACCTCTTCACTGAGTGCTCCGCCGTATTGGTTGTTACATTTAACCAGTTTAACGCGCTTTGGTGCTGCTGTTGCGACCCGGCAGGAAGGGAACAGGCAAAATCAAAAGGTTGGTCACGAAAACCACCTCCTTTGAAGTTGCCCAAAGAGGGCTAACGGCAGTATAGCAAATCTCCCCGCTGCAGTCAATGATAACTCACAATGAAGGGAGGACGCAAATTTGACATTGAGAGAGCTGCGAGAACGCTCCGGACTGACCCGCGCACAGGTGGCGAAGAAACTGAATGTTGACCTATCCTGTGTGACGCATTGGGAGCTTGGCGACTGGCGACCGTTGCGGAAGTACCACAAGAAGCTGGCGAAGATGTACGGCGTGACCGTGGACGAGCTGTTTGAATCCAGCGATGGGCAGTAAAAAATGCCCCGCCCAATGTTGCAGCATCGAGCGGGGCGGGTGGGACAAATCTCACCACAAGATATTGTGTCCGTGCTTATTTTAGCACGGAAGAAAGGAAAAGGCAAGATGCTAAAGCCACAACAGTTAACGCGACGGCGAAATGATCTTGAGCGAGCCGTGCGCGGCGCGATGGGACGAGCGTTGATTCGCACCGGCAAAGAGCTGGGCGAGGAAATCGGCCTATCGGAAACGCAAATTTGCAACAGAATGGCGGGGCGTTCCCGCTGGACTTTAGAGGAAATTTGGGAGCTTGACCGAGTTTTGCAATTTACGGACGCGGAAAAGCTCATGCTGATCGGAGGCACGAAATGATTGACGCGCTGGTTTTCGGCGGTATCGCCGCTGCGGTGATCGCGATCAACGGCTGCGACTTCACGACGGGGCTCGCCGTCATCGGCGCGTGCGCGGTGTGCAAGGTGCTGTACGAGCTGCTGCCGTTTATCGACAGGGGGTGCAGACGGTGAGCCGGCACGACAAGCGCACGAGAGAGCAGTGCAAGGCCGACGAATCGGCGCTGTTTGCGGCGGCTTGTTTGGGAGCGACGATTCTCTTGATCGTGATCTCAATCCTCGCCACCAGCGCGCAGGCGGTCGATGCGGAACCGAAAGAAGCGCCCATCGTAGAGGAGTATGATCCCGCGTGGGACATTCCCGCGACTGAAAGCGCGGTGTGCAACGACGTTTTTCTTGGCGAGTTTACGCTCACGGCCTATTGCCCCGAGCGCTGCTGCTGCGGAAAGTGGGCAAACGGCTACACCGCGACCGGCACGCTGGCGACCGAGGGTCGCACGATCGCGGTTGACCCGAAGGTGATCCCTTACGGAACGCGCGTCCTGCTGATCTGGCCTGACGGCACGCAGCACAGCTACATCGCCGAGGACTGCGGCAGCGGCGTGAATGGCAACCACATCGACGTGTTTTTCAACGACCATCAGGCGGCGCGCGCCTTCGGCGTGCAGAGCGCGATGGTTTACATGGAGGCGGAGGAATGATGCACTGCTTGGCTTGCGGCGCGGATTTTGAACACCCGGCTATTTACAGAGAGCGAGAAAACCTTGACGGAGAACGCGGGTATTACTGGCATGAAACGCTGGTATGCCCATTCTGCGGTGATGAATGTATTGAAGAGGTGAAAGACAATGGCTGATTTTGAAACCGGCGTGAGCGGCTATATCAAAGCAAGCGCGGTTGTGACTAATTATTTCCCTATTGATTTTAAGGGCAATGCGCTTTGCGTCTGCGATGTTTGCAAATTTTACCGCAGGACGGCGAAAGTGTGCGGGCTGACCGGCGAAATCATCCCGTGGGCGGATAAATATGTTGGGCGAAATTGCCCGTTAGAAAAAGATGTTGAGGAGAACTAAACAATGAGCTTAACAGTAACAGAAAACGGCGGCGGTGCCGGCATCCCTATCCTTGCAGAGGGCAGCTATGCGGCAGTCTGCTATATGCTTGTTGACATCGGCTTGCAGAAGAACGAGCGCTACGGCAACAGCTCGAGAAAGGTCATCATCGGCTGGGAGATTGCGGACGAGTTTGTCGAGGTCGACGGCGAGAAGAAACCTCGCGTTTTCTCGGCCAGATACACCGCAAGTTTAAACGAGAAAGCAATCCTCCGCCGGGATCTTGCCGCATGGCGTGGTCGAGATTTTACTGAGGATGAGCTGAAAGCGTTTGATTTGCGCAGTATTGTTGGCGCGCCGTGTTTGATTCAAGTCATTCATAAGGACAGCGGAAACGGTAAGACGTATGCGAATCTCGCAAGCATTATGCGTCTGCCGAAAGGTATGCCTGTGCCGACGCTCATGCTGGACAAGGTCATTTATGACATCGACGAAAGCCCGCTTTCTGATGTTGACAAACTGCCGGAGTGGATTGCAAATACCATCAAGAGCAGTGAGAGCTATCAGCAGAAGTTAGAAGCGGCGGTCGGCGCGCCGAGTGACTCTGCGCCGGAAGAGTTCGCCGAACTATCCGACGAGGATGTATACGGCGAAGGCCAGCTCCCGTTTTAACGGAGGGACACGATGATTAAGTATGATGTTTTGATTTATGAGGGCGGCAATTTGGCTGCCGCCCTCACGGACCCAGGCGTTTCTCTGATTTCAGTAAAAGGCGCATCTGAATCTGACGCATTTGATCTCTCCGAAATGCTTTGCAAGTACGGAGTAGACTTATGCATCATCCCTCACGAGGGGGAATGAGTGATGGCAAAGAGCGGGATCGATTACTTTCCGCTTGATGTCGTATTGAACGCAAAGTTTGAACTGATAGAAGCAGAATTTGGCTTGACAGGATTTGGTGTAGTCGTTCACTTGCTGCAAGAAATTTACGGCAAGGCGGGTTACTACATTGAATGGACAGAGGAGGTTGCGCTTTTGTTTGCCCGCAAGGTCGGGTTGGGTGGGAGCGTCGTTTCCGAAATAATAGAGGCTTCTATCAGGCGAGGGATGTTCGACAAAGAGAAGTATGACAAGTACCACGTATTGACCTCTAAAGGCATACAGGAACGGTACTTCGAGGCAGTCAGCCGCCGTAAAACTCTCGAAGTCGATTACAACATCCTTCTGGTCGATGTTGCCCAAATTTTGCCCAATGTTTACATTTCTGCGAAAAATGTAAACATTTTTTCAAAAAATGCTGACATCGAACGACAAAGTAAAGTAGAGAAAAGTAAAGTAGAGAAGAGTAAAGAAGAGTACATATTATGCGCTGAGCCGCAAGCGGCTGACGCGCCGCCGGTGATTTCTTTGCCGCTGAATGACGGGACTTTTTTCGACGTGTCGGAGAATGACAGGGCCAAATGGTCGCAGCTCTATCCGAACGTTGACGTTCTGCAACAGCTCAGAAACATGGCAGGGTGGTGCGACGCGAACCCTACCAAGCGAAAGACACGCGGAGGGATTAAGCGTTTCATTACTGCTTGGCTTGCCAGAGAGCAGGACAAGGGCGGCAAAGCGCCGCAAAATAAGCCGTTTGTCTACGACTACGGCAACACGGAGGGGAGCCTATGAACGTTGACGCATTGATCGACAGCATCGCGAAAAAGGCCGAGCCTGTACGTGATCTGGTCGACTACGAGAAAGACGGGCTGCTGTACTGCGGCCATTGCAACACGCCGAAGCAGTGCCGCATCCCCATTGGCGGGAACGTCCGCCTTGTCGGGTGCCAGTGCGCTTGCGCGGCACGAGAGTACGAGGCGGAGAAGAAAGCCCGCGCTGACCGCGAAAAGAGACTACGCATCGAAACGCTGCGTGCTGACGGTACCCGCGATAAGAGCCTGACGGCGTGCCGGTTCGATACGGCAACGATGAGCGAGGAGATCGTCAAGTGCAAGCGCTATGCGGACGCATGGGACGACATGCGGCGCGAGAACAATGGGCTTCTGCTGTGGGGCAACACCGGCAACGGCAAGACCTTCGCGGCGGCGTGCATCGCCAACGAGCTGATTGATCGCGGAATTCCGGCGATGATTACGAGCTTCCCACGAATCCTCAATGCGGGATACGACAAGCAGGAAATCATCGAGCAGGTGAGATACTACCCGTTGCTGGTAATTGACGATCTCGGCGCAGAGCGCAACAGCGAGTACGCGATGGAGACGGTCTACACGGTCATTGACGAGCGATACAAGGCCAAGAAGCCGCTGATCGTTACGACTAACCTGACGCTGGACGAGCTGTGCAAGCCGAAGAACATGGACTACCAGCGCATTTATGACCGCGTGATCGAGATGTGCACGCCGCTGGTATTCAAGGGCGACAATCTGCGACGCGACAAAGCGAATAAGCGACTGCGGTATGTCAAGTCGGTGTTGGAGGGAGGTTGACACATGGAACGAGTAGTCACATTTGCCGTTTATGGGAGACCCGTGCCGAAGGGGAGACCACGCGTTACGCGGCATGGGACATATACGCCGAAAAGCACGCAGATTTTCGAGACCGCAGTTCGCGCGGCATGGCTTAAGACGGGGGAAAAGCCATTTGAGAACGGAGAAGCGCTGGAAGTCATGGTAAATGCTTATTTCCCAATCCCATCTGGAACGCCAAAAAGAAAAAGGGACGGATTGGATTTATCCCCGTACCTTAAGCGCGGCGATATCGACAACATCATCAAGACGGTATTGGACGCGCTCAACGGATATGCTTACAAGGACGATTCTGCCGTGTTTAGCGTTTACGGGAGGAAGTTTTACACGGACGGTGAGCCGCTTACGGTGGTGATGATCAGCAGCGTGGAGGTCGACCATGAGCTTTGAGCACTGCCACTTCTGCCTGCCACCCGTGCGCTATCCCGGCTGCCAGGACCATTGCCCGTATTATGCGGAGGATATTGCGAAGGTCCGGGCGGCGAAGGCCGAAGAGAAGCGGCAGACGCAGGCAAAAGACGATTATTTGGGAGCGCGCCAGTTCAAAACGCGGCGTGGCCAAAAGCTGAGAAAATAAAGGGAGCAAGAAAAGATGATCACAGAAATGGAATTAGGCCATCGCATCCGCGATTTGCGCAAGAAGAAAGGGCTGTCACAGTTGTCCTTTGCGGCGGATATTGACGCGCCGCAAAGCACCATCGCTTTATGGGAAACGGGAAGGTGTTACCCGAGGTTAGAATCGCTTGGGAGATTGGAGAAGGCGTTCGACGTACCTGTAAGCGCGTTACTGCTCGAGAGTGGACCACCGAAGGGCGTTCCAACTGAGCAGGAAATCGGCAAGCGGATTTTGGCATGGCGTAAGCTGCGCGGGATGACCTTGCAGCAGCTTGCCGACAAGGCGGGCATCGGGCTGACCACGATACATAACCTCGAAACTGGACTGTGGTACGCGAAAATGCTGACGTACCTGTACATCGCCGAAGCGCTGGGCGTGTCGCTTGACGCACTGATCTACGGGGAGGCGCGCGCATGAACAAGATCATGAGACCGAAAACGCCGTTTGAGTTCTGCGCTTATCCGGTGCTCAAAGAAGCGTTGGAAAAGACGAACTATAACCAGACAGAACTGGCGCAATCCATCTGTACGTCGCAGTTTACGGTGTCGGCGTGGGTGCGCGGCGACCGCGATACAACGGTGCGGCTGCTGCTGGCACTGGAAGATTTGACGGGGATGACGTTCCGGGAGCTGTTTGGGGAATGCGAGGGGAGACAATGAAGGTTTTAGTTGCCTGCGAGGAATCGCAAGAAGTGTGCAAGGCGTTTCGCGAGTTGGGGCATGAAGCATATTCCTGTGACATACAGGAGCCGTCTGGCGGACATCCGGAGTGGCACATTTTAGGCGATGCCCTAAAGGCCATTGAGGGAGGGCAAGTGGCTACGATGGACGGAAAGATGCATGATGTGGGTAGGTGGGACATGCTGATTGCGCACCCGCCTTGCACATACCTGACAAACGCAGGGGCGAGGCACATTTGGAAGGGAGGGCAGTTGCAGCCTGATCGAGTTCAAATGGGCATTCTGGCGAGAGATTTGTTTATGCGTTTCTGGTACGCAGATATTCCAAAAGTGGTTATTGAAAATCCGGTTCCCTCCAAGATTTTCTGTCTGCCCGAGTATTCCCAAATCGTCCAACCTTTTCAGTTCGGACACGCCGTGACAAAGAAAACCTGTTTATGGGAAAAGGGCGTATCCACTTTATGCCCAACCAATATCGTAGAACCAGTTAAGGGTAGAAAGATGGTATTGAAAAACGGAACTGTCCGTTACTCTTGCTGGGAGATGGACTGCGGCGGAAGCAAAGAGGAGAGGGCAAAGGCAAGAAGCAAGACCTTCCCCGGCATTGCAAAAGCAATGGCAGAGCAATGGGGCGGAGACATAAGGGAGGGATGACCATGTACATCGGAGAACCATTTAGCTGGAAGCCTGCCGCATTTGAGGGCAGCAACGGCATTATGAGCGTGACCACGAAAGAGACGACTGTGCGCGAGCGCGTCGTCTACATCAACGAGGCCCATCGCTACTTTACGGCGGAGGCGGATATCAACGGGCAGAAGCTCAGAGAGAGCTTCAAATTTTAGGAGGTAAAGATGGACGCTTTAGAGTTTTTAAGAGGACGGAACAGAATGTGTAACTCATACAAGGATTGCGATGGATGCCCGCTTGCAGAGAGCCACTGCGTCATCAACCATGTCATGTCAGATGAGGACTGCGAGAGAATCGTCGCTACCGTTGAGCAGTGGTCTGCCGAGCACCCGCGCAAGACGCGGCAGAGTGTGTTTTTGGAGCAGTGGCCGAATGTAGCAGTTTCGGAGGGGGGCGTGATAAAAATCAGGCCATGCAATCTTGATGTTAATGCGAAAAAAGAATGTCTCGGCGTTACTTGCGATTATTGTCGCCGCGATTTCTGGATGCAGGAGGTGGAGTGATGAACATGAAACTTGGATACATCGCGAAATACGATCTTAAACTGAACCCGCACCTTACAGACCCGTTTGTTTTCAAAGAAGCATCATTTACACGCCGCATTTCGAGCAAGGGCGACCGCGTGTACAGCAAACTGCTCTATCCGGTGGACTACGAGGAAATCGTGGAAAACGCGAACTTTATGCGCAACAATCCGAAGATCATCCTCGTGCAGGAGCCGTTCTTACTGGACGACGAGCTGCGCAAAAAAGCGACTATGTGGGTCGAGTGGGCTAACAAGGCAGACCCAAGTGAGTACGACCTGCTTGCAAAGCTGGAGGTAGAATGAAGGAACGACTGACATTTGAGGGGAACTTCTGCGACATCGCGCAATGCCGGGAGCTTCCGTGCCCGCATAACGGCGCGTGCTCCCAGCGGAAGGTTTGGGAGCGGCTGAAAGCCTACGAAGACACGGGGCTGACACCGGAACGCTGTGCCGAATTTGCGCGAGCAGACGCGGAAGGACGGTACATTGTAATGCGTGATGCGGAGCAGGAGGGTGTTGCCCGCTTGCGCGAGCTGGCCGAGGCCGACAAGGACGGGCGGCTGGTGGTGCTGCCGTGCAAAGTGGGCGGCGAGTTGTATTCAACTCTCGACGATATTGGGCGGTTACATCAATGCCGAGCAACATATGCTCTCATCGACGAAAGGCCATATCTGAACACTATAGTGCTTAAGCCTGTTGACTATGAAGGATCACAATACGGGGCATCATTCGGTGCATTTGGCAAGACCGTATTCTTCACCCGCGAGGAGGCGGAGAAAGTATTGGAGGCGATGAAGGATGAGTAAGGCTATTATGCTGAGTATCCGCCCGAAGTGGTGCGAGAAAATTTGCTGCGGCGAAAAAACGATTGAGGTGCGCAAGACGCGGCCGAAGTTGGACACGCCGTTTAAGTGCTACATCTACTGCACGCTGCCAAAATATCCGCATGAGGACTTCATCGCGACGGACTATCCAAGGCCACAGTTTTACGGCGGCGGCAAGGTCATCGGGGAGTTTACCTGCGACGCAATTACCCGTGTGAACATCTGCGGATTCTGGGACGATAGCGAGAAGCAGCTCGACAATCGGCTCAAAGAAACTTGCTTAACCTCGGAAGAGTTCTGCAACTACCTCGGCGAAAATGTCGGTTATGGCTGGCATATCTCAGACCTGCGCATTTATGACCAGCCGCGGGAGCTGACGGAGTTCCGGCGGGCGTGCCCAAACAGTTTGTATTGTGAGAGCTGCGCCATGTACTGGGAAAACAACGGCACTTGCGGAAACGAGAGCTTGCAGATCAAGCGCGCGCCGCAGAGCTGGTGCTATGTGGAGGTGATGAAAGATGTTTGAATTAAAACCATGCCCGTTTTGCGGCGGTAAAGCACGGTTGTTTGTAAGTGGCGGCGTAAGAGTAATTTGCTCTAAATGCTATGTAGGCACAATGATTCTGACGGACAACATGGAGTACGAAAGCAACGCCGTAGAAACGGTGGTCGAAGCATGGAACAGGAGGGCTGACAATGGATGAACACATCAAGCGAGAAGCGGCAATTGCGATAATTGAAGAAAAGCAAAAAGAACTATGCCCTGTCGGACGATACGGCAGAGGTTATGTTTATGGCTCAGACAGGGAGAAGT
>ERZ1034920.1038-NODE-1038-length-19069-cov-10.873777_pt1 | contig 19069 bp, 19 predicted proteins | sample MGYA00520688_ERZ1034920 | MGnify/ENA primary metagenome ERZ1034920 (study PRJEB33766, sample SAMN09781785) | gut metagenome | biome: gut microbiome | host: Homo sapiens | place: Madagascar | study: EMG produced TPA metagenomics assembly of the PRJNA485056 data...
GCTTATACTCCAGATAAGTAGCATCCGATCCGATACCCACATACAGGTCACCATGCCGTGATGCCTGCTGGAAAAACTCCACATGACCAGAATGCAGCAGGTCATAACACCCGCTCACAAAAACTTTTTTTGCCATAACTTATTAATCAATAATCACTAATCTCTACTCACTAATCATAGAGTCTCCGAGATTGGAATAGGGGAGATGTGAATTAAGTGTTTCCTCTAAGTGATTTATTCTTTCTTTTCTTTTTTCCATTAGTAATAGTTTGTGTTGTAAATATGTGATTTGTTAATCTTATTTGTGTCGTAACCGCCAGAAGAAGTGCCAAGTTCTAAAGATAGGCTCACTCAGAGCCTCAGCAGGGAAATATCTCAATAATCTGATATCTCGGTAAATCCTTTGGATATTATGTCCTAATTTAGAACGACCAAAGCAGTTACGCTTATCATACGTTCCGAAGTTGCCAGCCTCTAATACCTCGTTCAATACGAACTTGCCATACTTTTCATTTGGAGGTACAATAAGCTTAGATTCAGCCATACCGAATACCTCTTTCATGATATACATCACAGCACCAGCAAACTTCCACAAGCCCAAATGCTTCAGTTCCTTCTGCAACGAAGTTAACATTAAACCATCAACATTAAACTTTGATACAACATAGTAGTAATCAAGTAGCTGTCTTAATCCAATTCCCTCATTCATTAGATGAGCATAGATATGCGTCAATTGGAAGATGAGATTAAACTCATCTGTCGGTATCGCAATTTCCCCTTGCTCTCCCAACTTCACCCGATGTGAGAACTGCTCCTCCTTCACCCTCTCATAATATTTCTGAAGCCTGCGGTTATGCCAGAAACACAACAGAAAGCTTGGCCGATAATGTACCTCTACCTCCACACCATTGTATGATGGAAAGTCTATATGATGATAACAAGCCTTTCCATTTTGTAAGATAGTACGAACAAAAGAAATCACCCGTTTGTCGCCCCCTTCCACCCAGATATCAATATCACCAGGCGTACGATGCAAGCCATTAGGATACAACAGCGCATTCCCCTGCCCTTTCAGGATACAGGTTCTGAATCCCTTCTTCCCGAACCATTCAGAAACCAGAATGGCTGCATCATTCAGCCGCATATTCGCCTTCTCCAACATCTGGCATTGCGCCATCCATTGCAGAAGCAAGTCCCTGCTGATACCCATATCAGAAGAAGGCAATCTCTGAATACCATCAAAGAGAATGCCCACCAAGGCTTGTTTTTGGGCGAGACGATACAGCTCATTCCAATCAGCATCCTTCGCAGACTCAGGAATTTCCTCAACCGCTCCTATACAGAATCGCAAGAAGTCAAAGAAAATCTGATATTGCTTTGATATAACCATCATTTCTTCAACCCTTGATACACTCCTCCTACCTCGTCCGCTATCTGTTCCCAGTCATACTTGCTCATGTCGTAATCCACATGCTGCAGAGGCTGTTCGATGATAGCAGAAAGCTTGCTAGACAATTCCTCCACATCTCCACAATGGAAGTAATCCTCCTTTAGCAAGCCTACCTCCAGATTCGCAGGAATATCGCTCACCACCACCTTCACTCCATAGCTCATCGCTTCCAGCAAAGCGATAGGAAGACCTTCATGCGAAGAAGGCAAACAATAGCAGCGGCAATTCGTCAACAGCGCATGAAGCTTTCTGCCCTTAATAAAGCCAGTCAGCACCACCCCATTCTTTCTTGCCATCTCCTTCAGCCCAAGCGAGTAAGCATCCTCGAAGTCCGTATCTCCAGCCAGCACTAGTTTTATACCTTTGTTTCTTAATTCATTATTAATTATTAATTGTCGATACGCCTCCACCAGATGGTGCAGATTCTTCTCTGGCACAAAACGGCACATACCCAGGATATACTTGCCCTTCTCTATCCCCAGTTCCTCGAAATACTCAGGATAGTCGCAAATTTCAGGCTTCGACACCCCGTTATATATAAGGTGTACATTCTTCGTCCTGCCATATTTCTTGGCGATGAGATTCTTGATGACATTCGAGATGACAATCACATCATCCGCAAACATACATCCCATACGCTCACCCAGTTTCAGAATCGTCTTGGCAGCAAATCCCCACTTGTCCCTGTCATAGTCTGGACCATGATGCGTAAACACCACTTTCATTCCCAACAATTTAGCGTAAGGAATAAGCAAAGCAGGACCAATGGCATGCACATGCAGCACGTCAGCGCCCAACTTCTTTGCCCTTTTTATAGCACGAAAAGTATGGATTATAGCTTCAAGCGACTTCTTCTTAGGTGAAGGAATAGTGACAAGCTTCACGCCATTCCATTCCGTCAAATCATCTTGCACATAATTCGACCTACGAATCAGTGTCACATCAAAACCACGAGACACAATGCGAGGAAACAATTCCTCGCAATGTGTCTCCACGCCACCCATGATATTAGGAATACCACGAGTGCCAGTTACAACGATTTTCATAAAACTCGATTATCGATCAAAGTTCAAATCACCCTGCTGAGGATCCTGACCCACAGAACAATACTTGAAATCAAGACAAGCAGGCTTGCCCATCATTGAGCGCAATTTGTTTTTTGCAGCCCATATCAGCGGATACTTGATATACTTGTGCATCACGGGCGATGCAGTACCTACCATCCAGCAGTTCTTCGGACACTTGCGCACCTGTGCACGTACCTTTGCAGCCTGCTCAGAGTTCCAGATGGTCATGAAGTCCGCATCATGTATGTTACCCATACTCCAACTCTTCGGCGTGTCACTCTCGGCAGGCTTCAGCTTATCATTAGATACGTTAGCAGGATCCTCAGCGAGCTTGGCATTATATTCCGCCACGGTCATATCGTCACCATCCAGTTTCACTGTACCGGCAGCCTTATGACTCTTGTCCATACGTGTTTCCAGACCGTTGCAAGGCATCACCTCGCCCCATGGGTCGATGAAGAAGTTGGCGGTACCAGCCTCGCAAGGCAGCATACGACGACGACCCTCTATGTAGTTAATCAGACCCATGTTAAACCATGCACGGAACCAACTCTTCGGACTCTTCTCCTTCAACTGCCAATCAATAAGTTTCTCAAAGTTGCCGCATACCTCGTCGTGATTTGTTATCACATTATCGCCCTTGTGGAAGTAATATGAGTTGTGGAATGCTGCGGTGGCAAACTCCAACCCCATCTTCAGCGAAAGCTGATACAACTCCAGCATATCTCCGGAGTTGAAATTACTTACCGTGCAACCGAAGCCAATATCCTTCAGTCCCATCTCTTGAAGCGTTGTCAGTGTCTTGATAGCCTTGTCGAAGGTACCTTGGCGGCCACGTAACTCATCGTTCTTCGCAGCCAATCCCTCAATAGAGATACGGATACCTATGTTCGGGAACTTCTTTGCCAATGCTATCACGCGATCCTGGAACCATCCGCTCGTAGAGATAACGATGCGGTCGGTATGCTTATAGCATTCCTCCACAATCTCAGCCAAGTCTTCACGGATAAACGGCTCACCACCAGTAAGGTTGATAAACTTCAGCTTCGGCAGACTCTTCAAGTCCTCAGCTTTAATTTCCTCCCTCTTGTTGGTAGGGTTCTTCCAGATGTTACACATCACGCACCGCATAGGGCAGCGGTACGTCAAAATGATTGATGCGTCCGTGGGACGCAGTGCGTTGTTTACCATAATTAAACAATGATTTTATTGTGAATATTTACCATACTTTGAAATTATCTCAAGTCTATCATTTTATCTGATTATATAGGGCATTTAGCCTAGCAAATTCCTTAGTAGAGATACATATTTCATCAAACAAAGTAATACAGAAGAAAGCAATATAGAAAAGCCAAAAGTCATACTAAAGAATAAGACTCGTGATTCTGGTATTCCAATTGTAAATCTAATAAGTGAATAGCAAAGCATATGAGTAAAGAATATCAGTGAACTTATATCTCTCATCCATTTTGTGTTCATCTTATTACTAATTTGTAAATTCAATAATAAAACCATTAGACAAAAAATCGTTGAATGCATTGCAAATGGATAATGAAAATAAGCAAGAATTATCGATGCAAAAAAAAGCAACAAAAAAATAAAAGAATGACTCTTCATTGTAGCTTCGTATTTATGAATCATAAATCCCGTTATTATGAATCCCATTGCCGCAATCAGCCTTGACTTAATTTGCAAAGATAGCAGATAATTAAGCATGAAAAAGTTTTTAGGGAGTTCATAACCACTATTAACGATATTTTCAAAATCCTCAAAAAGGTAGGCTATTATCGTAAGTAATACAGCAACTATTGAAATTGCGATATCATTTAGTCTTGCCTTATATAGGATCCAAATAAATATGACCGAAATAAACAATGCGTGTATATACCATAATTGCCACGACATGTGGTTTTTACCTTGAAATACAATTGATAATAGTTCTTCACTAAATGAAGGCCAGAATCCAGAAACATCTACATAGCAATACAAAAGTGATAATGGAGTATAAATAGCAATCCAAATACAATATAATTTTATAGTTTTCTTGGCATACTTCAATAAATAGCCCCCCCATTTTCTTGAATCTTGAGGTGAATTAAGTACCCGCTAAATGCAAAGAAAGTAGCAACTGCCGTAGAGCACCAGAATTCAAAGAATGGATTAACCATGCCGAATTTTGTATGTATAGCTACTACTAAAGCGGAAAGAAGCAGTTTATATAAATCTATAATTTTAAGATTCATTGTTATTTCATTCAATTAAAAAAATAATACCGAAAAATCTCTATTAGCCTTATGATAATCTTCAGGTATACCGATGTCAATGAAATAGCCATTCTGAGCTACACCATATAGGCAACCAGTAGTACCACACTTCTTTTTCATCACATCAGTCTCAAAAGAGAACTTCTGTGGCTGATCAGCAAAAATGCTTTCGTCCTTGGCAAGTACATACACGCCACCATTGATTTCACCCTCCTTGCAAGGCTTCTTCTCGTTAAATTGGAGCACCTTGCCTTCACTATCGCAAGTGATAGTACCATAACGATCGAAGTCCTTCATTGGCTTCAAAGCAATAGTAAGCTTTGCATCTGCTTTACTATTATGGGAAGCAACAAGCGCATTAAGATCTACATCGAAATAGGTGTCACCATTCAAGATAACAACCTCCTTTTCGCTCACCTTCTCCATGGCGAGCTTGAGGGCACCACCAGTGCCAAGAGGTTCCTCCTCAATGGCATAATCAAAAGAGAACTTGAACTGATCCTTTACGGTAGGAATCCACTCAAATATCACTTCACGCAAGTATCCTACCGAGAGGATGACACGTGTTACATTATCGTATTTACTGAGGTCTTTCAGCAGATACCATAAGAATGGTTTACCTGCCACCGAAGCCATACATTTGGGCACATCTTTAACTTCCGAACGCAAACGAGTACCCAGTCCGCCTGCTAATATAATTACTTCCATATATTACTTGATTTATCCGAAAAACTTATCTTCAAGCATTAAACATAGGCAATGATACACCGGCAGATGTAACTCCTGTATCTTGTATGTCTCAGTTTCAGGCACATGAATGCAGACATCAGCAAAGGCTTCGAGACGGTTCTCGTTTTTACCTGTGAGAGCTATAACCTTAAGACCCTTTGACTTGGCAGCTACGGCTGCGTAAAGTACGTTCTTTGAGTTGCCCGAAGTAGAAATTCCAAGGAATACATCACCGGCACGACCGAGACCATTCACCTGCTGCGCAAAAATCAATACAGGTACGGCATCGTTCATGAAAGCAGTGGTCAGAGAAGGCTCACCAACTAATGAAATTGCTGGCAGCGAACCTTGAAGATGATCAGCTAACACCGTACCCATCTCTGCATCGATTTTCATCAGACGCTCTATCTGAGCTGAATAAATCTTTCTCTTCAGTCGGAACTCCTTCATCAGTTCACCAACGATATGCTCTGAGTCAGAAGCAGAACCACCATTGCCACACACCAACAGTTTGCGACCATCAGAGTAGGCCTCCTCCAGAATGTTGTACGCACTAATTATCTCATCCTTGCATTCACTCAGCATAGGATAACGCTCAACGAGCGTATCTATATGATTCATAATTTTATTTTCCATCGTTATTATTCTCCTTCAGTCCAATAGTATTTACCGTTTTCTTTCTTCAGCGAATCAATCTTGATGCCTTTTATACCGCAATTCTTGGCAAAAGCCATGTCCACATCGCCATCACCAACCATCAACGTCTTTTCCGAACATACATCAGGATAATCTCGCAGAATGTCATCAAACATTCCTCGTCCCGGTTTGCGGCGGATGTCCTCCTCCGTCAGTGCCGAACAATAGTACATGCCGTCTATTCTGCCACCTGCCTTCTCTATCTCTTCCTTCATTTTTCGGTGAATGTCTGCAAGGTCATCATCGGTATATTTTCCCTTGCCTATTCCCCTCTGGTTGGTCACAATAAAGATATGTTTGAAATGCTGAGCAAACCTTGGCATAGCTTCCAACACCCCTGGGATAAACTCAAAGTCACCCCAACAGCGCACATAATCACCAATGATATGCACATTGATAGTGCCGTCGCGGTCGAGCAGCAGAGTGTCGTAACCATCAATATCAATATCTTTCAGTCGCATCACTATATCAAAAATTCTTTTCTTGGTGAATAACTCTGCGGTGAGTAATAGAGCACTTGAGCCCCCTCGTTCTCAAAGTGGAACGGTACCACCATCAGCTCCTCCATAGCCTTGAGCAGAGCTGGCTGATACTCCTTCTCACAGTAGAACAGCAGGAAACCACCACCACCGGCACCGAGTAATTTGCCTCCCAAAGCTCCGGCCTTTATCGCCTTTGCATAGAGTTCATCTATGCTGCCGTTGCTAACCTTTGAACCAGTACCTCGCTTTAGTTTCCATGTCTCGTCAAGCATACGTCCAAACTCAGTGAGAGGAGTATTTCTATCTGTCAACACTTTTTCTGCCTCATCCACCAAAGCAAGCATATCCTTCAACTGCTGCGTTTTGTCAACAGGTTTGGCGAAGGTGTCAGCTTGTATCTCTGATGAGAATCGCTGTATACCGGTATAGAACAATAGTAAGTTTTCATCAAGTTCCTTCTTGCGCTCCGGTGAAATAATAATCGGATGCACCGAAAAATCGTTATCGTGAAAGTCGATACGGTTCAATCCACCATATGCAGCAGCTATCTGATCCTGCCAACCGCCATGCTCTTTCAGAATATCTCGCTCCACGAGTATAGCCTCTTCTGCCAACTGTCGATGAGTCTTCATCTTGCCCTTCAAAGCACAGAAGGCATTGAGCATACCCACTGCAAAGGTAGAACTCGTGCCGAGGCCTGTACGTGCAGGCAGGTCACCCTCATACGTAAGACGTATCTCATGAATGTCATGCAGACGCATACACTCACGGATAAGCGGATGCTCAATGTCCTCGATGTTGTTCACTCGCTCGAAGCGGTTGTGCACCAACTCCGAGATATACGGATGAAACGGCGGCATATGTCGCACGTTCACATAGCAATACTTGTCGAATGTCGTGCTTATTACAGCACCCCCATGTTCGTTAAAGAACGATGGCATATCTGTTCCGCCTCCGAAAAAGGACATGCGGAATGGGGTTTTGGTAATTATCATAAAATAAACCTCTATAGTTATTTACATATATTGCATGTGCAATCTAGTTGAAGCGTCCCAACTTAATTTATCGTATGCCACTTTTCTTGACTTAAGTTTCATTGATTGATAATACACTTCGTCATTGAGAAGCATATCTACTTTCTTTTCGAAATCAGAGGTTATACGGATAATACCTTCTCCTTCATTCTCTTTCCAATATGAAATGCTCTCAATAAGGTGTTCGTTGACAAAAATTGGTCTTGAAGCTGAAAGTGATTCTGTAATAACAAGGCCATATGCTTCTGCAGAAGAATTGAACATAGTAAATCGAGCCATCACATAGTGCTTATTCAATTCTGCACCAGGTGGAACTTCTCCACAATATACGATACGATCCTTCATGCCAGATTTTTTAGCTAAATTCTGTATAGAAGCAGCATATTCTGCATCAATAATACCACCAGCATACGCAAAAGCGAGGTTCTTGTTCTTCTCCATGATAGGAAGCATCATTTGTAAGGAGAGAAGCTGATTCTTTCGAGGACAGATTGAGCCAACTTGAAATACGACAGTCTTTCCTTGCAATCCATATTTAGCTTTAGTATCTTCAATTTCTTTATCACTTACAGTTGTTTCATCATAAACATCTGTATCTACGCCATTAAAAATCTTTCGTATCTTGGTCGGATCAATACTGTAGTTATCAACGAGCATCTTGGTAACGACATCATTCAATACAAATAATCTATCGGCTTTCTGACAGCAAAATACCTCCTGAAAATAGCGCTTCTTGATAGTTTCCTTTATATTCTCGTACTTACCATACCAAATATAACTATGTACAGTGTAACCTATTGTAACATTCTTAAGAAGTGACTTGCTAGTCAGCTTCATGAAGAAAAACATATTATATTGGTTATGGAAATGAAGATATATTGGCTCTTTACTCTTTCTAATAATATTGTGCAACTTATGAGTTAAGCTAATAGAATACAGTACACGCTTTACTTTGTGAACGATACCTAAGCTAACCACCTTGGCAGAATTGAAAAATTGAGGCATGTATACCTCTGTGATAGGTAAGTTAGTATCAGCACGATCTGAATCATTAATATCAACGATAACAACATCGTAACCCATCTTTACCATTGATTTTGTCTGTCCTTCAACATCTTTCTCTGTTGCTGCACCAATTTTAGCAGGTATTGAAGTATAACCTGTTGCAATCTCGTAGTATTTCATATTATTTACAAATTGTTTTTTTATTTATGCCAAAAAAATCACACACCTTAAGCCATTGTTGGTCATTTTGCCCTGATATAACATTACCAGCATTTAAAGAATTTATCTGTGATCCACCTATTTCTATTCCTGTACAGAAGTACTTTCCATTGGCGACTTTGATATTTTGGTTGATTTCTGAACCTTTTAACCACAAGTCATCTGCTTTAGGGGCTGTATTTCGAATGGCATCAACATCAAACATTGATGGAGCATATTGCAACGGAGGATATAAAACTCCATTGTATCCCAAGGCTATATTTCTATGTGATGGTTTCTGCCAAAGCGGACGTAAAATCCAATTGTTGTACGGCTTGTAACTTCCATCATTTTCAAAGTCGATGCTATGGATTGTGTTTGAACAAATAGTTCCTGGGTATTGCTTATGAAGCTCAAGTAGATTAGATATTAAATTATCATTGTAGTACATATCATCGTCTACAGTAATCACACAAGAATTCGGGTACTCCTGCAATGCAAAGAAGTATTTGTTATGCGCCATCAGGTTGATATCCCTAAAGCATATTTCTAAACCATATGGCTTATAATCCAACAAACGTTGTGGTAAACTATTCTGCCCATCCGGAAACTCGTCATTTGCTAAATATAAACATATCTTAGAAGGTAGAGTCTTCTGTCTAAGCATTGAATCAATTACAATCCATACTGTATTGATACGTGCAGGGAAAGTCGTTAATGAAACTACAAGTTCATCAGAACCTGATAATTTAGCCTTAGGGAACTTATTCAACTTTCCATATCTAAAAATACACTTATTAAAAAAGAAATCAGCGATTTTCCAGTTGACACCGCATAAAGCCCACAGAGGCTTAACTCTTTCCTTTAGTCTGTATTTACCTGCAATACCGAAAAATAGGTTGTGCCAATGCAAAAAGAAATATCTCATTGTTTATCCATTTATCAATTTGTTAAATAATTTTAGCGTTGCTTCTTGGGAATACTTAGAGAGATATATTTCCCTTGAATAGTTGTTAAACAACTCTTTATCAAAACTATTAATTGCATGAATAAAATCATCAGGAGTGGAGCACTTGCCACCTACTTTATCAAAATCAATATCATAACCCTCAAATGCTTCCTCCGTTCCAATGATATTTTTCCCGAACATAAGAGCCTCACAAGTTTTAACTTTCATTCCTGAACCACAAATAATTGGCATAAGCATACAATCTGCATACTTAAGGAAAGGACCTACATCTGGTACATTTGAGTAGATATTAACTCCTTTATATAAAGTATTATCTTTTAATTTATCCATTCCTTGACCTACTATCGTGAAATTCATATTCACCTTTGGATATACATTCTTCATGAACCACTCAAGTCCAATAAGATTGCCAAAAAAATGTGAACCTACAAACAAAAAATTGGGCTTGCTTTTATCTATATAAGGATTTTCGTATTGGGAATCATCTATATATCTATCAGCAAGGCTTACAGGTATTCTAAACTGATTCTTCATACCGTAGAAATCATTCAACTCATTGCCATCGCGTATATTCAATATGACATTCACATCAGAATATCGAACAGCGTTCTTCTCGTTCTCTAATGATACTCTCACATTAATCCAACGCTTCAACCAACTAGCATTTTTATATAAATCCTTTACAAACTTATAGTCAAAATTATGATAAAATGTTATTATCTTGCCTTTATAGCTTTTCTTCCTAAGTTCTTTCGCTATATTACCCAGTCTAGAACTATCTATATAGATAATATCAAATTTTGAAAAGTCTAAATCTTTTAATTGATCAAAGGGGAATGGATGCTTTTTGATAATTCGAACTAAATTATTCTTAATTTTCTGAGATAATGATGGTCTACTGGTACCATCTAGTACAATTGTGTCTAAATTACCTACTCCGCATACAGATACCAATGAATCATGGTTTCTTATGCATCCTAGCCCACCACCAGAGTCTCTTAGATTCAGTGCTTGGTATCCTATATATAGTACTTTCATTTTCTTTTATTTTAAGTCCTTTATTCTTTTGGCTGGAACACCAGCATATAAACCGTTTGGTAAACAATCTTTTGTAACAACTGCACCTGCAGCTATGACACACCCTTTCCCGATTGTAACACCGGGAAGTATAGTTACCCTTGAACAAATCCAACAACCATCTTCAACTACTATGGGTTTGGATTTACCCCTCCCACCTCTCATTTCACTATCTCCAATATCGTGGGTTGAGTTTACAAAGGAAACTTGCATTGCTACACAACAATTATCCTTGATTGTGATATCATTGCCCAGGTCAAAAAAACAAAGAGAATTGCAATAAGTGTTCTTGCCCACATAAAGGTGTCCTGGACCATAGCCGAGAAAACAATTTGAAAATATCCTAGACACCTGATGACCATATAGTTTATATAATATTCTCCTTAGTTGATATGGTATAAAAGGTGATGAGGATATACTATTCAACCATACGTTCTTAATATATCTAGCAAACTTTATCAAAGTGTAAGGTGTTTTCATAATTCAATATTTATATTGCGTTTCTTACAAATTTCTATTAACATTTTTGCCCTGACGGAAGTGTAATGATTACTCATAAATTCATTTACTATAGTCATATCGATAGAAGAATTTAGCATTCTATCCATTTCGCACTCAAACTCCTCGTATGTATCTACATTGACAATGAATTTTCTTAGGTTGTACCATATTGTGTCTGCTGCGTTGGGATAATGACCAATCACCATGCATCCATTTGTAAGCATTTCAAATAACCTTGGAGTTACCTGATTGAATTTCGTTTTTAGACCTTTAGATTTGTCAACACCTGGTGTTGAGTAACAAGTAATTTTTGTCTGCTTTATCATTTCCAAGTAAGTTGATCTTCCTTGATCTTTGCAAATAAACTCACCTTTACTAGTATAAAATTCTCGATTGCTATCTTTTCCTTTAGAAACTACATATTCAAAATCTGGATGCAATTCTGCATATTTTTCAATATAGTTAATAAACATTGGATTTGGACGACCAAACAGGCAAAATGAAAATTTTTTGTCAAATGTTTTATCAGTAGGTTTATATTTATCAGGATAAGACAACGGCCAATGTTCAAATGGAAGTTTTACATTCTTTTTTAGGAAAAGATCATAGACTTCTCTATTAGTAACCAATATTAACGGACAGTATTTATATGCCTTACAGAAATCATCGATTTCTTCATCAGAAAGCCAATAATCGATAATGACAGGAATGGTATTTTTATTGATTATGCATTCCTTTTTCGTCTTAGCCGTCATAATAAACCTTAACCGTAGTTCTTTACCAGATAGTATCCTGTTGTAGAGATCAAAACAGCCAATTCGTTCAATGATGGAGTAAAAATTGAACATGCTTTGTTTCTCTACTTTTAGTTTGAGCTTTGTATTTTTAATCAATTCATCTTCCCATTCATAGACTATCTTTGTAGATGGCGTAGTAGCTAATTCTCTGGGAGAACTTATATATTTTAGTATTTTCATTATAGTTTGTACTTATATCGTTTTACACAAATCCATTGCAGCACCCATGGCTACATCCATATTGTAATACTCCCAATCTGCAAAGCGACCAGTAAAATAGAATCCTAAAGTGGCAAGTTCTGTCTTTAACTGCTTGATCATATCGCGAGTATGCACGTCTTGAATTGGATAAGTATATTGGTTATACTTATGGTCAAGATACTTTGGATTTAGTGGAATGCGAGTGAGATTATCGAGAATATCATCCTTACTGATAGCATCTGTAAACTCTATCGTTGCAGTTATACGACCTGTTGGGGTAGTAGTTGTGTCATTATTAGATGGTGCAAAATTGCCAGTACAGATAATACGATGACTCTCATGCTTGCGTGACGGCTGGTAGATCCATGAATAAGGATTCTTGTCAATCTCGCAGAATACAGCAGTGGTTCCATGATATTCTAAATCTGCAATCTCCTGCTTGTACTTTTCGATATCAACACCTTCAATCATGAAGGCCATATCCTTGATGTTACCACAAAATACGATTTTATCGAACAATTCTCCACAAACCATCCAGCCATTCTCTCTCTTCTGAACTTTCTGTACATCAGAGTTGTAAACAATATGGAGCCCTTCTGCAAGTTTATCTGCAATATACTGAGAGCCATTCTTCTTTTCATACCAGAAAGTAGAATGAACGAATGCTTTTTCTTCTACCTTGTTGGCATTGTTATTGCGCATCTCCTGTGTGGTAGGCATAGGTAGTTTGCCTTCCATCCAAGCCATAGGTACAGTGGTGAGTTCTCGTCTCCATACCTTCTTATTGTAAGGCTCAAAATAGAGGTTGTAGAGGGTCTTGCCGAAACGCCAGCGAAGGAAGCTGCCGAAGCTATCATAATCGGTGAACTTGGCATTCAATCCCTTAACCTTGTCAATTTCCTCAAGATCTTCATAGAATGACTTCTGTGTTTTCTCATCAAAGAGGTACATGTGGTTCTCTATTGGATAAGGTATGTCGTTATGCTCCAATGAGTTCTCGCCCTTATCCATAAAGACACATGAATTACGATCTGTCTTTGTAAACTCCTCTTCACGGATAAACTTTGACCAGAACCAATCAAGTACATCCTGACGCTTAGAGTTGAACACATGGCCACCGCATGTATGGAAGAGGTTCCCATTCACGCGACGACACTTGATAAGACCACCAGGGCGGTCTTCTTTCTCAAACACTTTGACCTCATAACGGTCACTAAGGAAATGGGCGGTACTCATTCCAGAAATACCTGCACCTATAATCGCAACTTTCTTCATAATCTCTTATTTTACAGATTTTTTTCTATATATATTCTTTGATTTTACATATAAATGACATTCTAATAAATAAACTGCCAGCATCATAAAAAACATATGGCTTGCTCTTTCTGTTGGCGATATAAATATCAAATCTATAGTAATAGATAAAAAAAACATTTTTAGATATAGTGGCATATGGTCGAATTTTTTAAATATAGAAACCAAGAAAGCCACAAACGCTACGAACCATACAATTCCATGATAATACAATGGTCCTATTAAGCCAACATCAGCAGTATAAACACTAAGATTATCTGCCCACATTCTCTCTATATTTGGCATGTGCCCATGACCGAATAGAAAGACTATAGGATTATCAATTATCTTATTCCAAAAGAAATTAAATGTAAAAAATCTAATATAGTCACTATTTAAATCATCGTTTGTCGATTCTAAAAAATTTCCAAATAACAAATCCTTATAAGCATATAAACCTATAGATAATGCCGCAATTGGTATTAAAAGTTTATGTTGTTTTTTTTCTATAACCATTGAAATTGCAATAACAAATATAGTAATGGCTAAAATTTGCCTTGCCAAATATAGGTATATCGCAACTGCATAAATTAAGAATAATAAAAGATAGAACAATGAGTGCCTTTCTGTTAGTTTATTCCAAGCGTAGAATACGGAAAATAAACTCACATAAAAGAAGGAATCAAGACGATATCTATAAAGACCGTTTCTCATATATACCTGTTCCTCCAAACCTTCCACTTTCATGATAGCTTTTGAGAAAACTCCAAAGACAGCATAGTCAGGCATTAATTGTTGAACAATAAATATCACTGCAATTATTATGCCCCATATCAGCAGCAGTTTCTTAATTGTTTCTGGATTTACTTGGTAATAAATTAGTAAAAAATATACTAAATAGACTGATGGTTCTAAGAAAAACCTTATTGAGTGAAATACACTTTCTTCTCCATAGGCGTATAATGGAAGAACAGAAATAAGCGGTAACAAAAACATTGACAAGATACCAGTCTTGAAAACAGATTCACAGCCTGTTATTTTCTTATAATTTGAAAACACTTTAAGTATAATCAAAATATAAACTAAATATGTAATAGGAGACATAATAGCTGCATCCCAATGTACATAAGATATGCCAAATGTTATGAGTACAATGAAAATGCTCAAATAGAGAAAAGCTTTCTTTTCAATTTTCATCATCATCTTCTTTTAGTGAAATTATAAATACAAGCACCTGAAATAGATATTAATATTATGCAAATAAGACATCTATATATCAAGTTGATTGAGTCATTAATCAGAAACGAAAGTGTTACGCATGCAAACAAACTTAGATTAACTATAATCAGACCTTTTTTCCCGAATATTGAACAGTTTATCTTATTTACGAAGATACTATTTGACAGCATGTTAATAATACTACCAATAATAAAGCCGTAAGACATAATAGTAGCACCATAGGGTGAAGCAAACCATAAAATTGGTACCCATACCAAGGAATTAGTTGTTGATATGGTTGCTAATACTTTATCTCTATTTAAACTTGTAAGTATCGTTCCATAAAAACTGAGGAGCGAGAAATAAACTACATACCATGATTGGGAAAGCATAACCATGCCAGTACTGGCATATTCCTGACCATAAATTAAGAACACAATTTCGTTACGAAAAAGCGAAATAATAAAGCATGTAACAGAGCCAAGGAATGCCATCCCATAAAAAGACAGCCTTGCATTCTTATTAAATAAGGCAGGATTCTTTTCTCTATCATTTACAAACTTGGGGAATAAAGCAACCAATAAAGTCTGTAAAATCACGGATAAAGGCACCATTAATTTATTGGCAGTGTTAAAATATGCAACTTCTTCTAGATTACTGTTATTTGAAAGAAAAAGTACAGGAAACTGTGTTGTACATAAAGAAAAGACTACAATAATGTAAAAAGGAAAGCTTTCTTTAATGAGATGCACAATTAACGTCTTATCTATTTTCTTTCTTTCTCCTAAGAATACTTTACTTTTCTTGCATGTATGGTAAAAATATATATCCTTGATAACTTGAACGACTAATAATAAAACAAAAACTAGATAGAGATATATCGCCCTATGTAAAGCAATTATAAGAAATAAAAGGAAAAGAGCAGAGCCTAATGCATTCACATAACCACAACTTGCCATTTTCTGCATGCCAAATGCAGCATTTTGGATAGTGTCCCACAAGAACAAAAAGAATGCGTATAAAACTACTAATCCATAAAATATTGGCGTAACCTCCTTTGCAATAAATACATATACGGTAAATAATGCTATAGTGAATATAAATCCTATGAGCCTTGCAGAAAGGGATATAAAAAAATGAAAATTTGAATTTTCGTTATCTCTTGCGATATTCCTTATTGTGACTTGCTGTATGCCTAATGAAGATACAGACTGTATTATTGCAGCCCAAGTAATAAATACCCCATATTCACCAAAACCGTTAGGTCCTAGTTCTCTTGCTAGATACATATTGATAAGGAAATTAAAAATATGTACTGCAAAATTGCAAAGAGCCAAAACGGAAAAGTTTTTGACTACTCCATCTCCTTTAAATAGTTTTGCCATTGTATAATAGTAATAAGTGTCCAAAAGTGGTCACGCACCGTAAGCTGTCATTTTAGACCTATAAAGGACAAAAACGACTTAATTTTATATTTTATTTAGAAATTCTGGGTTAAATGTTGGATAATTGTGATGTCGGCTTCTACTCATGTGGAAGCAAATTAACAATATCCTCTTTTGCTGTATGTCCGATTCTTCTGAAGACATCACAGAGATATTGCATCTCATCAAGTCCATGGTTCTTGATATTGGCAAATATAGATTGTAAACGAGCGAAAGCTTCTCCTAACTCCGGGCTACCAACAAAGAAACTATTGTTCCGATATTTGGTAATACATCGTATCTGACGCTCGCAAGCATTGGTTCAAACAAGATTCAGATGCTTTACTACTGGTGTTTCAAGTACTGCCACAAAATCCTTCCAACTCACAGCAGGTAAGCAGTATCGAACTGCAATGCGTATGCATCCATCTGTGTACCTGCTTAACCTATTTTTAATCTCTACGAAAGATGTCGCGAGTGTAAACTTTTACCTCGCAATCTGCAAGGCACTCGTCAAATCTATTTGCAATGATGACACTTGACATCTCCTTGAACTTGGCTAGATCATTTACAACAAGAGAGCCGAAGAATGTTTCACCATTTTGAAGAGTTGGCTCGTAGATTACAATATTTGCTCCCTTAGCCTTAATACGCTTCATAACACCTTGGATGGCTGACTGACGGAAGTTATCTGAGTTCGACTTCATAGTCAAGCGATATACACCAATGGTAACCTGCGCCTTACTACTCTGGAACTGGTTCTGGGTGCTGTAGTCATACCAACCTGCCTTACGAAGTACTGCATCAGCGATATAGTCCTTACGGGTACGGTTTGACTCAACAATAGCTGTCATCATGTTCTGTGGAACATCCTGATAGTTGGCCAACAATTGCTTAGTGTCCTTAGGCAGACAGTAGCCGCCATAACCGAATGATGGATTATTATAATGTGTGCCAATACGTGGATCAAGGCCGATACCGTTAATGATAGCAGCTGAATCTAATCCCTTCACCTCAGCGTAGGTGTCAAGCTCATTGAAGTAGCTTACTCGTAATGCTAGATAGGTATTGGCGAAGAGCTTCACTGCCTCGGCTTCCTTCATGCCCATAAATAGGGTATCGATGTTCTCCTTGATGGCTCCTTCCTGCAGGAGAGCGGCGAAGGTTTTGGCGGCTTCTTTCATCTTCTCTACGTCGGTGACTGCCTTGATAGCCTCATTCTCCTCGGCAAACTCCGGGCGATCGATAATCTTAGGATAGCCTACGATGATACGGCTTGGATAGAGGTTGTCGTAGAGTGCCTTGCTCTCACGAAGGAATTCTGGCGAGAAGAGGAGATTGAACTGCTTCACGCCCTTCTTGGTATACTTCAAGTAGAGGCTACGAGTATAGCCTACTGGGATGGTACTCTTGATAACCATCACTGCATCTGGATTCACCTCCAAAACCAAGTCTATAACCTCTTCCACATGTGTAGTGTCGAAGTAGTTCTTCACTGGGTCATAGTTGGTTGGTGCTGCTATGACCACGAAGTCTGCATCCTTATAAGCTTCCTTGCCGTCAAGGGTTGCCACGAGGTTCAATGGCTTTTCTGCCAAATACTTTTCGATATAATCATCCTGGATTGGAGAAATCTTATTGTTGATTTTCTCCACCTTTTCAGGGATTACATCTACTGCTGTTACATGATGGTGCTGAGATAGCAGGGTTGCTATACTCAGACCAACATAGCCTGTTCCGGCTACTGCTACTTTAATATCTTTGAATTCTTTCATAGTGAATTTATTTTTTCCTTATTTATATATTCCAAAGTCTTTCACTCCCTACACATTCAATATAACTCGACTCGTGTACAGCGACACCACCATCATAAAGAGCATTAGGAAGCATAGTATTCTTCGCTATTCGCTTGTTGTTATTTGATGATAGAGTTGACATGTTTTTTAATATCGCCTAATTTAATAGATTATATCTAGTTACATGCCATACTTCTTTATCTTCTGTTCCTCCTTTAATGAGCAAACAAGCAGTTGTCCATTCTTCTCAGCTACAATATAACCATCCAAGCCCTGAACAACCACCTTGCTTTCATCTGCTGCATGAACCACGCAGTTCTTGCATTCATACAATCGGATGTCCTTGCCTACCTTGGCATTGCCAGCCTCATCCTGTGGAAGCAAGGTACGGAGGCTGCCCCAGCTACCTAAGTCGCTCCAGCCGAACTCGGCAGGCAAGGTATAGATTTCCTTCGACTTCTCCATCACGGCATAGTCAATGCTGATCTTCTCGCAGGTTGGGAAGAGTTTTCCAACTACCTTTTTTTCCTGTTCGGTATAGAAAGAAGGTGCCATCTCATCCATGATGCTGGCAAGATTTGGCTGGAAGGTGCGGATTGCCTTGCTGATGGTATCAATGTTCCATACAAAGATTCCGGCATTCCAATAATAATTGCCAGCAGCAAGGTATTGCTCGGCAGTCTCCAGATTTGGCTTTTCCCTGAAAGCCTCAACCTTGTAGATTTCATCTACGGATGTTAGCTCTGCTGCAGCGATATAGCCATAGCCAGTTTCTGGGCGGCTTGGCTTGATACCGATAGTAACGATGGCGCTCTTATCAGAAGTATAGCTCAATGCCTTGCTGAGCACTCGCTGATACTCCGAGGT
>ERZ1034920.1040-NODE-1040-length-19059-cov-13.376973_pt1 | contig 19059 bp, 20 predicted proteins | sample MGYA00520688_ERZ1034920 | MGnify/ENA primary metagenome ERZ1034920 (study PRJEB33766, sample SAMN09781785) | gut metagenome | biome: gut microbiome | host: Homo sapiens | place: Madagascar | study: EMG produced TPA metagenomics assembly of the PRJNA485056 data...
GCGTATTTTTATTTAAAAAATTATTTTGGACACAAAAATACACATTATACCTAATCTTTAAATATGGGAGTAAATATGAAAAAGGTTTTTATTATAGGTCTTTCGTTTATGATAACAAGCATTCCCTGTTTTGCTAAAATAAAAGGTAATATTTTTATTATAGATAATATAACTCCTATTCAAACAATCAATTCTATATATAACGAACTTTCAAAATCTAAAGTTAATAATTTAAAATTAGACGCAAAAAATAATATTGTTTTTACATCTGATGGAATCATATATTACAAAGCATATCCTAATGATACAAATACAGAATTATATGTGATATCAAACACAACTAGTGCAGCAGAAACAAATCATACAATACAAAATATTTCATCAAAAACATTTCCACTAAAAGATAAAGACTCTTTGAAAAAATATGAAGATGAATATTTATCTTTTGCAAAAGAAAATCATTTGAATAACAAGATTTCAAATAACAAAACAAATTCTGTTGGGTATAGAGAATACAATCCATACATGGGCAATTTAAGGAATAAAGTAATTGAAAAACAAAAGATATCACAAGATAATATAGAAATAAAGAGAACTCAATTACAACCAAAATGCAAAGTAAAACATTACGCAAATGAATATGTTTATGAAATAACAAATAACACGGGAAAAGATATTATAATAAATAGTGTTGCCTCTTCTGAAATCATTGGATTAAGTCAAATTGCAGCATACACAGCAATTCCGAGGGGAATGGACTTTGTTCCTATCTGGGGACTGGTATATGGTATACAGACTGATTTAGAAAAAAATAAATTTACAAGACCACATCCACTAAACGAAATAATAAAAAACAATTCAACTATGAGAGTTTTAGCTCTTTCCAAAAAAACTGATAACCCTATTGTGAATTTTAATTTCACAATAGATGATAAACAAATAAAATTCATATACGAGCCTAACAATGGAGAAAAATTATAATGAAAAAAATTTTGCTTACTTTATTAATTATTTGTTCTTTCGTTAATGTAGCTTTTACAGCAGACGAAGAAGGTGAAATGTATTATAAACGACAAATCCAAAATCAAAGATACTTATATAACAATAGCGGACTTGTAAATGCAATCAACAGAGGAGATTCTGAAGTCGTTAAATATTTTATGCAAGCAGGATTTGACCCCAATGAAAAATTTTGCAAAGTCCCATTACTAGTATATGCAATGAAAAGCAATAACTATAAAACAATGGAAAGTCTATTGAATCACAAAGCCAATGTTAATAGTGATTGCATGGGTTTGCCAATTATTTTCCAAGCAATAAATTATAAAAATTCAGAAGCAGTCAGATTATTAATTCAATATGGTGTAGATGTAAATGCAAAATATAAAAAAGATACACCAATAAATTATGCAATTCGCAAAAAACAGACTAAAATCGTGGAATTGTTATTAAAAGCAGGCGCAACACCTAATGAAACAACTATTAACTTAGTTAGTAAATCAAAAGATGAATACTTAAAATATTTGTTGCAAACGAATTTAAACGAGTAGTAAAAGTTAATCTTACCTAAACATATTTTAGGAAAAATACATTTCCTATATTATAGTTTGTTTTTATTATAGTTTACAAGATTTATAAAAATATTTCACATTTTGGTAAACTTTCAATATAACGGTTCTACTACCATCTTCACTGGGGTATTTTTTATATTTAGGATAATTATATAGTCGACTTTATATAAATTATAAACAATACAAAGAGTGGCGCTTAGATTAAGCGCCACTCTTTGGTTAAACATAATTTTTGAACACTATAACAATATCTGTGTACCGAGCATAACTCTGTGTGAATCTTTACCACCATCGTTATCACAGAATACATAGTTAAGAATCAATCTTAAACCTTGACCTTTGATAAAGTAGTTCAACCCAAAAGAATATTCTCTTTTATTATTATGGTCAACATTTCTGTCCGGATCAAATTGGTCGTATCTTGCCAATACTTGCAATTTTTTAGTCAACATATAACCAACAGTTGTATAAAAACCACTTGCGTGCTTATCTACAGAATAGCCGACAGGGCCGTTATATCCGTTTGCTTGTGCCCATTCAAAGTTTGCCATAAAACGTTTGTATTCATATTGCACATGAGCACCAACCACACAGAAATTATTATCTCTATGTCCGGCATCCATACTACCACCGAAAAGTAATTTACCATACTTTCCATCTGTTTTACCCAACGGCTTAATATCAACTCTACCTATAAATTCTGCCCCTGGGAAAAACTCTTGAAAATACGTATCAGAACTATATACACCGAAATCGTAATCCATAAGGCTATAATTGCCGGAAACTCTTGCGCCGAGTTTACGAACAGTACCAAAATTTCTGGATATTTGAGAACGTGCCAAGAATGGTAATACGAATGGTCCGTATGCACCTTCCAAACCTACCGGTGGACGAGAATGACCTACTAACACTCTATGATGCGGTATTTTGTTCGTTGCTATGTACATATCCGCAAATAAGTTTTGAATAACATTTCTTGATGAAAACGGAGAAATATTAATCATTACTCTGAAATCAGCGTTATTATTTTTCAAAAATCCATCATAACCTACGTTAATAGTATTGATATCATAATGGTTTGTTGTGTGTTCGTGTTTTAAGCCATCATCATTAAACTGCAAACCAATATCACCGTTATAACCTGCCCATAATTGAGTTCTATCCATAATAGAATCTTCATCAAACTTATGAGTAAAAACTTCCTCTAACAAATAAGTAGGTTTGTCGTATTTATAAACCTCCAGATGATACACATCTTGAAGTTTTTCTTTCAAACTTTTTTCTTCCGGAGCTTTTTGTTCAGTAATAGAAACAGACTGAGGAACTTCAGGTGTTGTAAGTTCTTCTTCCGGTGTTTCAAGAACAACCTCTTCTAATTGCTCAACGGGTTTTGTATTATTATTCTTTTTTGCAGCCATTACAGGGGCTGATGCTATAAATATTGTAGCCAGTATTACTAGTAAAATCTTCTTTTTCATAATTATATTCTATATTTCTTGGTGTAAAAAGACCAACTCTTTAATATAAGAGTTGGTCTTTAAAATAAATTACTAATGTTGATGTCTGTGTTCTTCTCTTAAATAAGCAGTCCAGAATAAAAGAACTACGAATACAAAAGCACCAACGATGTTACCACAAGTTACAGGTAACAAGTTATGTAAGAAGAAACCTTTCCAAGTCATTGTTGCTAATTGGTCCGGAGTCATACCAGAAGCTGCAACGATTGAAGGGAAGTGTTTCATCAATAAACCGTTTGGAATAAAGAACATATTTGCAACACTGTGTTCATAACCTGATGCAACGAATGTCATAATTGGGAAGAATATTGCAAAAATCTTACCAATTACACGTTTAGAAGTTGAAGCCATGAAAATAGCCAAACAAACTAACCAGTTACAAAGAATACCTCTAAAGAATGCTTCACCAAAAGTTAAATTAATTTTTGAAAAAGCAGTTTGCATAGCAGTAACACCAACTGCGTCACCGCCATTGTGTCCCATTCCTGCGCCAAAAATTAAACCTGCAACAAGGATAGAACCAACAAAGTTTGCAATATAAACAATTGTCCAGCTTCTTAATAATTTAAGAAGACTAACTTTCTTTTCTAATACTGCAAATGTCATCATTACATTACCGGTAAATAATTCTGCACCAGTAAGAGCAACAATCATCAAACCTGTAGCGAATGTCATAGCTCCAATTAACTTTGTGAAGCCCCAACCCATCATTGAGTCACCGGTCATAACTGTTAATGAAACTTGAGCACCAAATGCGATAAACGCACCAGCTGCTATTGCCAAAGTAAACATTTTTGTTTTACTAAAATCAGCTTTTCCTGTCATAACGCTGTCACTAAGTTCGTGAACAGTGGCACTAGGAGTTAAGCTGTCTTGTGTAGAAACAACTTTTTCTTCTTCCATTTTTCCTTTTCTCCTATTTATCATTCCTTCTTTTTTGTGGCAAAACAAAACACCCTAAAACCACCGATTTTATTACGGGGTTACAAATCTCAGCCTCTTACTATTTATATTAAAAAAACTATATTGTGTTTTATAATGTTCAGCTTCTAAAAAGAAGTTTTGTACTAAATCCTTTTTGATAATATCACCTGAATGTAAAATTTCAAGTATTAAATTTGAAGTATTTGGTGGGTACGCTACGCCTAGATTATTTCAAATTTTGTTTACTAGCACAGGCTTTACCCACACTACAATTTTAAATATAAATGACATTGATTAAACGAATTTATATTTAAATGTAGGTCGGATTAGTAAATCCGACCTACATTTTTATATTCACACCACACTTGTAGTCCCACCAATGAGGCGGAGCCTATAGCCAATAAAACAATCTTGTAATTTTCACCAAACAGCCGCCCCAATGTCTACGTGCGTAGCACCGTAGCACAAGAAAAAAGGACATATATTAGATGTCCTTAAAAATGGTAAGTATATTAAAATTGTAGACTATATTAATTTAATTTGTTTTGATTACATCTTGCACTCTTCATCCGTGAAGAGTGCAAGATTTTATTACATATAATTCAACAAACTCATATTCATAGAGGCAGAAGTCACTTGCATACTTGCTTGATATGCATATTGAGCCTGCATCCAGTTTGTAATTGCTGTTGTCAAATCAACATCCTTAAGATTTGATAAATAAGCTGTTAAGTTTTCATTATTAGTTTCCAGAGTTGAAGAAGTCATCTCTAAACGGTTGTAAACGCCGCCGAATTTGGTCTGCTCTGTAGTGATTGTTGAAAGAGAATCTTTGAACATATCCAGAGTTGAATTCATTTCGGCATAACCAGCTTCTGTATCACCATCAAGAACTTTTTGGATAGAATTACTTAATTTTTTTAATGCACCCATTACTCCGGCATAATCTTCTTTAGCTTTTAAATCACCAACATCACCATTATAAGCTGTACCGTTTTCGTACTCATAAGTTTTAGCACCTGCAGCATCAATTTTTTCAACTACAGTTTTTCCATCGACATCAGTAAATAAATTATTACCATTCGCATCTTGCCCTTGAGCTTTATAATATCCAAACACTCTGTCACCTGTAGTATTAATAACTTCAAATACTCCATCAGCAACTTCCGTTTGTCTTATATAATCCTTGTTTGAATATGGTGTTCCGTTATAAATAATGTCACCGTTAGCGTCCATCGTATATGGAACAGTTTTTGTATTAGCACCACTAAATATATAATTGTCATCATATTCTGTGTTAGCTAAATCGACCATTGTTTTGGTAATTTCATCAATTTCAACTTTTAAAGCTTTTAATGAAGTATCACTATATGTTTGGTTATTAGCTTGAGTAGCTTTGTTCCAAGCATTAGATAGGTAACCATTAGCTAAATCCATCAAATCATCTAAAGCACTTAATTCAGTTTTGGCTAACTCAACATTAGATGAAAAAGTATCCATTTGCCCAAGTTGTCTATTTGTATTTAAAACATTGACTGTTGCAATCGGATCATCAGTAATACTTGTAAGTTTGCTACCTGATGCTAATTGTTTAGTTAATTTATTATAGTTGCTAAGCTGTTTTTGCATATCAGCAACTAATTGAGAGTATTTCCCACTTGTAGAAATTCTATTTACCATCTAAATTAACCTCCCAAACTCATCAAAATATCAAGACAACTGTTACAAGTATTGAAAACTTGAGCTGCAGCTTTATACGCAGATTGGTATTTTACTAAATCCACCAATTCTTCATTCAAATCAACACCGGTTGCATCTTTAATTTTGCTTTCAATAGATTGAACCAATTGGTCTTGAGTATCAGCCAATGATTTGATGTTGCTTCCTGCTGCCGCAACTTTACCGACAAGATTAGTATAAAAATCATCAATTGAATTACCGTCAAGCTCTGTCAACTTTTCGTTTCTTGTTGCAAGCATACTCTCTACATTCAGAGCATTACCAACGGCATTTTCATCAAAATTATTCAAGTCTGCAAAATATGCACAAGAAATTTTCCAACATCCGTCATCTCCTAACAAATCAGAATTAATCTGGATATTCCCCGCAGTAATCCCTGTTGCCGTTTTTCCGTCAAGTCCAACAAATATTAAGTTATCCGCCGTTGTTGCTTGTAATTTACCCGTATCATTAGGATTAATGCAATATGCACCGTTTCTTGTATTCAAGTCATTAAATACTTTTGCAATTGATGCCGCTAATTTATCCAAACCATTCATAACAGTACCGGCATTAATACCATTTGCACCATCACCATTATCCGTTGCAAAGTGAAGAAGACCACCTAAAGTTCCGGATGTAATTATTGAATTTGCATTACCTTCTACAACTTCATTTGTTGTAGGATTAACAATACTGATTACAGCATTTTCGCCATCCCAATCATCAGGATAATTTATTGGAGGATTTTGAGCATCACAATAAGCTTTTGCTGTTTGGATATCAAATTTCCCTGTAACTTCTGCGCACCTTACAACCGCATTACCGCCAACATAAACATTAACAGCACCGTTATGTTTTTCTTCTACAGTGATATTTGTAAATTGTGACAACTCGTTCAAAATTAAATCACGTTTATCAAGAAGGTTGTTAGCTTCAAGAGTTCCGGTTTGAGTTGTAATCAAAGCTTTGTTTACGCTAGCCAATTCTTCCAACTTATTGTTTAAATTTTGATATTGAACATAAATTTTTGAATTCTTTAAACTTGTTTCAGACTCGCCATCGCCTAATGCTTGAGTAGTATTTTCTTGCAGCTGTTTGTATTTAGAATTCATTATTGAAGTCAATGTTTTTGCATTTTCAATAAAATTTGTTCTGGCAGTAGAACTTGCAGGATATTTATTTAAGTTGTTAACAGCTTCGTAAAATGCTGAAAGCTGATTGTCAATTCCGGTACCTTCCAAGTCATTCAAAATATTAGACAAATCTCCCAAGCCATCCAATTGGGCTTGCAATTTGCTTTGTTCGGAAAGTTGTATGCGGTAATAATTATTAAGATACTCGTCATTATAACGCATTATGTTAGCAATTTTCACACCGCCATTTGCATGAACTTGATTATTTGGATTATCACCAATTGCACCGGCAATATTTCTTGTCGCTAAATTTGTACGTTGCTTATGATAACCTTCTGTATTCATATTGGCTACGTTATGTGACACAACACTAATTGCTTTCTCATTTACAGAAAGCGTGTTTGCCGTCATATTTAGTGATGAAAGTAAGCTAACCATTATTTACCTCAACTTTACTGCTTGGCTCTGGTATTTTTTAAGAATACCAAAACTTTCCATCGGAGCCGTAGCACCGCTTAGATTTCTTCGTTTACTGTCCACACGTCATAATCGTGTGAATCTGTTTTACCTGCTCCATTATAATTACATCCTTGAGGAGCAAACGCATCAATAACTGTTTCCAACATCTTGTTGGTCATTATGATACCATGTTTTATTAATTCCACATTTTGCTGATTTAATAACGCTAACTCTCGAAAATCGTTACAAATCTTTACTTTTCTTTCTTTCAAAGGTTCAACAAAATCCGGAGCTTCATTAGCTGCAAGTTCAATAAAACCGGACATATTAGTATCTTCACCTTTCATTGAAATTGCAAGATTTTTTCTTTCGTTTTCCAGCTTTAGAATCTGATTATTAGCTGCAATGATTTTATTATCAGTTACACCTAAGTCATCTGGTTTTGCACTCTTCAATAACTCACGCTTTTCTTCAAAAAGAGCTTTCAATTTTGAATTAGCCTTGATTATTTTATCCAGAACTTCTATTAAATTTTGAAATAATTTTCTATCCATATTATTTTACCGTGAATTAGAATAAGTATTTAACAAATCTATTAAATATACCTTCGTTTTGGTTTCTAGAAATTGCGCCTCTACCTGATAGAGCGAATTGCAGATTAGAAACATTGTAAGAATAGATTTCTCCATTTACATTAAGCCATCTTGGGTCAACAACCCCTGTTATAATAAAATCCATTCTTTCGTTACCGTTAACAAGAGTTTTCTTTCCTTGCACCCCGAGGTTTCCGTTAGGAAGTTGTTGAACGACTTGAACCGCGATTTTGTCACCAAATGACATAGAACGACCGCCAGCTGCTGAATTTGAAACTTCGTTAGAGCCGCCGTAACCGTTAGAGTCTTTTAGAGAGAATCCAAACCACTTATTTAAAAATGATGTGAATGTATCAACAGTGTTTGAAGACTTCTCGGAAGAATAAGTCAAGTTATCACTAACCGTAATATTTTCACTCATAATTATTGATAACAAATCACCGATTTGATGTGCTTGAACCCCACCAAACAAAGAGCGAGGAACACCGGCATAATTCTGTGTCGCACCAAGAGTGAACAAAGATTCTGCCTGCACACCCATAGTTGCAGTTGTTAATATTAATGCGATTGTTAGTATAACTCTTTTCATTTATTTTTCCTCAAGTCTAATTAAAGTTGAAAGGTTAAACAGTGGAACTGTTGAATAGTTTATTTTGTTCGCTTACGCTCACAATTTATTTTTTATGACCGAAGGGAATTTAAAGAACTTTTTCGCCATTCAACCCTTCAACTTACTAACTGTTATTTTCAATCCCCAGTCTTTACTTACCAATATCTAGCACAAATATTCTGCTATCACACTTCTACCATAAAGCAATCCATACTTTATGTCATCATCCGAAATATTGAATTCTCCAACAGTTTTTGCACATTCTCTTACTTCATTTACATCAATTCTATCAAGAAGAGTCTGCGCAGCAGCTGTTTCGGTACCTCTAGATACTTCAACCACACCGCCATCGTCTTTTTTAGGCAAACTTTGGTTTGACTTAAACGCACTTAATGCGCTGAATTGTTGTACTGTATTTTGTTCTATTCTTGGTAACATTTTTAGTCCTTTTTGTTTTTAAGTTTGTTTTTAATTTAGTTGAAGAGTTGAATGGTGGAAAGGCTGAAAGGTTCGTTTAATTTCCTTCGGTCATATATAAAATTGTGAGCGTTAGCGAACTTAATGAACTATTCAACTGTTTCGCTTTTCAACCTTTCAACTTATTTACCCAACAAACTTCTCCATCTGTCTATAAATCTGATCTGCGAAACCAAAGCTTGTTCTTGGATTATTCGCAATATCACGTCCCATTTGTTGATAAACTATTGACTTAAAAGTATCAACGTATTGTCCTTCTTTTCCGAACAAGCTGTTTTCGTGGTCTACAGTCTTGTCCATTTCTGAAAGCATTTTGGTCACAAAGATTGATTCAAATTCTGTTGCAACCTTTTTTAATTGCTCTTTAGAATCGCCGGATTCTTTAATTCTGTTATATAAAACCTGATCAGCGTTAACTGTCTGAGCATTTTTTAATCCGCTATGTATTAAATCTATTGTAGGTGTTGAAAAGTCCATTTTTTTATCCTTATTTTTTTGCGAAAATTAAATTTTTAGTAGTTTAGAAGAAATTTTAGTTATTATTTTTTGTTGAACTAGTTTACCTATTGAAAATTTATAACTTCTTCTCAACTTCTAAACTACTAAACTTCTCCCCTTTACCTAAATTATTACCAACTCCGCTTGCAAACTTCCGGATTTTTTCAGTGCTTGCAAGATTGATATCAAGTCTACCGGTGCTACTCCGATTGAGTTTAATGCTCTTACTAAATCATTAAGATTGCTATTAGCAGGCATTGTTACTAAACTACCCGGAGCTTTGTTAATTTGTATATCCGAATTCTCAAACCCAACGGTCGCACCGTTTGAAAAACCGTTTGGCTGAGAAACTTCATTTGTTGTAGAAACTGTTACCGTAATATTTCCATGCGCCACTGCTGCTGGTAAAAGTTTTACATCTGCACCAATAACCACAGTACCGGTTCTTTCATTAACCACAACTTTAGCCGGTTCCATTGTTGGAGAAACTTCCAAATTTTCAATTATTGATAAAAATGCAACTCTATCATTCATAAATCTTGCAGGAATTTCTACTTTAACAGAACTACCGTCAATTGCTTTTGCCGGTGCTACTTGAGAAACAGTTTTTGCAATTCTTGAAACAAGTGTATAATCAGAACGGTCGATAGATAGTGTTATAGAGTTTTCATCTCCGATTTCTGTATAGATATCACGTTCAATTATTGCACCCCCAGGGATTCTACCTGTTGTAGTGATTGCAGTTCTTGCAGATGAACCGCCTGCAATTTTGTTAATACCACCAACTGAAAGTGGACCTTGCGCAACTGCTACAGCTTCACCGTTAGGAGCTTTTAGAATTGTTTGAACAAGTACACCGCCTTCTAAACTTTTACAGTCAGCCATCGCAGAAACTGTTACGTCGATTTTGTCACCATTCTTAGAAAATGGAGGTACTGTAGCGGTTACGATTACAGCTGCTGAAGCACCTTTTTGAATGTAGTTTTCTTGCTCGATTACTGTGCCTAAATTTCTAAGCAACATTTTGTTAGTAATCTGAGTTGAACGAGAGTTGTCACCAGTCCCCGGAAGACCAACAACTACACCATAACCAACAAGTTGGTTTTCTCTCACACCCTTAATATGAGTCAAGTCCATTATACGAACCTTGGCATTAATAGCTTGCGCAGGCATTACACTTGCCAACATGAATATTGCTAATATTGTTGCTAAAAATTTTTTCATAATACTTACCCTTTTTGAGTTGAAAGTTGAAAATTGAAAGTGGAAAATTGTTTTAAAAATTTTCTTTTGTTTTAAGTGTTCAACATTGAACGCATTTTATTTAAAAAATAACTAAAATAACTTTCAACTTTCCACTTTCAATTTTCAACTCTTCTATAAACCTCGAGTCCCAGTGCTAAATTGCAACCAGCACTCTGTTTTCCCCAATTACCTTACCGTTGTAAACTTTTTTGTAATTTTTGTTTTCAACGTTTATGTAATCACCTGTCATACCGTCTGCCATTGCAGTACCGTCTATTGTAACCATTACATCCCCATTCGATACAAAGAAGATTCTTACTTCACCATTTCTTTGTACGTCAGGACGCATTTTTACAAATCTTTTATCAATGACTTCACCTTTTTGAAAAGCTTTCTTGGTTGTCATTTCTTTTGCCAACATTTTTGAATCAAGAACGTAATCCATTTTCATAGAAACATCCATTCTCTTAACCGTTGTGCATTCATTTGTTACAGCTTGTTCCCTGTTTATAAAATCACTTGCAACAAGCACGTCTTTGTAAACAATTGTTTGAACCGGAAGATTCAAAGTTTTCACAAACGCATTATTTACATATACATCCACTCTTTTAATATCACGAGGTAGAATTTTATCTCCACCGGAAACAACTTTATATGAAACTTTTCCATCCGGTAATTGTAATTGTGCAAAAGGTGTTGCAGAAACCTTAACTTCAACCTCACCATTTGTCATTTTGTTATAATTTGTTTCCAAAATCTTAGCAACAGAAGTTTTAACATCACTAGAAGAAACCATTTGAGCGTTTACACCCAAATTGCTTATTATTAATATTAATGCTGTTGCTACTATTTTATTCATTAATTATACTTACCTTTTTGAGTTGAAAGTTGAAAATTATCCCATCTGATTAGTCAACTGTAAAATATTACTTGAAGAGTTGATAATCTTAGAGTTTGATTCAAATGCCCTTTCTGCTTTAATTAGTCCTACAAGTTCATCTACGATTTGAACGTTTGAACCTTCCAACATACATTGTTGAATCAAACCTAAACCGTTCTGCCCCGGAGTATCTTGAACCGGATTTCCGGAAGCTTGCGTTTCCTTGTACAAGTTGTGTCCGATTGATAACAAACCTGATGGGTTTTGGAATTTTACCAATTGCAAAGAACCAACAATTGATTGTTGTGTTTGCCCAGGAAGTGTTACTGAAATATTACCATCTTGTGTGATTGTAATTTCAGTCGCATCACGTGGAATTGATACGGATGGTTGAATTAACAAACCATCATTTGTACACAATTGACCTAAAGAATCCACTTGCAAGCAACCATCACGAGTATAAGCTAAAGAACCATCTTCTTTCATAACTTGCAAGAAGCCTTCGCCTTCTATTTCAATATCAAGTTGGCGACCGGTAGAGATTGCAACACCTTGAGTAAAAACACGAGTTGTAGCAGCTGTTTTAACACCAAGCCCGATTTCAATACCAACCGGCTGATAAGTACCTTGGTTCATCAAAGCACCAGGGGTTCTTGTTGCTTGTGAAAGCAAATCTTGAAACTCAATTCTTGATTGTTTAAAAGCAGTTGTGTTGACGTTCGCTACGTTGTTTGCGATAACGTCTAGGTAATTCTGTTGTGCTATCATACCTGTTGCTGCTGTTGTTAGTGCTCTTAACATTTTTGTTTATCCTCTTTAAGTCTGGTTTTGTTTTTTAGTTGAAGAGTTGAATGGTGTAATGGTTGAAAAGTTCATTATGTTCACTTACGCTCACTATTTATATAACCGAAGGGAATTAAATCAACTATTCAACCCTTCCACTTTTCAACATTTCAACTCCTAACTCTACGATGTCCTTATGCGCCCAAGCGAAACTGCCGTTGTCAGCATATCACTATTGGTGCTTACTAATTTTGTCAAACTTTCGTAATTTCTTGATGTATTAATTGTGTTAATCATTTCTCTAATTACATTAGAATTAGAAAGTTCTAGCATTCCCTGCTGTACAGAGAATTTTTCTGAACGAAGTTCCGGATTATTAACGGTATCTCTCGGAATAAACTTCGCATCACCAACTTCAAACAAATCATCTTTGTCAGAAAAATCCCAAACACCGATTGTTTGAAGCGGAATTTTTTGGTTATAAGAATTGATTTCAATATTACCGTTTTCTGCGATAACGATATCTTTTCTATCTCTAAAAACTGTTTCATCTTCCATATCCTCAGGAAGCATTCTTATTCTTCTATTGTTAACGTCAAGAACGTATTCACCTTGCTTAGTTTTTAACCAATAACCTCTATCAACAACAAAAGAACCGTTTCTTGTATAAGCGACATTTCCATCTTGGTCTTGAACTTTGAAGAAACCGTCACCTTCAATTGCAACGTCATAAGGATTAGATGTCTTAGTTAAAGCACCTTGAGAAAAATCGTGGGTATATTGCATACTTGCACTACCGACACTTAAACTTCCAAGATAATTATTTTCATTTGTGTTTCTGATAATAGAACCACCCTCTTGAGAGTATACAGCAGATTGCATAACGTCTTTGAATCTCAATGAACCCTTTTTATATCCGACAGTATTTACGTTCGCAAGGTTGTTTGCGGTATTATCATTCATATCCATAAGAGCAAGCATACCATTGGCAGCTGATTCAAAACTTCTCACTAACATTAGTTGCTTCCTCCTTTCATCTTGTCGTAATTGCTTAGTACACTTTTAACATAATTCTGCGTTTCCATATAAGGTGGAATTCCACCATATTTCTTCACTGCATTTGGACCGGCATTGTAAGCAGCCAGAGCTAAAGATTTATTGTTGTCAAATCTGTCCATTAAACCTTTTAGATACTTTGTTCCGCCCATAATGTTTTGTTCCGCATCATATGCGTTTTTAACACCAAGTCCTTGTGCTGTACTTGGCATAAGCTGCATTAACCCCATAGCACCGCAGCTTGAAGTCGCATTAGGGTTAAATCCTGATTCTTGTTTAATTACAGCTTTTACAAAATCAGAATCCAAGCCATTCTTTTCTGCGTAGGTTTCAATCAAGTTTTCGATTTCATTTCTGGATGAAGAAGTAGGATTTGTTCTATTAGCGATTGATGTATCAAGGATTTTTTGGAAATCTTCGTCAGGCTTAACCCCGTATGACATTAGAGATTGAAACTGATTTTCAATCGTACCAATACGCTGCAAAGTTAAGTCTAATCCCGTAAGATTCATCTTACGCCTTCCTCTTCTTAATTACCTACCAATTTTGTAAGGGATATATTTTCCCCTACCCCAAGTCTACACTAGTAGTTTATTATATCTGGACTCCGTTAACATCAATCAAAGGGTTATAATTTTAGAGCGATATAGACCATTTGGTCTATGTCAGTTGAAAGTTGAAAGTGGATAGTTGAAAGTTATTTTAGTTGTTTTTTTTTAATAAAATACGTTCAATATTGAATATTTAGAACAAAAGAAAATTGTTAAAACAACTTTCCACTTTCAATTTTCAACTTTCAACTTAAAAAACTAATCATTTTGCTTAACCAACGACAACGAATTATCACGAGAAAAATGCTCAGCCCTTAATTCTTCTATTCTATTGCGCGCAAAAACCGCATCTTCTGAAAATTGTTTTAATTCTAAAAATTTCTTGTAATATCTTATTGCATCCTTAAACTTAGACATCTTATCAAAACTCATCGCGATACCAAGATAAGCTTTGTAATAATCTGGATTTCGTTTAATCAACTGGAAGAACGTTCTTGATGCTTCCATGAAATCGCCTTGTCCCATGAGCATTGCAGCCTTGTTGTAATAAGCCTTCAAAAATTCCGGATTTGTTTCAAGAAGTTTGTTGTAAATCATCAATGACAAATCCGCTTCATCTACAAGTTCATGAGCAATAGCTAATTGAATTTGAGCCTCTAGGTTTTCACGATTTATCAAAATCGCTTTAATTAAGTGTTCAATAGCTTTTTCAGGTTCGCCATTGCTCAAATAACAAACACCAAGTTCAAAAAAGTATTCATCTTTGCTATCATCAATTGCAATCAATTTATGCAAAGTTGAAATAGCTTTCCTGTACTCTTGGAGGTATTTGTAAGACATTGCTAAACCCAAATACGCTTGGGGTTCTTTTCTATCCATCATAATTGCCTGCAAGTATGCTTGCACAGCCTCTTTATAAAGTTTTGCAAATCTGAGTGCGTCTGCTTTAACGCAGAGATTATACGAACGAGAACGTTGAGGTCTTGTCACCTTCTCCGTTACTTTCGCCAAATTTTTATCTATAGTTGCATCAATTTGCATAACTCTCTCCCAATTGTATAGTACACAATCGGGTAATAAATTTTAACGACCATTGGATTGAAAAAAGATTAACCCTTGGATTAATCTTTAAACATCAAAAAAGGCGTCGGTACAAAATAAATTTTGTACCGACGCCTTAATAATTACACTTATCTACTTAACAGTTGTTAAACCCATTTCTTCAAGCATTTTCTTGTCTTCTTTAGTTTCAACACCATCAGTTGTTAAATAATCGCCTGCAAGAAGTCCATTAATACCTGCTCTCAGACCAAGTTCCTGCATTTCCTTAGACAATCTGGTTTTCCTTCCGCCTGCATATCTCAAAATTGCATTAGGAAGAACAAGTCTAAAGATGCAAATTGTTCTGATAACTTCTTCTTCTGTAATCCTATCTTCATAACCTTCTAGAGGTGTGCCCTTAATCGGATTCAAAACATTTATCGGCACTGTTTTTGGATTAAGTTCCGCAAGAGAAAGCGCCATATCAATTCTATCTTCTCTTGATTCGCCCATACCTAAAATAACACCGGTACAAGCTTCTATACCGTTTTCTTCAATCATTTTCACAGTCTTAACTCTGTCTTCAAAATCGTGTGTTGTACAGATTTCTTTGTGGAAATTCTTTGAAGTATTGATGTTGTGATTAAATCTTTCAACACCGGCTTCTTTGATTTGCTTAATTTGTTCTTCATTCAACAAACCTAAAGATGCGCAGCAGTGAATACCTTCAATTGAAGCAACAGCTTTAATCATCTCCAAAATTTTGCCAAAATCATCGCCGCCTTCACTTCTTCCGGATGTTACAATACAAAATCTTGAAGCACCGTTTTCTTTTGCTTTGATTGCAGCTTGACGAACTTCTTCAACTTCCATCAATGGGTGACAAGCAATTTCTGCATGGTTATGTATACTTTGAGAACAGTATTTGCAGTTTTCACCGCATTTACCGGTTCTTGCACTAATAATAGAACAAACTTCTACTTCATTCTTAAAATGTTCTTTGGTAACTTTTTCCGCTTTAGAAATAAGTTCTTCTAAATCCATATCATATAATTTTAATAGTTCTTCTTTATTCATAATTTTTTCCTTTTCCCCAAGGGGTTTAATATTAGATTTTGTAACTTCACAATAAATCTGAAGCATCCCCTCGCCTAGCAGGGGAGCGGATTTTCGGCAGGGCGATAGCCCGTAAGGTGGAGGTCAGACGTTACTCTGCCGACACCCCGAATAATCCAAGACAGGGTTAGGGTGAGGTAGAAGCACCACAGATCCTAGATTAGCTTATTCACCAGCCTTAATAATTCCGCCGCCTAAAACAACATCACCGTCATATAATACAACAGACTGTCCCGGAGCAATTGATTTTTGCATATCTTCAAATATAACTTCAACTTCTCCATTTTCAAGAGGTCTTGCTGTAACATTTGTAGGCTGTTGAGTTGAACGAATTTTTGCTTGACACTTAATTTCTTTATCAAGATTTTCGATTGACAACCAGCTCATATCAAAAGCTACCAGTCTATCTTTAAAAGTCTTGTCCTTAAATCCGACAACAACTTCATTTGTTTCATTTCTCAATTCAACTACATACAACGCTTCTGCTGCTGCAATACCAAGCCCTTTACGCTGTCCGATAGTATAATTCCAGATACCATCATGTTCGCCCAAGATATTGCCATCCATATCCACGATATTACCTTTTTTAGGTTCTACGTGAAGTAATTCGTTGTAATCTCCAGCATAAAAGTCTTGAGAATCCGGTTTATCAGCAACTTGCAAGCCAAAGCTCTTTGCTTTTTCTCGAATCTCTTCTTTTGTATAACCACCAAGTGGCAACATAATATTTGCAAGCTGATCTTGTCTTAAACGATACAAGAAATACGATTGGTCTTTATGCGGACTTACACCACGCAAAAGTTGATATCTTCCGTTTTCACCTTTTTCTATTCTTGCATAATGACCTGTTGCAAATTTGTCAAACTCAATTCCATTCATTTTTGCTAATGATGGCAAAATATCAAATTTAATAAGTGAGTTGCACCAAATACAAGGGTTTGGTGTTCTTCCGGCAAGGTATTCTTTTTTGAAATTCTTTAAAACGATTTCATCATATTGACTTGCGCAATCAAAAACATGAAACTCGATACCAATTTCTTCGCAAACCTTTCTGGCTGCTTCAATATCTTCTTTTTCATCAGGTCCAAGACAAGCTCCGTGTGTAGAAGCTTTCATGTTTTTCATAACACCCTTGTCACCCCAAATCGCCATTGTTGCACCGATTACGTTATGACCGGCTTCCTTTAATAACTTAGCTGTTGTAGAAGAATCCACACCACCGGACATTCCAACTAATATATTCATAAACTATACACTTGCTCCTATCATCATTTTGTCAATACATTCGTAAGCTTTCTTTTCTACTTCCGGATTTACAGTAATTTCGTGCTGTTCATCACGCAAAGCAAAATAGATATCTTCAAGAGAATTCCATTTCATGTTTGTGCAAATAATATCATCTCTGATTAGGTGGAATTCTTTTTGCGGATAATCACGTTTAAGCCTATCAAGAACACCTTTTTCTGTCGCAATGACGAATTCTTTTTCAGAAGAATTTCTTACGTAGTCCATAATTTCTTTTGTAGATCCTACAAAATCAGAAATCTCTGATACAGAAGTGTGACATTCCGGATGAGCAAGAATAATTGCGTTCGGATAATTTTTGCGAGCTTCTGCAATATCTTCCGGTCTGATTCTTAAGTGAGTTGGACAGAAACCGTTATATGTAATCACTTTCACATTTCCAAGCTTCTTTTCTACCCACTTGCCTAAATACGTATCAGGCAAGAATAGAATTTCTTTTGCACCAAGACTCTGAACAACTTTTACCGCATTAGAGCTTGTACAGCAAATATCGCATTCTGCCTTAATTTCAGCAGTTGAATTAATATAGCAGACAGCAGGAACGTTCGGATACTTCGCACGGAATTCTCTTAACTGTTCAACATTAACCATATCCGCCATAAAACATCCGGAATTCATGTTCGGTAGCAATACTTTTTTATCAGGATTAAGAAGCTTTGCAGATTGCGCCATAAAATGTACACCGGCAAAAACAATAATATCAGCGTTTGTTTCTTTCGCTTTTTTACTCAAATAGAACGAATCTCCGACGAAATCAGAAATTTCGTCGATTTCAACAGGCTGATAACAGTGTGTCAAAACGATTGCATTCTTCTCTTTTTTTAATCTTTTTATTTCTTCTATGTAATTCATAACTAACCTTTCAGAGTTTATATTAACACAAAAGTTCTCACATGCCACTAAATTTATTGAGGTTAGTTATTATAAAAAACTATATTTTTTTACATTTATCCAATCGTAAAATGACTATTTTTGAACGGTCCGAGTTCAACACTTAATATTAATCTTTTTTATTAACTATCCTTACCAATTCCACTTTCAGATTTTCTTCTATAACCTGAAAATCATTTTCTGTTAAACTAGAAAGCTGTTCTAATTGCTTATTCACAAAGGCGCCTCTCTTTTGCAAAACCTCCTTGGATAAAAGACTTTGCTTTGAAATATCCAATTGACCATCATCGCCATATAGATTATTACTAACTGCCATCCTATAGTAACCTACGCTAGGAATTTTTCGTTTGAGCGGCATAATATTTGATGATAAAATTGGTAGATTTTGTTTTGCTGCAACATTAGCAATAATCCCTAAAAGTTCACCCAGTTCTAAATGATATTGAATATAGAGGTTATAGCGTTCGAAAACAATCTCACACAATTGCTTGTAACCTATGACCATCTGATTACAAATTCTTCGAGAATTACCAAGTTGAATTTCACCTTGAATAAGTGATTTTAAACAATAAAATACCTTCAAAGTTTTTTCTTCCATATTTTTAAAAATTTTACCATGATACATACAAACCGTCCTGAAAATTAAATTATACTGTCTTTATACCATAAAACATTCTTGTTCAGAAC
>ERZ1034920.1044-NODE-1044-length-19031-cov-4.519656_pt1 | contig 19031 bp, 7 predicted proteins | sample MGYA00520688_ERZ1034920 | MGnify/ENA primary metagenome ERZ1034920 (study PRJEB33766, sample SAMN09781785) | gut metagenome | biome: gut microbiome | host: Homo sapiens | place: Madagascar | study: EMG produced TPA metagenomics assembly of the PRJNA485056 data...
ACGCGGACAAAGTAATAAAATATGATAAAGACAAGGTTGGATCGGATAAAATAATCATAGATATATATATTTATAATTACGTATTTGGCAATACAAGTCTTATAAATGAAAATGATATAGTCTATGACATGAGTATAAAGTTTGTAAATGGTGTTGAAGGCAGCATATATACAGCCTGCCGGAAAACAGATGCCGGTGACGTACCACTGGAAAAAATAGAAAATGGCGAGTACACCACGGGGGATGCCGGGGTCAGGCTGGTGGGAAGAAAGCCTCAGGCAGATCATTATGTGGTTGAGATTCCGGGAGCAGATCTCGACAAGGTTAAGATAATCGCCGTTGCCAAGCCTAGAAATACAGCATATACAGGAAATCAGAAACTTGCAGTGGTTATATCTCCGGGTGTTGAGTCCGTTATGGAGGAATTTTCCTGTAAGGGAACGTTTCTTGACATGGATTCCAATCTGGATGCCAATACATATGATGCATTTAACTACGAGGTGACGATATCATCAGGAAAAGGAAAGGTCACTCTTACGTGGGATGCAGGAAAACTTGAGATAGATAAATTCTTTATTGACAAGATAGCTGCAAGGGACGACTCGTACAAGCTGCCGTCCGGAGAAAAATATGTGTATGATAAAAAAAATGGCAGCCTTACATTTGTCATGAATCAGGCTGAGGGAGCTGGTGATTATGTGATACCATTTTATAGGAAATCAGATAAAACCACTCTGCCAACAGGCTGGACAGCGATGAAAGAATATATAAAGGTTAAAGGTGAGGAAATCACTGATAACTAGTATGGGATCATCTGCTGACAGATAAAACACCGGAAATAACAGTAAATAACACTAAGAAAGCGGCAAATAATAACAAATAACAGCAAGCAACAACAAATAATAGCAAGCAACAACAAAAGATACATAATACACAATAGCGAGATAATAGATGAGGAGATGCCCAGTGAGAAGATACAGTAAATTACTGGCTGGCATTCTGGCGGCAAGTCTTATGATAAGTTCAATGCCGGTGGATGTTCAGGCACGATCAGCATATCAGGAACACACATCCACTCAGACGGTTAGTCAGGAGTATACAGATGAAAAAGAGAATAATGAAGAGGGTATAAGTGCGTCTACAGAAGACGGATCATTAGATGGATCATTAGACGGATCATCAGACGAAACCTCAGATAATTCTGAAAACACTGAAGAAAATACAACTGAAGAAAAGCCTGATGTAAACCCGGCTGACAGCACAGAGGCATCAACAGAAGATATGCCGGCTGACGGCGCAGAGGCATCAACAGAAGATATGCCGGCTGACAGCACAGAGATGCCGTCGGAAGACGGAACAACAGAAGAAGTGTCAGAGGATACGGCTGAGACTGGAGATGCAGAATCGGAAGAGGATATGGCGGAGCTTGCAGCAGCGGGAGCACTGAGCCTTGATGAGCTTACGCAGAATTCCGGAACTTCAGGTGTAGGAAAGACCTCTGACGGAGCAATACTCGTAAGCAATGCGACGTCCCTCATCCTCTTGTCTAACTGCAAGGCATCAGACCTGGCAGGTCAGACGATCAATATAGATTCAACGGGAAAGATTGATGTTTCAGGTTCAGGGAAAAATGGGGCAGCAGAGTGGAATGGCAGCACATATCATTTTTCAAGTATTGGAACTGATGAAGCTCCTTTTGAGGGAAGCCTGACTGTCAAAGGTGAGCTGTTTATTGATACAGCACTGTTCGGGACCGTTACGTCTGACGCAGAGATACAGTTAAATAAGATAACCTGGACTGGAAAATCAGGAGGGGTTATGATAGCCGGTCACTATGAGCTAAAAGATACGGAATCTCATACGTTTTTAGGCACTTTGTCCGCAACCTCCAATGAGGGTAAAATTCAGGATGATGCAGTGATGGGCTGTCTGTTTGGAACAATAGACGGTTTGGCAGGAACTCTTAACATAGCCGGAACTATGGCAGGATACACTTCTCCTTCTGCAAAAATTGAAAGTGCAGGCAACGTAGGATTTGTATGTGGAACCTTAGGTGCAGGCTGCACAGTTATGCTTGATGGATATGTGCCGCCTCTCTCAGGTGAGGTAAAGTCAATCGATGGCGGTAATGCAGGCGGACTTGTCGGAGAACTTGGTGCAGGTGCAAAACTCAGTGTCAACCTGGCGAAAAACAGTGACGATCAGAATCCTGTCATAGACGGCATGACAGTGACAAGCTCAGGTAATGGCGCAGCGGGTGAACATACAGGCAACGCAGGCGGACTTGCAGGTTATGCAGGAGCCGGTGCGGTGATCGACATTACTTCTGATGTGGATCTCACGTTATCAGCCCCTGTGGTAACAGGAAAAAGAAGCGCAGGCGGTGTGGCAGGTGCTGCATATAATGTTGATTTACTGAGAGGTGGATCAGCAGGCAAGATGATCGTCTCCGGTGGCACAATGAAGGCGACGGATGCGAATACAGGTCTGGTTGGAGGTGCATTTGGAGAATACATATTAGATGGTTCTGGGAATGTTGAATTTCCAGAGAGACTTGAAGTTGCAGCATCGGATACAGCAAAGGTGACAGTTATCGGATGCGCAGCAAAGGGCAGCCCGGGTCAGGCAGATGGCATAGGTTCTGTGGATACAGATGTTCAGCTTGGCGGACTGATTGGTTCACTTAAACTTGCTAATTCGTCTTTGTCAATAAGCGACAAAACAGTGTATGTAGAATCCGGGGACGGATACGAACGCTCTTATGGAGGTCTTGTTGGACATGTTGTGAGCAGCTCGCTCTCAAACAGTCTGGTTATCAAGGACTGCAGTGTAACATCTGCATACGCAAAGTTCGCATATTATCATGGTGGCGTGGTCGGAGAGGTTGGACAGACAGGAGATGCGGCAGATGCTGTATATCTTGAAGTCAACAATGTCACAGCAGATGTGGGAAATCCATGGGCAGGCCGCGATGGTAACGTGGACGATATGGCACATGGATATGGAGGAATAGCCGCAAGGGTTTCAGAAGACTGCGTTTTAAAACTTGATGGCATCAATGTTGTGTCCACAAGAGGCGTAACCCTGAAAAATACACAAGCGGATAAGTATATATGGCAGGGCGGAGGTGTCGCAGGTTATGTGGCGGACGGTGCTGCCGTTGAGTTAAATGGAACAACAGATCTTTCAGATACATATATTAAGCAGCGATGGGCTTCAGCAACAGTTATCGGGGCTCAGGGGAACGCCCTTATATATGCGCATGGAGACGGAAATGGAACCGGTGCCGGTTGGAAACTCATAAGACCGTCAGAACAGAATGCGGTGGATGACATAGGAAACTACGGACAGGTTTTAAGGCTCAGGCTGTCAGATACAGAAAAGACTGGTCTTCCAACTGACTTCATAACCCTTGATTCTTCAACGCACAAGGTGAAGCTCAAACAGCTTTCTGCTGGAAACAGTTTTTCCGGATCAGAGATAACTGTAAAAAGTATGGAGGAATTTGCGCTGCTTGCAGTTACATGGCAGAGCAAGGGTGTATTCAGTGCTGATGCCGGAATTACCACATCAAATTGGAGCAGCATAAAGACGAAGAATATTATACTTGGCGGAGATGTGGATCTCACAGGAACCGGAATAACCGGTCTTACAAGAGATGAGACTCCATTGTCATCAAGTGGAACAGTTGCAGCTAATGAGATAAAAGACAGCTATGAATATTTTTATAGCGGGGAATTTGACGGCGGAGGTCATACTATCAAGCTGGCTGTTGGTGAAGCATACGGATACAGAGGCGGCACTCCTGTGAAAACAGGTGAGCTTGCGAGCGGAGTTATTCATGGACATGCATATAATGGCTTATTTGCCGGTGCAGCAGGTCAGATTAAGAATGTTACAATTGGCGGCCAGATAAATGTCGTAGGTGTCTGGTGGGATCAGTTTAACAATAATGGAACAGTCAGGGATATTTATGCAGGCGGCTATGCTGCGATTCTCAGTACAACAGCAGCAGTTACCATAGAAAATGTAACTGTTACAGTCAGTGAGAATATAGGCTCTGTGGACGATACAGCCAGTACATACAAGGTCAATATATATTCCGGCGGTCTGTGCGGATATGTGAATAATAATGGCATGATTACGCTGGGAGCAGATGACAGTCCGGTTACCTCAGGAACAAAGATAGATATCATCAGTCCGAAGAAGGGCAATACAGATAACAAAAGCAAGGGAAATTACATGAATTCCGGCGGACTTATTGGAAGGGTAAAGAGCAAGAATGTGATCATCAATTGTGATAATGTAGTGCTGAATGGATCTATAGATATCGAGAAGGTGACAAACCCTCAGATTGGAGCTCTTATATGCTGGATTGAATACAATGGCACTAGCATTTCGAACCCGGAAAACACAAAGGTAAATATCAACAGAGTTACAGTAGATGGACAGAGAATCACGGCAAAAAGCGGAACGAGTATCGGCGGTATGTTCGGTCATAAATGGGCTGAAACCATGGTAACCTTCAAGAAATACACCTCCGGTACGGATTTTGCACTGGATATTAAGGATATGACGTTTGCGACCACTGCGACAAAGAGCACAGTTGGAGGTCTTGTATACCGTGCAAATGGAAAGTGGACACTGCCTGCCGGGGCGATTAATATAGAGAAAGCAGACATCAGTTTTAAAGCAGGCAGCGGTGAGTTGGGAATGCTTGTGTATAAAGGCGGGGATGAGACAAAAAATAAAAATCAACGTGGCGCACTCTATATTGAGATGACCGACAATTGGACAAGATCTTACAGGATTGATCCTGACAATGTAAAAATCAGCAGTCCGGGTCTTACTATATACGATGAATTTGCTGCGCGTCTGGCTGTTAATTTAACTAATGGTGCATTAGGTGATTCCGCATGTGCGGATGCTACAAACGGAATGAATGGAATCATATCACTTGCAACGGAAAATCGTGACGGTGTTGCAGTTGTTTCTGGATGTAATACATATCAGAATCGGACTGCGTATGGCAAAGATAAAACAAACAGATACAGCAGATATTATTATAATCTCGATACAATTATGAACAGTGCTGGAGTAAATTCCGGAGAGTATGCAGATTCTGCAGAAAAACTGCTCATATGGAGTGTGTATACATATGCCAGCAGTTCACTCAAGAGATATTTCAATAAATGGGGTGTTGACAAAGTTAATAAGATTGGCGCTGCAAGTGGTGTGGCAGACCTTGATATGAAAGGTCTGAGCTACTATGCGCTGAATGCTGACAGCAGCAATATCATAGTAAAGAACGCCAGGATTAAGTTCTATAATTCAGAAATAGAGAACAGGGAGCAGGCAGTTTCCAATAAACAGACAAGACTGGAGTCATCGCAGCATTATCTTATGCACTGTGGATTGTTTTATAACGTTGCAGTTGGCATGAATGTCACAGGTGTGACATTTGCAGGATCTGTTGGAAAACCTCAAAAGGGGTCAGCGATATTCTCAGGAGCACTGTGCTGCGGCGAGATAAAGGGAAACGGAAGTACAAATATCCTTGAAATCGTACTTTCAGATATAACACTGGACGGCCTTAAAGTGACAGGTGGTGAAAAGAACTACGCTCCGCTTCTGATAGGCAGTATAGGCGGTTATGCAGATTTCAAGATCACAACGGTAAAAACATCAGGATATGATAACCTGAAGTCTGCTGCGGGATCAAGTCTTATGGGAAATGTCGGAAATTCAAGTACAGCGACAATGATCACCGGAACATTTAAGGATATCAGACTGCCTGATAAGAAGGTGGGCAATACGGGCATATTCTCTCGTGCGACATTGATGAATATGTTCAGCTACAAGGATGGCGGTGTTGGATCGATCGTGTACAACTTCAACAAAGACGAAGACTGGAAAGATGGAAACCATGTCAACAGCGCAGACGGTAATTACATTCACCATGTTACATATGGAAAAGAGATAAGTGATTCCGTACAGTATAAAGATCTTCAGCATTTTTATTATGATAAGGAATTATATAATTCTGATGCAGGTCTGGTCAGATATGAGAATAGTGGCAGCATGGAGAATAAGCCATCATTCAGCAGTTACCTGCCATATGTGTATAATACATATAATGCTTCAAGTAAGCTGTATGAGATTGTGGTCAATCAGAGAGTGAGTGATATGATAAGCGGCTGCGGAACATACGGGCATCCGTATGTTATAACTGATCCGCTTGAGATGAGCAGTATAGCGGAATATATTAATTCTCAAAATGCCAAAGCAGGCTGGAAGATAAGAATAACTGATGACCAGACGGAGAATCACACAGATAAAAGCAGCGCTGATAAAGATACAGTATATGTATATGAAGGCGATCAGTGGGCAGAGGCGGAATGTACTGATGCAGAAAACGACAGATGGACAGTGGTAGAAGGTGGAAAAACTCTGTCTAACAAGGTTATGCACAGGTATATACTGAGTGCTTACTACGACATTCAGGCACCGGAGAATACGAAGAATCCCGACGAAAGCGGAATCCTTTCACTGAACGATTTTGTCGGTTTGGGAACGGATATATATGCATTCAGGGGAGTGATTGTCAGCACAAATGGTTCGACAATAAAAATCTCCGGAGATGTGGGAAACGGCTTTATCAGATACAGCTACGGAAGTGTTCTGAAGGATATCAACATAGAGTATGATGCGGTGAAACAAACTGATGCAGCATATACAGGCAGAAATCTTACTTATAATAAAGCAGATATTTTAACCCAGAAAAAATATAATGAAGTTACATATTCCCCTAAGGTGTTCTGGGGCGGAGTGATTGGCTGTGTGCTTGGCGGAGACAATATCATAGACAATGTAAAAGTCACATTTGACAGCAACTGGAAGCTTGCCCTTGGAGGAAGTGCGAATAATCTGATACAGGCAGGAGGCTATGTTGGCTCAGTTGCTGGCGGCGGTGTTATATTCCGCAATATGAGTGGAACTGGCGGCCTTACAGACAGCAATATTGCAAAAGGAGCAGATGCAGGCAGTGATGTCAGCGTGAATACCGTTAATTCGGATTCGGTTACGCAGTTAAGCTTTTATATAAATCCATATGTAGGACGAGTCCTGGATGGATATGCATTCAGTGAGAATTGCACTCTGGACAATGGCAATAAGAATTATAAGATAAACAGAATTACAATGCCAACCGGGGAGAAGGATATCGTAACAGCGGTTTCAGCGGGTAAGAGTCAGTTTACAACGACGATCAATAATGCTCAGGGTCTGCTGATATTTTCAGCTATAGTGAACAGCGGTGCGGCTGCAGGAGCCGACAGTGCCAATAATGGAACTAAAGCATATAGTGGCTTGAGTGAGACATATACCGGGCAGAGTCGTGATGGAAATTACAAATTCGGAAACGGTATATATGGTAAGGTAAGGAACGCTTCATATGCGTATGTGGGTGCAAATGCGGATGGCAGAGATGAAAGCCTGGTAAGTGCTGATTTTGACAGATCTGTCAGCGATGATACCAGGACTCCGGGTTGCAGCTTAGTTAGCAGCTGTGATCTTGACACAGAAACCAATGCTCCATATCTTGTGCGGAATTATAGTAATGACAGTACATTTTACGTGTCCGGGTGGAATGGGAAGAGCTATAACAAGCTGTCGGTCGTACTGGCAGACAATACCACCTATGACATGAAGAGCTATGGCCTGGGATATCAGGGAATTTCCGCCAGATATGTGTCCAGTGCGTTTGATACAGATTACAAGAGCGGTAATCTTGTCTGGGGAGCAGCATATGTAAAACCGCTTATTAATGGATTTGATGGCAATAGCAGCACAATTAATGTAAGTATGAATGTCAAGGAGTATGCGCTTGATGATTTCCATGCAGTATCTGTTGGCGGTGTATTAAACCTTATACGTGCGGCGAAGACCAGCGAACTCAATAAGGACATGAATGGCAGGCTGGTTCAGGATCTGAACATAACAGAAAGCAGTGTTTCACTGCAATATTATTCTGCTGATGGTACTGGCAACAAGGATATAGATGGATTTGATGCAGCCAATTCGTCTGAAAAAGGACAAAGCTGTGTGGGAGTCGGTGGATTTGCAGGAAACAGTTCACAGAACGGGATCAACAACGTGTCTGAGTCCGGGTATACTATAGAAAAAGTGCATTTATCTGAGGTGACGATTAATGGTCCGGTATCTGCCGGTGGAATCATGGGCAGCACATCTATGGGCAATAGGAAAGTGGTATATGATGCCGGACTGATGCTTGGCAACAGAAAACAGGAGGATAATTATTTCTGTGCAGATATCAGGAATTGTACATACGACTCAATACAAGTAAGTGCGCATTATTTTGCCGGTGGATTTATCGGATACGCAGGAAATAACAATAAAATATTTAACTGGAATATAGTAAATAGCGGTGGAAATGACACGCTGATCATTTCGCTGACTGTTTCAGAAAAGGCGTACAGCGTTGCAGGTAAGAATTCTACTGTAAAAAATAGCTGTGCATGGGATAAGGATGGCAGTGTATGTGCCGCCGGTGGTGCACTTGGAGCTGCATGCACGAAATTCTATGTGAACAAGGAATCGGGAGAAGACGCTCCATACGCAAATTTCACGGGTGTCACAGTTATTTCTGAAAATACCAAAATCAGCAACAAGAATCAGATCAGCGAAAATCGTCGATTGTCAGATGCAGGAACAGTAGTTGGAAGAGTGGCTAACGCAGAATGTGTGATCAGGAATATTGAGGTCACTGCAGCAGGTGCAGTGGTACAGGCAACATCAAGTGCAGGAGGAATACTTGGATGTACGAATTCAAATAACAAGAAGATCAAGCTGGAAAACTGCAAGGTCACAGGAGCTGCAATAGAAAAACCCTACCTCACTTCAGGAGGTCTTATCGGCGGTGTATATTGGTTAAGCGGCGATACAGTTATCGAAATAAATAATTGTCAGGTATTGTCGTCAAAAATAAGCGGATCAGGGGATCCGGTCAGTGCAGGCGGATTTGTCGGCTGTAACCGAGGCAGCCAGCCTCTCCGCATAAGTGGCTGCGTATTGGATGATGTTCAGGTAAACAGCGAAGACAACAAGCAGGGATGGAACGGTCTGGCTGTTGGAAGTATGGGTGACGAGGCGGCTGTAATTTATGTGTATGACACATTGATAAAGGCAAGCTCTGCATACGGTACATCTGTTGGAGGATTGACGGGATCGCTGCATAATACAGTGCTTGCATCCAATGTGCGAATTGACGGTATAACTGTGAATGGCAAGCATAATGGAATTCTGTTCGGAGTGGTTAACAAGTCGCAGAAAAAAACCTGGCTGGCTGGAATCAGCATAAAGAACTGTTCAGGTAAGCTGTACGATGAGAGCTCTGGCAAACTTGAATTGGGCACGAAGGCATATATATCATTTGCGGATTACAATGATGCGGCAAAGAGTGTGGTGTCAGAGTCTGGCATGAATCTGCTGAATGCGTCCCAGGTCAGCCCATATGTAAATACGAGCCCGAAGAGTTCTCTTGCGCTGTACGGCGGAGAGAGTGAGACAACGCCAGAATATCTGTACGGAGACAGCGTGTCCTGGACAAAGAGCGATACAGGTGCATTCCAGATGACTGCCGAACAGATATTTAAAGAGGCAGCGGGGCAGTCGGCAGTCGGTGATGGCTTATATCAGTATTCCAGTATAGGTATGAGCTATAATGATTTTGATTTTATAAGCAGTTTTTCAACATACAATGCAAATCAGACTGAAAAGGCAGCGCAGGATTTTCCTGTTCTCCAGATAACAGGCGGCAATACGGACACTATAGAAAAATATCTTAATATAGTGACAAATGGCGGCTATGGGCAGGCAAAGACATGTGCTGCAGTTACCATAGATGAGTCTGTGTATGAGTACAAAGATGGTAAGTTTGTCAAGAATGCCGGTGCAAGATCACCACTCATAATTAAAGACAAGGATAAGAGCACCATGTCATTTTCTGCATCATCAGATTATGATAATGACAAGAACAGATTTACCTTGCTTACTGTGACTTTTAGGATAGATGATGATCATGCATATAATGTATTTGTCCCGGTTCTTATGCGAAGAGTCCTGGAGGTGGATTTCACAGCGACACTTAGTTATGGAACTCATTATAACAGTGAGGATTATAAGGGGCTTAAAGGACATGTGCTGGACAGTTATGGCAATCCTATGACAGGTTACCTGACATATACATATGGAAGCGCAGAGGGAACTCCAGTGGAATATGGATGGCAGAATTATGTTGATGCCGGCGGAGATGTGTCTCAGACAATGGAGAAGAAGATACATTTTGTTCAGACTGACAGGATACCAGCCGGAACCAAGCTGACCCTGGTTGATTGTCAGGATGCGAGCAAAACAGCTTACTACTATACTGTCACAGGAAGTGAAACAGAGAAGAACAAATTTAATCTTGGTGACTTTGAGTCTTCTGACGGCAAAAAGTTCTCATCCGGAAGCATAGGCGAGAGACTGGGAGTGACGGTTCAGGAGGATAATGCCGGATTATTTGTTGAAGTTCAGAAGGATGGAAAACCTGTTGGGGCTGATGCGTCAGATAAGCATGATTATCCTAAGGCAACAGTGTTGAAGGACGGAAGATATTATCGTTTGAAGACTAGTGACGATAATGCAGATAAGTTATATTCCGTCACTATGAATGAGGTGACATACACCGAGAATTATTATCTGGTTGTCACAATGATGTCGGAGGATAAGACAGTTGTGGCAAATGGATATGTCATTACTGAGTTTGATGGGGACATCCCATACAATATTCATTACATGCTTAGAAAGGAAGCCTCTGAGACACCGGAGGAGGATGGACATTCAAACTCTGCAAGCACTTATCAGATATCCAGTGGATATTCGCAGGTACTTACTGAGAACACGGATGATCTGGGCGGAAGAGTTAAGCAGCTTGTCACAGCAGCAGAAAACAAGCTGAAAGTATCTGTGAAAGATGAGGTAACATTCCCTAACGGTCAGGCGTACATCAACGATAAAGATCAGATATATGATCCGGATCAGTTATACCAGAGATTTGTTGCGAATCTTCAGATAGTTCAGGATAAGTCCATCAGTTATGCGTCGTTCCCGAGTGGAACCTCAGGTGAGGTAAAGTTTTATGCTTATGAAGAAAATGAGGTTACAGAAGGTGGAGCGACAAAGACAGTAAGAACATATTACAGGTATGCTTACAGTGAAAGTGAAAGAAAGAAGGTATGGTCACCGATTGCGGGCAATGAAAAAGATTTTGCAGCAAAGTACAATTGGACATCTGATGGTGGCAATATGGAACTGATCCTGTCTGAGGATGGAAGTCTGGAAAATGCGATCAGTCTTCAGGGACTTAGAGATCATATCAGAGGTGGTAAGAGAACAGGTGACAGCAGGTTTTATATAGAGGCTGTCATGGATGCAGAACTTCCGGCACTTGGCCTGGATGTTATTCCGAAGAGCACACTTGCGGATGGAACTCCGGAGAATTATGCAAAGCTAAACTATGTATCACAGCTTTCAACAGAAAAGAAGAGCCTGTCCTACAGCAGTACCAGAGCTTCATATTCAAATACTCAGATAGCATACTATCAGAAGGGATCACAGGGATCTACGATTACTTATAATGCTGATAACATTGATCAGCTGGGTATAAATCTTCTAGATCTTGATGAGAATCTTGACGCGGACAAAACACATGCGCTGATAGCGACAACTGCGGTGTATGATCTGCATGAAGTGCGCAATCTTGAAAGTCTGCTGAAACGTTCCGAATATGTCAAGTTCAGTTTATCACTGAGCAGAAAGAATGACAGTGCCGGTTACACGGAGTCTTACACTCCGCTTGGCGTTGATTCGGCAAGTTATATGAAAGTCAGGGTAACCTCGCCAAATGCAGGCAATATATCATGCGGAAATGATGGCAAGTGGACCTGGAAGGTTCCAAAGTCATATTATATCGATGAAAACACCGGAAACATCAAGACGAGTGATATATTTGATGGAAGTTCGATCATTCAGGCGGTAACACTGATGGTAAATATTGATAATGTTGAAGACAGCGGGCATTCCTTTGCAAACTATAATGTGACACTCACTGCGGAGCTGTTCGGAGAGACCACAGATGATAACGGTCAGATACTGGCAGTGAGTCTGGACAGACCGGATCCTGAGAATGATAATGTCATATATACATTGACGAAGATCAAGCCGGAATTTGTAGATGATAAAGCTTCATCCGGAAAGTCTGGCAGCTAGGAGGTGAACCTGCGGCGGGAGCGCCGGAGCATATGAATAAATCAGTGAATAATGACGACGCAAAGAAGCTGAGAAGCAGGTTCAAGATAAGCCTGCTGGCGATGCTCATAGCATTTATCGCCGTTGTTTCAGCAACCTATGCATGGTATATTTATAACACCAGCCGTCACACTACGGATGTGCGCATGGCGGCTGGTGCCGGTGCCAATCTCCAGATAAGCAACAGCTATTCCGGGGAGTATGGCTCGGCGGCAGTGCTGGAGAGCTTTAAGGGGCAGCTGGAGCCTGTGTCAACGAACAAGGTGACGGCGGGATTCCAGAAAGCGACATCCTTCATAGTTGGACAGGGCGGTCCGGATGATCTTCTGGCAGTGGGGTTTGATGACAGTGAGGCCAGGGATTACTATCACACAAGCATGTATCTGCGCACAAATGGCAATGACACGGACATTTATCTGGCTGATATAGGTTTTGAGGACAGTGACGAGAAGGTGCCGATATCATCAGCCATCAGAGTTGGACTTGTGGTCCATGAGCCGGGACAGAACATGCCTGTCAGCTCAGAATATATATTTGCCATAAGTGACAAGAAGAATCCTGAGGCCAGGTACAACACGGCGACCGGGAAAGAAGGCTATGTGCTCGACGTTGTTAAGAAGGATGGTACAACGGTGCCATTTTCTCCATATACATCTGATGTGTACTGCATATATGACAAGAACACCGGAGTTGTCACGCTGAAGAAAACGTCCGAGAAGCTGTGTACCATAACAGGTGACGGACATGGCAAGCCGGGAACTCCTGTGCAGATAGAGGTATACATCTGGCTTGAGGGCTGTGACGAGGACTGCACGGTGAACCTGTGCGGAGAGACACTGAAAAAGCTTGCGGTGTCATTTGCCGGAATTGTGCAGGAGTAAAAAATTAAAGAAAGGGGGTGAGCCCTGTGGAAAATGTGAACAATGTAAACGGCGCAGAGAATAACAAGGAGACCGTGAAGAGGCTGAGAAAGTCGCTGGTCATGGCGATTGTTGGTATGATTTTCTTTCTGGTATCGGTGACGGGAGTCACGTATGCGTGGTTTACTGCTTCCGGCAGGGCTCACACCAATGTTACGCCTATGGGCGGAACTGTGAGTGATGGTGACACGAATCTGCTGATAAGTACAGCGGAGAGCGGGCCATTTGACAGGGAATGCGATCTGGTATCTGCCGGGGATGCGCAGGCACTTAAACCGGTGTCCACAGCGGATCTGGAGAGTTTTTACAGAGTGATCATGCAGAATAAGGAAGGGATTGCGGTCTCTTATGAGAAGGCAGATGACGGGGTTGACTCAGATACATTTCATGGAACGGTATACCTGAAAAGTGAGGGTGCACCGTGCAATGTATATTTTAACGGAGAGGAACTTCAGCTGGGAAGTGACGCTCAGGCTCTTGCGGCCATGAGACTTGGATTGAAGATCACCAACCATGATGGTTCCCGGACATTTGTGATGAGACTTGATGACCTGGGGAGTACCGCTGCAGCAGAGGCGAAGGCTACAGTGCCGGCGGCTGGAACTGTGGTTTCAGGTATATCAGGTAGTGGCGCTGCCAGTTATGTGAGTGATCCGGCGGTAAATGTGTCGGACTACATGGCGCAGGCGGCAGGTAATGATGAATATACTGCGGGAGCAAATGAACTCTTCAGCCTTGATGCTGATGAGATTGCTTCTGTTGAATATTGGCTGTATCTTGAGGGCTGCGATGAGCAGTGTGTGAATCAGGTACAGAATATAGATTCCGACATAAGACTTGCATTTGCAGGTGTGAAGGCGGAGTTTGCGAAATAACAGATTTAGTTAGGGAAGGAGCGGCAATATGAGACGCTGGTTCAGGACATGGTTCCTGGGAGTGACTACCGTTACGGCTCTGTTAGTCCTGGTGATAGCAACATATGCCTGGTTTTCCACCAATAAGAAGGTGGCGACCAGCACGGCAACTGCCAGAACTGGAGAAGAGACCATGGAGCTGCAGCTCAGCGAGAGCGGGGGCAGTAGTTTTAGGGACAGCAGTACGGTGCGGATAGTACAAGTGAATAATACAAATGCGGATCGCCTGCTCCCTGTATCTACATCTGATCTGGTGAGTTTCGTTGCCGCACCTGTGACAGTGTCAGGACAGGCTACGGCATTCCGGTTAGTACAGAATGAGGAGAATTATTATCACGGCAGGATATATCTGAGAGCAGCAGGAAGTGGCTGGGATCCAGGGTCAAAGCTTGATCTCTACCTCGATCAGAGTGATGGAGTCCTCGGGAATGCGGCGGATGGCATGCTGCTCAATGCATCAAGGCTTGGCCTTAAGTTCAGCGCGGATGGTGTGGATACGGGATCGGTTATACTGAGACTTAGCGAGAGTGAGAATCCATCTGGTGACAGGGTGTTCAACACAGTGGTAAATGGTAAGACTCTTGGTGATGGACAGGTTCTCTCGTATGCGGGGGGCAGCGTAAATGCTGTCAGCGATCCGAGTGAGAGTGTCGATGATTACACCATTACATGGGGAGAATCGTCAGTGGATATTCCGGATACACCGCTTGTCAGTATGGAGCTGAACAAGGAATACACATTGGACGTATATTTTTATCTTGAGGGATGCGATCCTGACTGTTCGAACTCAATAAGTTTCGATGCAGCTCAGCTTCATCTGGCATTCTATGGCATGATAAGTCAGGAGGGCAGCAGATGATGGCAGATATCAGGAATAAGAGGGATCAGGATAAAAAAGACCAGAATAAAAAGATTCAGAATAAAAAGACTGTCAGACAGAGGGTGTATATATCTCTCATGCTGACACTCATAGCGCTTGTGGCAGTTACGGCGGCCACCGTGGCGTGGTTCTCCATAGCCGACAGGACGAAGGTCAATACCATGGGTCTTGATATCGTGGCGGATGTGGAGATGAGGATGGATCTGGATGCACATGATACAATAGATCAGTACGTGAGAACGCTTTCATTTGAGAGCATTCAGAACAGGATCCAGAGGGAGAAAGGATTTTCAATGAGTGCGACACCTTTGTCTCCGGTAACTACCTCGGATTACAGCACATTTACATATGAGAATGGAAAAGTGGCAGAGGCGACTGAGGGCTCGTATCTGGAATTTACATTGCACTTTATGGCGGCGAAGGATATGATAGTCCACCTCACCAGCGCTGAAAGTGACACGGGTAAGGGCGATGGCACTATGGTCAGTTCCGGTGTGGCGGCGCTTCCCCAGGCGATGAGGATATCATTTACCGCAGATGGACAGACCTGGGTATATGATCCGGGAGCGGGTGATACATCTGAGACTCTGGGAACCGCCAAGATGTTTGGACTGGCGGCGGCTTCAGATATGCAGCTCAGTGATGCCAATTCGATCTTCACCTTGAAAGAGGGCGAAGATAAGGCAGTTGTGGTGCACATATGGCTTGAGGGTACAGATCCTCAGTGCACGGATGAGCTCAAGAAAGCTGACTACAGCATAAGACTCAGATTTACAGGAACAGACATGAACGGCAAGTCATTTACAGAGTAGGAGGCGCGCTTATGAGCGAAGCGAATAACTCTCATGTGCGCCGACGACATGCCACACTCGCAGGAGTGTGGCGATACCAATAGGAGGCGCGCTTATGAGCGAAGCGAATAATTCTCATGCGGGCCGACGACATGCCACACTCATGGGAGTGTGGCGATACCAAATAAGATAGGGAGAGAAAAAACATGAAAAAAGCAGCAACAGTTATAGTGAGTGTATTACTTTGGGCGGTTATTCTGATCGCAGCTCTATATGCATTTACGACGATGGCAACAAAGGATAGTCAGAATGTGTCAAGCATACTTGGATATACGCCGATGACGGTACAGTCGGATTCCATGTCGCCGACATTTGAGAAGGGCGATCTGATATTTGTGAAGAAATGTGACACGGCCAAGCTTGAGGTCGGAGATATCGTATGTTTCCACACACTTATTGAGAACCAGTATGCGCTGAACACCCACCGTATTGAGAAGATCGATGAGACGGAGGGCGGTGCGAGAAGCTATACTACCCGAGGCGACAACAATGCCGCAGCCGACCAGCATATCATTTCAGATGGAGATATAGTCGGCAAATACGTGGGTCACTGGGCAAAGGTCGGCAAGGTGATGGATTTCCTGTCAAGCAGTGTGGGATTTCTTATCGTTATCGTAATACCTATGTTGATATTCTTCATCTATCAGGTATACAACCTCATCATGATCAATATCAGACTGAAGAGAGCCATTGCGGTGGAGAATGCACAGGCGGCAGAGGAGGCAAGACTCAAGGTCAGAGCTTCTGGCGGAGATGATGGAGCTGCCGATAGTGATGCTGAGGCCAAGCTTGCAGAGGCTGAGAGGCTTCGCGCGGAGGCTGAGGAGATGAAACGTAAGGCAGCAGAAGAGCTGGCCAAAGCCCAGGCGGCAAATGCTTCAGCTGGCAATTCAGAAAACGGAGCTGCTGATGGCATGTCAGATGGTTCTGCAGATTCTGAGAAATAGGAGGAATAAGTTTAGTGAGTGAATTTTTAAAGTTTGCATTTGAACTGCTGTCGCAGGTTGTATATAACATAGCGCAGGTCCTGGCGTCGCTGCTCAAGTTGCTTATAACCGGATGGGCAGAATATTTCCTTATATTCAAGACCTATATAGGCACATTGAATATAGCAGGAAAGATACTGTCCGTACTGCTCATGCTTATACTCATTGCAATACCTGTGCTCATAGTTGTGCTGATTGTCAGAAAGATCATATTGAAACATCAGCTTAAGAATGACGATGTGGACAATTCAGAGCTTTACAAAGAGATAGGAAGACTGAACAAGCAGGTTCTTAATCTCATGGATGAGAAGAATAGTATCCTTGCGCTCAAGGTCAACGCCATGGGTGGAACAGAGAGGATACCTTATATGGGTGCATCTGCACTCGTGGATGATGGCATACCTACTGTTGGCAATGTGACAAATGCATCAGGTGAGGCTGCAGCGTCTGTGGTTCCTTCTGCGGTGGCCGCAGGAGGCAAGGCTGGTGTAGTGCCAGGGGCTGTCATCGCCGGCGGAACACTCAAGGCGGTTCTAGAGGACAAGCCGGATGTGGTACATCGTTTTCCAAAGCTGCAGCTTGTGGATGAGAAATATGCGAATTATGTTGAGCCGGCATTCAACAATGATATATCACTTGAAGAATTTGCGGATAATTACAGACTGTTTGCGGCAAGCCAGATGCATCTGTACTATACCCCTGAGATCATCAGAAGATTTGTCGCAGGTATGGCGGCAAGTAAATTGCTTATACTTGAGGGTATATCCGGTACAGGTAAGACGAGTCTTCCATATTCATTCAGCCGTTATATGAACAACCCGGCTACGATAGTGTCAGTGCAACCGTCATTCCGTGACCGTACTGAGCTGCTCGGTTATTTTAATGAGTTCTCCAAGAGATTTAATGAGACGGAATTCCTGAGAGCTCTCTATGAGGCGAACTACAGACAGGAGCCGACCATGATCGTCCTGGACGAGATGAACCTTGCCCGTATCGAGTATTACTTTGCTGAGATGCTCTCCGTACTGGAGATGCCAAGCAAGGATGAGTGGGTTCTGGATCTTGTTCCGACCGCATGGGATGGAGATCCTGTAAAGCTTGATGCAGGAAAGATACATGTCACAGATGGAACCTGGTTCATCGGTACGGCGAACAATGATGATTCAACATTTACGATAACTGATAAGGTATATGACCGTGCAATGCCGATCGAGCTGAACGAGAGGGCAGACGCATTTGAGTGCGATCCTCAGCCTGCATGTGAGATCACAACGGAACATCTGCTGTATTTGTTCCAGAAGGCAAAGGTCGAGCATCCTATCAGTGATGTGATGATGGAGAATATACAGAAGCTGGACAAATACCTGCTCACAAGATTCAAGCTTTCGTTTGGAAACCGTATCATGAAGCATATGTATGATTTCATACCGGTGTATGTTGCCTGTGGCGGAACAGAGCTTGACGCCATGGATTACATCGTTGCCAGAACTGTTCTGAAGAAGTTTGAAAGTTTGAACGTGAGCTTTGTACGTGATGAGATCACAGGACTTATCAGTTACATAGAAAAGATATTTGGTACAGAGGGAATGAATGACAGCAAGGAGTACCTGAGACGTATCCAGAATCTGTATTGATGGATGAGTTGTTTTGGCGAGAGAGGTGTATTCGCCGAAATCAGAATTGCTGATATTAGTGGGCAATAATTTATATTTCAATCGTTTATATATGAGGCAGGAGAAAATGTATGGCAGATAGACCAGATATTAATGATAATACAACTGAAGAGCTTGTCCCGGACGGAGTGGTTGACTCAGGTGGAGTGGATGGCTTAACTGGGGTAGCTGAATCGGACGAAAGCCTTAGAACGGAAGGGTCAGACCCCATGGATGGGGTACCGATGCCGGAGGATTTCGGGATGGGGGCAGACCCTGTTGCGGACGGAGTGCCAAGCCCGGACGCGTGGGACAATCTCGGTGGAGACGGAGTGCCGAGCCCAGACGCGTGGGATGACCTCGGTGGAGACGGAGTGCCGAGCCCAGACGCGTGGGATGATCTCGGTGGAAACGGAGTGCCGAGCCCGGACGCGTGGGATGATCTCGGTGGAAACGGAG
>ERZ1034920.1045-NODE-1045-length-19015-cov-5.207964_pt1 | contig 19015 bp, 19 predicted proteins | sample MGYA00520688_ERZ1034920 | MGnify/ENA primary metagenome ERZ1034920 (study PRJEB33766, sample SAMN09781785) | gut metagenome | biome: gut microbiome | host: Homo sapiens | place: Madagascar | study: EMG produced TPA metagenomics assembly of the PRJNA485056 data...
CGATGATTTTTTGTCTATAGTTTTATTGGTGATTAGTATTATTATCCCTGGATCACAGGCTTCTCATTCCTTTATCGGGTCGATGCGTTACTCATTTATAATAGCATATCGCAAAAGAAAAGTTCAGTCTTTTTTGTGTACTGTCTAAGAATTTTTGTTATAATACACTCATTAAATTGTTACTGTCAACAAAAAGCGGCTCAAACGGACAAATTCCGCCTGAGCCGCAGGATATTTCATATTATTTACAGCTTTGATGCCAGAAGAGGAGAATATTTTGCTCTGAACTGCTCAAACTCGCCCTTTTCGATAGCGTCACGTATTCTTTCCATAAGAGTGTTGTAGAAGTAAAGGTTATGGGCAACCGCAAGTCTGCCTGCCAGCTGCTCGTCAGCCTTGAACAGGTGACGGATATATGCACGGGAGAAATTGCGGCAGGTGGGGCAGTCACACTCGGGGTCAAGAGGCAATGGATCAGTCTCATAACACTTGTTTGTGGCGTGCATAATGCCGTTCCATGTGAATATAGTTGCGTGACGTGCATTTCGGCTGGGCATTACGCAGTCGAAAAGGTCTATTCCCCTTGCCACGCCCTCGATGATGTTGGAGGGAGTTCCAACGCCCATAAGGTAGCGTATCTTATTTTCGGGCATTACAGGGCAGAGGATATCAAGGATATGATACATCTCCTCAGTAGGCTCGCCCACTGCAAGACCGCCCACAGCGTAGCCGTCCATATCAAGCTTTGCTATCTCTTCCATATGGTGCAGTCTCAGGTCATCGAAAACAGAGCCTTGATTTATTCCGAAAAGCAGCTGGTGCTTGTTGATGGTGTCGGGGAGGGAATTGAGCCTTGCCATCTCCTCCTTGCATCTGTACAGCCAGCGTACGGTTCTGTCGCAGGAATTTTTGGAATAGTCATAAGCCTTGCGGATAATCCTGTTCTTGGCCTTTTCGTCCATATCGGGGGTGATCTGAGCCATATGGTTGTCTATGCACTCGTCAAACGCCATGGCAATGGTGGAACCGAGATTTGACTGTATCTGCATGGACTCTTCGGGACCCATAAATATCTTTCGTCCGTCAACGTGGGAGTTGAACCAAACGCCCTCTTCCTTTATCTTTCTGAGCTTTGCAAGGGAAAACACCTGAAATCCGCCGCTGTCGGTAAGAATGGGCTTGTCCCAGTTCATGAACTTGTGCAGACCGCCCATCTGCTTTATAACCTTGTCGCCGGGGCGCACATGGAGATGATAGGTGTTGCACAGCTCCACCTGGCATTTAAGGTCATTTTTCAGGTCAATGGAGGAAATACCGCCCTTTATGGCAGCGGCAGTTCCCACGTTCATAAAGCAAGGGGTCTGGAATGTGCCGTGAACGGTTTCAAACTGTCCCCTTCTGGCTTTGCCTTCTGTTTTAATAAGTGTGTACATAGATTTTGATTCCTTTTTATAAATTTATTTTAACAAAACGCCAAATATCAAAATAAGCATCAGCAAAAGCAGTATCACTGCGAGAAACATTAACATTTCACGCAACGAATATAAGGTGCATATCCCACTGTCATCGCAGCAGTAAACATCTACCTCACAATTCAGGTGCTTTGCAGGCTTTCTTCCGTCATATACAGCCAAATTCTCTGCCGAAATATATTTTTTATCATTTGCGGTAACGACGTAGCGGTAATAATCAACGCCCCTGTAAGTTCTGCGTATCTCATATCCCGTCACAATACCTGTACATTTTCTTCCAAATAAAATTGCCTTTAATATGGAAAAAATCATTTGACAAAATCCCTTTTTTAAAGTATCAGCATAGCGTCCCCGAAGCTGAAAAATCTGTATTTGTCCTCAACTGCGGTCTTGTATGCGTTCATGGTGTTGTCGTAGCCCATAAATGCGGAAACAAGCATTATAAGGGTGCTTTCGGGCAGATGGAAGTTTGTGATAAGTCCGTCGATGACCTTGAATTTGTAGCCGGGGTAAATGAAAATATCGGTGTAGCCCTCGTGCTCGTCCATATCCTCAAAGAATGTGCCCACGCTTTCAAGAGTACGGCAGGAGGTGGTTCCAACGGCAATTACACGGCCGCCCTCAGCCTTGGTCTTTTTGATAAGCTCCGCCGTTTCCTTTGGCAGATGATAATGCTCGGAGTGCATCTTGTGTTTGAGCACCTCGTCCTCCTTTACGGGACGGAACGTGCCAAGTCCTACATGAAGTGTAACGAATGCGGTGTTTATTCCCCTTGCACGCAGGTCGTCAAGCATCTCGTTTGTAAAGTGCAGTCCTGCGGTGGGAGCTGCGGCAGAGCCAAGCTCGTGGGAATATACTGTCTGATAGCGCTCCTTATCCTCCAGCTTTTTGGTGATGTAGGGCGGAAGAGGCATCTGACCGATATCTTCAAGGGCAGTGAAGAAATTGCCCTCGCACTCAAACTTTGCAATGCGGTTGCCGCCCTCAACGGTCTCAAGTATCTCAGCCTTCAGTCTGCCGTTGCCGAAAGAAAAGCGTGTGCCGGGCTTTGCCTTTTTGCCTGGACGGACAAGTATCTCCCACAGCTTATCGCCCTTCTGTTCAAGGAGCAGGAACTCGATAAATGAGCCTGTGCCCTCCTTTTCGCCGTAAAGTCGTGCGGGAAGCACTCTGGAATCGTTCATTACCAGCAAATCACCTTTTTTCAGGTGCTTGCATAGATTATAGAAATGGTCGTGTGTGATATCGCCGCTCTGACGGTCAACGCACATAAGGCGGGAAGCGTTTCTCGGCTCCACGGGGGTCTGTGCGATAAGCTCTTCGGGCAGGTCATAGTAAAAGTCCGAACGGAGCATATTCTCAGGGTCTGTCTCGGTGGTGACAGCAATGTCGGGAGAGGATTTCAGCTTTGATACAGCTTCCTCAGCCCATGGCATAAGCTCCCTGTGATAGTTTTTCAGATGTACCGAATCCCCCGATGATACCTCGCTTTCAAGAAAAGCCTCCAGCTTCTCTTTTGAATCAAGCTGAGCAAAATCGACCGTAATGTTTTTCAAATCGTATTTATCCTTTCATACCCGCCCCGAAAGACACTCCGCAGCGGTTAATAGCATAAAATTATTTAAATTTGGTATTGACAAAGGCTGTGCAATATTATATAATAAAAAAAACTGATAGAGGCGCAGTAAAGATCAGTAACCTGACAGAGGCTTCCGCTCCGAATGTATGTCAGGCGAAAGGCGATGCTGCCGAAGCTCCGTCGTGATGCGGTTTACGACCCTGCTGAGCATATGCCGAACAGGTATATGATTGTCATCATGATTGTATGATGGAGTGCTATCTGACACTTTATACATTATATAGTTATGATGAATCGGTTTTCAACCGATTTTTTTTATTTCTCTGTAAAATTTTATTAAATAATAAAGGAGTATTTCAGATGAAGCAGTACAACGTAGGTATAATCGGCGCAACAGGTATGGTAGGTCAGCGTTTTTCTCTCCTGCTGGCAAATCACCCCTGGTTCAATGTAAAGGTCCTGGCAGCATCTCCCAGAAGCGCAGGCAAGAGATATGAGGACGCAGTAGGCGCTAAGTGGGCTATGAAGCAGGATATCCCAGAGCAGTTCAAGGATATGATCGTTCTTGACGCAACAGCAGATATCGAGAAGATCGCTTCTCAGGTAGATTTCGTTTTCTGCGCTGTTGATATGAAGAAGGACGAGATCAGAGCACTTGAGGAAAAGTACGCAAAGGCTGAGTGCCCCGTTGTATCCAACAACTCCGCTCACAGAGCTACTCCCGACGTTCCCATGGTAGTTCCCGAGATCAACCCCGAGCACATTGAAATAATCAAGGCTCAGAGAGAAAGACTTGGCACAAAGAGAGGCTTTATCGCAGTTAAGTCCAACTGCTCTCTCCAGAGCTATGTTCCCGCTCTCAACGCTCTCAAGGATAAGTACGGCATCAAGCAGGCTATGGTTTGCACATATCAGGCGATCTCCGGCGCAGGCAAGACCTTTGAGACAATGCCCGAGATCATCGACAACGTTATCCCCTACATCGGCGGCGAGGAAGAAAAGTCCGAGCAGGAGCCTCTCAAGATCTGGGGTCACATCGAGGGCAACAAGATCGTCAATGCCGACGGTCCCAAGATCTCCTCTCAGTGCCTGAGAGTTCCCGTTTCCGACGGTCATACCGCAGCTATCTTCGTTCAGTTCGACAAGAAGCCTACCAAGGAAGAAGTTATCAAGGCTTGGACAGAGTACAGCGGCGTTCCTCAGGAGCTGGAGCTTCCCTCCGCACCCAAGCAGTTCCTCCACTACTTCACTGAGGATAACCGCCCCCAGGCAAAGCTTGACAGAAACCTTGAAAACGGCATGGCTATCTCCATCGGCCGTCTGAGAGACGATATCATCTGGGACTACAAGTTCGTTTGCCTCTCCCACAACACCCTGAGAGGCGCAGCAGGCGGAGCCGTTCTTATGGCTGAACTTCTTGCTGCAAAGGGCTATTTTGACTGATAACGCCATGAGTGCGGTTATTGTAAGAAATGCTGATGTTTCCGACGCTCCCGAGCTGTGCAGGCTCATAAGGGAGCTGGCGGAATACGAAAAGATGTCAGATGTATGCTCTGCCACTCCCGAGGGAATCCGTGAAATGATGTCGGAGCCTAACGGTCTTGGCGGCATCATCGCCGAAAAAGACGGCAAAGCTGTGGGAATGGCTGTTTACAGCATCTACAGGCTGGCAACCTTTTCGGGAAAGCGTGTTTTCTACATTGAAGATATTTTTGTGGAGGAAGCCGAAAGAGGCAGCGGTATCGGAAAAATGCTTTTTGATAAGATAAACGAGACCGCAAAAGCACTGGACTGCATCAAGATCGAGTGGAAATGTCTCGGCTGGAACAGCAGTGCTCAGGCTTTCTACGCAAAACAAGGCGGAGTCTCCGACGATGGATGGCTCACATATACAATAGATCTGAGAAAGGGCTGATATTATGAAAAATACTATTTTCACAGGCGCAGGCGTTGCTATCGTTACCCCTATGCACGATGACGGCTCCGTAAATTATGCGGCTCTGGGCGAGCTTATCGAAATGCAGATCGCAGGCGGCACAGACGCTATCATCATCTGCGGAACCACAGGCGAAAGCTCCACTCTTACCGATGACGAGCACAGAGAGTGCATTCGCTACACTATTGAAAAGGTAAACAAGAGAATACCTGTTATCGCAGGCACAGGAAGCAACGATACAGCATATGCAATCGAGCTTTCCAAGGACGCTGAGGCTATGGGCGCTGACGGACTTCTGGTCGTAACTCCTTACTACAACAAGACCTCCCAGAGAGGACTGGTAGCTCACTACACCGCCATTGCGGACGCTGTGAACATTCCTATCATCCTTTACAACGTTCCCTCCAGAACAGGCGTTAACATTTCTCTTGACACATACAAGATCCTTGCCGAGCACAAGAACATCGCAGCTGCAAAGGAAGCCAGCGGAAATATCTCCGCCATTGCAAAGCTCATTGCAGAGTGCGGCGACAAGCTTGATGTTTACAGCGGCAACGATGACCAGATAGTTCCTATCATGGCTCTGGGCGGAAAGGGCGTTATCTCCGTTCTTTCAAACGTTGCTCCCAAGCTTACACACAATATCGCTCAGCTTTGTCTCGATAATAACTGCGCAGAGGCTGCAAAGCTTGCGGCTCAGTCACTGGAGCTTGCAAATGCTCTCTTCATCGACGTTAACCCCATTCCCGTAAAGGAAGCCCTCAATATGATGGAAATTGACGCAGGCCCCTGCCGTCTGCCCCTTTATGAAATGGAAGACGCTAAGAAGGAAAAGCTGGCTGCCGCTCTCAGGAACGCAGGCATCATCAAGTAATAAGCAAAGCAAAACAGGGCGGCTTGATGCCGCCCGTGCTGTATATGCGAAAGGAATGTTTAAAATATGATAAATGTGACCATTACAGGCGCCAACGGCAAAATGGGTCATGTCATCAGCTCCATTATTGCAGAGCGTGACGACTGCACCGTTATCAGCGGCATTGACCACAACACTGCTGAAAACGGCAAATATCCCATTGTTTACGAGCCTTCCCTGCTTTCCGAAAAGCCCGATGTCATAATAGATTTCTCTCACCCCTCAGCCCTTGACGATCTTCTTGAATACTGCCTTTCCACAGGCACTCCCGTTGTTATCGCAACCACAGGCTTCTCCGATGAGCAGATCGCAAAGATAAAGTCCGCAGCAGAGCAGGTTCCCGTGTTCTTCTCATTCAATATGTCTCTGGGCATAAACCTGCTGGCAAACCTTGCTAAAACAGCCGCAAAGCTTCTCGGCGGTCAGTTCGATATCGAGATAGTCGAAAAACATCACAATCAGAAGATAGACGCTCCCAGCGGCACTGCCATTATGCTTGGAAATGCCATAAACAGCGTTCTTGACGACAAATATCACTATGTTTACGACCGTCATTCCCGCAGAATGAAGCGTGAAAAGTACGAGATCGGTATGCACTCTATCAGAGGCGGCACGATCGTCGGCGAGCATGATATCATCTTCGCAGGCCGTGACGAGGTGATCACCCTGAGCCACTCCGCAGCTTCAAAGGAAGTTTTCGCAGTAGGCGCAGTAAACGCAGCCGTGTTCCTTGCTGACAAGACCGCAGGACTTTACGATATGTCCGATGTTATTGCCGAGCTGAAGTGATATACTATTCATCAATATAGCAAAAATCCCTGTCTCACATGAGGCAGGGATTTTTTATTATATAACATAATTATCCGACAAATGCTCACGGGAATGAGTTACGATATCCTCAACGGTAATGTTATCCACAACATTTGTTATAGCCTCGTAAAGCTTTTCCCACACATAAAGAGTTTCGCACTCGGCAGCACGCTCGCAGGTGTTCACATTGTCCTCAAGACATACAACGGGAGCAAGATTGCCCTCTGTCAGTCGGAGTATCATTCCAACGGTGTAATATTTCGGGGGATTTGTAAGCTTATATCCGCCCTGCGCACCTCTTACGCTCTTTACAAAGCCCGCTCTGCTGAGAAGAATAACTATCTGTTCAAGATATTTTACGCTGATATTCTGGCTTTCGGCTATGTCACGCAGAGGAATGGCAGCTCCGTTATCATTTGCCGCAAGGGTACACATCATACGAAGTGCATATCTGCCCTTGGTAGATATTTTCATAACAACTAACCTTCCTTTCATCTATCAAATCATATATTTCATAGTAGATTAGTATTATTATACTCCTTTTTTCCGAGAATGTCAATAGGGTTTTAGGAAATTAAATATCAGTATTATATAAAAAAGCTGCTCCGCAATATGATATTTGCAGAGCAGCTTTTGCTTAACCGATATTATTCGGAATACTTGCTTCCGCTGTACTTTCTCTTTGTTGCAAATGCAAGAGCGATAGCCGAGATAACGGCTGCGGCTTCTGCTGCATAGAGAGGAGTGCGGCTCTCACCTGTCTTAGGATTGGAAACTGCGGAGAAGTCAGTAAGAGGAACATCGCCGTCCTCCACAATTACCATATCGGTAAGAGGAACATCAGAGTCATAAACCTCAATATAAGTGGTGTTGGTCTCTGTTGTTTCGGTGGTGACAGAAGTTGTGGTATCGGTGGTATTTGTAGATGTGCCCGTTGTTACACTTGTGCCTGTAGAGGTGTTTGGTGTATCAGGAACTGTGGGAACATCAGGTGTGGTATCAGGTGTATCGGGAGTAGTGCTGTCATGATCGCCTGTGTTGGGTGTGTCGGGATTTGTATTGCCCGAATCGCTGTTATCAGGAGTATCGGGAGTTGTATTGCCCGAATCACTGTTATCGGGAGTATCGGGTGTTGTGCTGTCGGAAGTTCCGGGGTTGGTGTTGTCTGAACCGCTGTTATCGGGTGTGTCAGGTGTTGTGCTGTCGGAAGTTCCGGGGTTAGTGTTGTCTGAACCACCGTTATCGGGTGTGTCGGGGTTTGTATTTCCGGAACCACCATTGTCGGGAGTATCAGGGTTTGTGTTACCCGAATCGCCGCCTGTAGGTGTATCGGGATCAGTGTTGCCTGATTCTCCGCCTGTAGGTGCGTCGGGATTTGTATTTCCTGAATCGCCGCCTGTGGGTGTGTCGGGGTTAGTGTTGCCTGAATCTCCGCCTGTGGGTGTGTCAGGATTTGTATTGCCCGAATCTCCACCTGTAGGTGTGTCAGGATTTGTATTGCCCGAATCTCCGCCTGTAGGAGTGTCAGGATTTGTGTTGCCCGAGTCTCCGCCTGTTGGTGTGTCGGGATTGGTGTTACCTGAATCTCCGCCTGTAGGTGTGTCGGGGTCTGTGTTACCCGAATCTCCGCCTGTGGGAGTGTCAGGGTTGGTGTTGCCTGAATCTCCGCCTGTAGGTGTGTCGGGGTCTGTGTTACCCGAATCTCCGCCTGTGGGAGTGTCAGGGTTGGTGTTGCCTGAATCTCCACCTGTGGGAGTGTCGGGGTTTGTGTTGCCGGAATCACCGTTATCGGGTGTGTCGGGATTTGTATTTCCCGAGTCGCCGCCTGTGGGAGTGTCAGGGTTGGTGTTGCCCGAATCGCCGCCTGTAGGTGTGTCGGGATCAGTATTGCCTGAATCGCCGCCTGTAGGTGTGTCGGGGTTGGTGTTGCCTGAATCTCCACCAGTAGGTGTGTCGGGATTGGTATTGCCTGAATCTCCACCTGTGGGAGTGTCGGGGTCAGTGTTGCCCGAACCTCCGCCTGTTGGTGTGTCGGGATTTGTATTGCCTGAATCTCCGCCTGTGGGAGTGTCAGGGTTGGTGTTGCCTGAATCTCCACCAGTAGGTGTGTCGGGATCAGTATTGCCGGAATCGCCACCAATAGGTGTGTCGGGATTTGTATTTCCTGAGTCGCCGCCTGTAGGAGTGTCAGGATTTGTATTGCCCGAATCGCCGCCGGAAGGTGTGTCAGGGTTTGTATTTCCAGAACCACCATTGTCGGGAGTATCAGGATTTGTATTGCCGGAATCTCCGCCTGTGGGAGTGTCGGGATCAGTGTTGCCCGAATCGCCACCAGAAGGTGTATCGGGATCAGTATTGCCGGAATCTCCGCCGGAAGGTGTGTCAGGATTTGTATTGCCTGAATCTCCGCCGGAAGGTGTGTCGGGATCAGTATTGCCCGAATCACCGCCTGTGGGAGTGTCAGGGTTTGTGTTACCCGAATCGCCGCCGGAAGGTGTGTCGGGATCAGTATTGCCTGAGTCTCCGCCGTCGGGATTATCGGGATCGGTATCGCCGTTATCGCCCTTATCGGGAGCAGTGGGGTCATCGGGGACAAACTGTGTGCCGCCGAACTCATTTACGCCCTCGTAGTTCTTGCAGATAAGCTGACCCTCAAAGTGAGGATGACCGCCCATATCTATGGAAGTAACATCAGCGTTGGGAGCAAGAAGGTTGCCCATGCTTGTTCCGATGGAAACGCCGTATGCGTCGGGAACGTTAAAGAGGATATTTGCGTTGTTTGCAGTGCCGTTGCTTACGGGCTGACCTGCATAATATGTACCGCAGTTGACGCCCATATTGAGGTAGCCCTCGCCTGTGATGTTGACAATGGCAACAGAGCCTGCGGGAACATCAAAGGTGAATTTCAGCTGACCGTAGGAGTTTGCAAGAATGCTGTTATACTCGCTGACAGACATTGTAAACACGTTGATATCGTCATTTGTGCCCACAAACTTCATCTCAGCGCCCCAGTCGCCGTTGGTAACATAACCGTTGGGAACCATTGCCGCAAGCTTAGCGGAGGTAGCTCTCAGGTTTGCAAACTCTACAGCAAAGTCGATACCCTCAGCATCGGCTGTGGTATATCCGTTAAGGAAGCTTCCGCCGAGAATAGCGCCGCCTACAACAGTCTTATAAGCGGAATAGCTGTCGGGAACTGTAACGTTTCCGCCTACTGCGAAATTACCCGGGCAGTCTGCGCCGTTAACGGTAAAATTATTCTCAACAAATACGTTGTACTCAGCTGCCTTGCCGAGGAATGCGGTAGTGCCTGCCTCGCTGCGAAGCTCTGTTTCAGCCTCGTCATCTTCATCGGTATCGGACTCAACATCGGTGAAATCAGCGTCCTCAGACTTACCGTCCTCGCTGTTTTCTTCTTCGTCATAGTTTGTGGAAATGTCATCTGCGTCATCGCCGTTGGCTTCGCTGTCAGTGGTCTTGCCCATAACACTGCCTTCTCCGCCCTCGTTGTCAGCGGACTCGACTGCTGCTGTTTTAACGATAAGACCGTTAGCTGCGGAATCAAGTGACTCAGCGGAAGCGCTTCCCTGAGCATTTGCAGCAAAAACAGTAAGAGCAAATGCAAACGCACTCAGCGACTGCATTATCTTACGTTTTTTATCGGTATTGCCGTTCATATATTATCTCTCCTCTCAAAAAATTAAAAAGGATAAACTTCATAATTAAAGCATAGGGATATTATTCCACCTGCTTAGTGTAATTATATCACTGTTGCTCTGATTTTTCAAGGATTTTTTCACTAAAAATTGTATAAAAAGGTTAAATTGTTGTTTTGTACAACCGTAAACCTTTACGTTTTGGCGGCATTTCAATAAATATACAAATCTTTAATAAAAAGATACAATTATTACTGTTTTCCCCGTGACAATTCTATCTTTTTGCTCATCATTGCAGGGCTTGAAGCATACTCCACAGCCGTCTCTTCGGAGATGATGCCCTCGGAGAAAAGCTTGAAAACAGCGCTGTCCATGGTCTGCATACCGGGAGTGGTCTGCATCACGGTCTCTATCTGGTGGGTCTTGTTCTCACGTATCATTGTCCTGATAGCGTTGTTGACAACCATTACCTCAAAAACGGGGTAAAGAGTGCCGTTGGTATCGGGCAGGAGCTGCTGGGAAATTACAGCTTTAAGCACCATGGAAAGCTGCATTCTTATCTGCTGCTGCTGATTGGTGGGGAAGCCGTCGATTATTCGGTCAACGGTGTTGGCAGCGCCCACGGTATGGAGCGTCGAAAGCACCAGCTGACCTGTTTCCGCCGCAGTCATGGCAATGCTCATAGTCTCATTGTCACGCATCTCGCCCAGCAGGATAACATTGGGCGACTGCCTGAGAGCCGCTCTCAGGGCATTGGAGTAGCTTTCCGTATCAATGCCTATCTCACGCTGGCTGATAATGCTCTTTTTATGCTTGTGGAGGAACTCGATAGGGTCCTCGATGGTAACGATATGCCCGGGGCGCTCGCTGTTTATCTTGTCTATCATGCAGGTAAGGGTAGTGGATTTTCCGCTGCCTGCCGCTCCCGTTACAAGAATAATGCCGTTCTGGTTCTCCGCCAGTGACAATATGCTGTCGGGGATATGGAGCTTTCCGCTGTCGGGAAGCTCAAAGGGCACGCTTCTCAGCACTGCCGCAAGAGTGCCTCTCTGGCGGTAGGCGTTTACTCTGAATCGTCCCACGCCCGCAAAGGAGAAAGAAAAGTCCATCTCACGGCGCAGATCCTCCGCTTCGGTGTCCAGCTCCGCCAGAAGAAAAAGCTCCTTCATAAGCTGTGCCGAATCCGCAGGCGTTACCGTCTCGTCATCGCAGCGCATAACATTTCCGAACACCTTGAAGCTCACAGGCGTTCCCGTTACTATAAAAATGTCCGAAGCGTTCAGCGTGACCGCTTCTTTCAGTATCTCTCTTATGCTTCGCATATTATCAGCCCTTTCTATCCGAGCCATACGTTGATGTGCTCTTCTTCGCTGCTGTCCTCAGGCTCCAGCGCAGCAGTGCGCCTTGCCGTGACCGTGTACCGCTCCCCCTCCGCCGATGCGTCAAGCGGCACTTTTATCTCCCAGTAAACGGCAGTGCTGCCGTCAACGGGAGTTGTGCAGGAAACAGTATAAAAGTCCTTTTCTATATGATATTCCGCATAGTCAAGCTCTGAGACCATTGCCTCAAAATTCATATCAAAAAGTCCGCTTTCCGCCGCCTGAGCAATGCAGCTGTCAACCTCTGCCAGCCGCTTTTCCGAAAGATTATACGCACTGCGGTATCGGGTCAGATACTCTGCGCTCCTGTCAGCCAGAGCCGAACCTCCTGCCGCTGCGGCGCAGGCAAGCCCTCCCAGAGATACAAGGCTCACTATCAGGAAAACGGTGATAAGGGTCATAAACCCGGGAACTGTGATGTTCTTTTTCATATTCCGCCCTCCATAAAGTCAGGCTCATATCTTGCGGCAGTTTCCAAGATCTCTCCGTCCTGCCAAATGATATTTATGGCCGAGGTTTTCATCTGCCCGTAGGCTGTGTCCTCGGTATCCTCGCTTATTATGATGCTTATATCCCCCTCAGGGTCGTATGTAAAGCTGTTGTCTGTGATGATGGCAGTTCCCGATATGCCGAAAAGCTCCTCCGCACACTGCTCGGACGATCTTCCCGCACTGTACAGCTCGCACCACGACTGGGCGCAGGCAATGGCAGAAGCCTTTATCTGCCTGTTTTCCGCCGTCTTTGCGGCAATGGAGAACATCTGAAGCACCGCACAGCAGGATATGGCAAACACAGGGATTATCAGCACCAGCTCTGTGAAAAACGAGTCAAGCAAAATGCCCCCGTCTGCCCGCCTGATGCCGAAAATATTCTTTCTCACTCAATCGCCCTCCGCTGTCAGAAAAGTCATTTCAGCCCCCGCAGCGGTATAAACGGTGCAGGTGTTCCCGCTGCGGCCGGTAACGGTTATCTTTGCCGTGTCACCGCAGTCGGTGACGGTAAGCCTTTTTATCTCGAAAATGCCCTCACCTGCCGAAGCGCCGCTGCCCTCGGGGATAAGTGCCTCGCTGAGCAGTCCGTTTGAGCAGGTCATAACATTCTCGTAGCCGTCCCTGCGGGAAACGGTCATTTTCTCAAAATTCCCATTGCTGTCCGTATAAACGGTTATAGCCCCCTCTGCGCTGCGGATACGGTTGGCAGTGAGCTGAGCCGCCGCCAGTCCGTCAACAGCGTCCGAGCTGCTTTCGCTTATCCTTTCAAGGCAGCCCACCGCCGCCCACATCAGCGCAAATGCGCATACGGTGAATATGACCATCAGCAGCAGACTGACAGGGCTCACGCCGCCTGTATGCACCTTTGTTTCGGTAAATCTGTTCAAGCCGACGTGCCCCCTTTGCAATATCAGTATATCTCGGAGAAGTTGCCCAGGAATTTGAAGTAGCCCATGCCCGATTTAAGGTCATCAAGGAATGCAGCCACCTTGCGGTTTGCATATGAACCGTCAAAATCCAGGAAGATGATAGCCTCAAAATCCTTGCCCGCAAGTGTCTTGTTGACGATCTTTTTAAGGTTAAGGCCATATACCGCAAACTTGGTAAGTATTCTGTAAAGTCCTCCGGGAGTATGGGGAACGGAGAAGGATACGGAAATGGTATTTGCCCCCTCGGGTGCCATGAACTTCTTGGAGAAGCAGATAAATCTTGTGAAGTTGGGATATGCGTCCGCAGCGTGCTCCTCAACTATTTTAAGTCCGTTCTTTTCTGCGCAGGACTTGGAGCATATGCAGCCGATGGTGTTGTCCGTGCTGTCACGGACCATCTCGGCGGCAAGGGCGGTGTTGGTGTATTCCGCAGGCTCGTATCCGCAGCTCCTGATGTAGTTGGAGCACTGCGCCAGCGCTTCCTTCTTGGAATATACCTTTCTCACATTGGCAGGGTCGGTGTCGGGCTTTACCGCAAAGCAGTGGGTTATCTCCACACGAACGATGTTTGTTATGTAAAAATCATGGTTTGCCATAAGGTTGTAGGTCTCTTCAACAGAGCCTACAGTGGAGTTTTCCAGAGGGAGTATGCCGAAATCCGCACGGCCTCTTTCAACCAGATCAACCACGTCCTTGAAGCCTGTCACAAAGCGGATAGGCTTGTTTTCGCCGAAAAGCTTGATGCAGGCAGCCTCGGCATATGCGCCCGAAGTTCCCTGGCAGGCAATTACCTGCGCATTTTCGGGGTGGAATATCTCAGGCTTTTCGTATATCCTGCCCCATGTATATACCTCTGACTGGAGGCACTTGCTTATGTCCATTACCTCTGTGAACATTACCGCCGCAGCGTCCGCCATATGCTCGGGAGAAGCGGCTCTTACCTTGTCAATGACCTGCTGCTCTCTGCCCTCCTGCATAATGGGGAGGTCGTTTTCCTTTTTGTACAGAGCTATACTTTTGCATATCTCCATTCGTTTCAGGAAAAGCTGGAGCATTTCCCCGTCTATATCGTTAATTTCTCTTCTGAGATCATCAAGCTTCATTAAAATAAATTTCCTTTCATTTTGCCTGCTTTGCAGCCGCTTACGAAATATCAGCAAGCTCCAGATATGCGCCGCCGTTTTCGGCAATATAATCCTTTCGTCCCTGAAGGTCGTCGCCCAGAAGCAGGTCAAACATCTTTGAGGTAGCCTCCGCATCTGCGGGAGTTACCTTGATGAGCCGCCTTGTTTCGGGGTTCATTGTGGTAAGGGACATCATCTCGGGGTCATTTTCGCCAAGTCCTTTTGATCTGTCTATCTTGTACTTTTCATCGCCTATCTTTGCAAGTATCTCCGTCTTTTCCTTTTCGTCATAGGCAAAATATGTCATCTTCTTTGTGGTTATCTCAAACAGCGGCGACTCTGCAATATAAACGCAGCCCTCCTCGATAAGCGTGGGGGTGAGCCTGTAAAGCATGGTCAGAACCAGCGTTCTTATCTGGAAGCCGTCAACATCGGCATCGGTACAGATGATGACCTTGTTCCAGCGGAAATTCTCCATGGAAAAGCTTGAAAGCTCCTTGTTTGCCTTGGATTTTACCTCAACGCCGCAGCCCAGCACCTTGATAAGGTCGGTGATGATATCGTTCTTGAATATCTTGTCGTAATCCGCTTTAAGGCAGTTGAGTATCTTTCCTCTGATGGGGATAACAGCCTGAAATTCGGCGTTTCTTGCAGTCTTGCAGGAACCGAGAGCCGAGTCGCCCTCCACGATATATACCTCTCTGCGTGACTTGTCACGGGTACGGCAGTCAACGAACTTTTCCACCATATTTGCAAGATCTATCTGCTTGGTAAGGGTGTTCTTGCTTGTCTGCCTGATGCGCTCCGCCGACTCTCTGCTGCGCTTGTTTACAAGCACCTGATTGGCTATCTTTGCGGCATCATCGGGATTTTCGATGAAATATACCTCCAGCTGATGCTTTAAGAAATCCACCATATTGTCATAAATGGACTTGTTGTTGATAGCCTTCTTGGTCTGGTTCTCGTAGGAGGTGTATGTGGAAAATGTTGATGAAACAAGCACAAGGCTGTCGCTCACATCATCGTCCTTGATAGACTTTTCGTTCTTCTGATACTTGTTGTTTGACTTGATGTAATTATCAATGGAAGAGCGGAAAGCTTGGCGCACAGCCTTCTGTGGAGTGCCGTCATATTCAAGGAAGCTGGAATTGTGATAATATTCCTGGAAGCTTACAGTTTTTGAGAATGTGAAAGCCACCGAAAGCTTCATCTTGTATTCGGGGCGGTCGGCAGCGTCCCTGCCCTTGCGCTCGCAGGAGCAAAACTGCATGGGAGTGAGCTTATCCTCCCCCACTATCTCCTCAAGATAATCTGTAATACCGTTCTCGTAGTAGTAGCTTACCTCGTCAAAGCCGCCCTCTTCCGTCTCGCACCTGAAAACAAAAGTGACCTTGGGGTTTACCACCGCCTGCTTTTTAAGGATAGTCTCAAAATAATCACGGGGGATATCAATATCGATAAACACCTCGGAATCGGGCTTCCAGCGGGTCTTTGTGCCCGTTGCCCTGCCCTTGTAAGGCTCCTTGGAAAGTCCCCCTATGTTCTCGCCCTTTTCAAAGTGGAGGTTGTATTTATATCCGTCTCTGCGGACTTCAACGTCCATATATTCGGAGGCATACTGGGTAGCGCAGGCACCCAGACCGTTAAGTCCCAGTGAATACTCATAGTCGCTGTTGTCATACTTGCCGCCTGCGTACAGCTCGCAGTAAACCAGCTCCCAGTTCCAGCGCTGCTGGGCGTTGTTGAAGTCAACGGGGCAGCCACGTCCGAAGTCCTCCACCTCAATGGACTTATCAAGAAACTTGGTGACGATTATTTTGTCGCCGTGGCCGTCTCTCGCCTCGTCTATGGAGTTGGAAACTATCTCAAAAACCGAGTGCTTGCAGCCCTCCAGATCGTCCGAGCCGAAAATGACCGCAGGACGCTTTCTAACTCTGTCCGCACCCTTTAATATGATTATGCTTTCATTGCCGTAATTCTTCTTTGCCTGACTCATTAAAAAACAAAAATCCTTTCCTTATTTATGCTCTGTCTTTATGTTGGCGATGTTTTTCTCCCTTGAATCAAGGATATATTTGCAGCCCGCAAAGACTGCTCCGAAAAAGATGACAGGCCGCCAGTCAACTCTTGAGCGGCGTGACGACACATACACAGCCTTGGGCTTGTCATGCTCGCCAATGGTGTAAAGAGCCGCAGGGATACCGTCCTCCACAACTATCTTTGTGGGGCGTGAGCTTATGAGCGCCCTTAAAACAACATCGCTCAGGAATGCGGATATGCAGGCAGCGGCAGCTGTCTTTCCGACAGTTTCAATGACCTCACGCAGGGTCTGTTCATCAACATAATATCCGTTGTAGCCGTTCATACGTCATTTCCTTTCTTTATTATACGATTATACGCTGCACTCCATAAAGTAGTCGTCCATAACATAGCCGCTGCCGATATCGGTAACGCCGTCGCCTATGGTCTCAAATCCCATTTTCTTGTATGCAGCAATGGTGTTTGCGTTGTACTTGTTTACGGTGAGCCATATCGCCCTCATTCCGTGATCCCTTGCGAACTGCTTGTGGCAGTCCATTGCGGCACGGGCATATTTTTTTCCCCTCTCCTCCTTGCAGATGTAGAGCTTGGAGAGAAAGAGCCTGTCCCCGTCGGGCTTTATGGCAGTGTAGCCGATATCATCGGCACCTCTTTTGATGATGTAGTAGATATATCCCTCGCCTGCGATGTTTTCTTTCATCGCCTTGAATGAGCAGAATTTATCCACCATATAATCTATCTGACCCTCTGTAAGGATACAGGGAAAATATTCGTGCCAGATATGGTCGGCAATGGCTGCCACCCTTTCCAGCTGGTCGTCTGTTTTTGCTTCAACAAGCTTTATATCCATTTTGCTTCTCCTTCTGTTTTTGAAAAAATCCTTTAATATCCCAGCGCACTCTTCCTCCATAAATCCGCCGCACACCTGCGGGCGGTGATTATAGGAAAGCTCAAACAGGTTTGTAAGCGAGCCGCATGAGCCTGCCTTGTTGTCATATGCTCCGAATATCACTTTGTCTATCCGTGAATTTATAATGCCCCCTGCGCACATGGGGCAAGGCTCCAGCGTAACATACAGCTCGCAGCCGCAAAGCCGCCAGCCGCCAAGAAATCTGCTTGCCTGCTCAATGGCTTCAAGCTCCGCATGAGCTGTGGGGCAGCGGCGCTCTTCACGCCTGTTCCGACCCTCGCCAACGATAAGCCCGTCCTTTTTTCTTACGACCACCGCTCCCACAGGGACTTCCCCCCCAGCGGCAGCCTCCTTAGCAAGCTCAATGGCACGGCGCATATATTCTTCGTTCATTGCACACCGCCCAGGTTTATCACCACCTGCATTACCGCAAAGGACACCCACATAATCATGGACGGATTGGTAACACAGCACATAAAACGCTCCCTGCGGTTAAGATACATCTCATAAAGCGGAAGGCTTATCTTGTTGCTGTGGTTCTTCATAAACACTATAAGGGAAAATACGCCGATAGTCAGGTATATTACGACAATAATAAGGGTGATGATGATATATGTGTCCGCAAATCTTCCCGAATCCCTTACCACGGTCATAAAGTAGGAGCTGGCGCTGATAGTCACACGCATGAGCACTGCCGTAAGGAACGAGCCTGTGCGAATGGAAAAGTAGCCGATCATCAGCGATGATACAAAGTGGAACAGATATGTTCCCGGGTTTCCTATAGTAATAGCCGCAAAAATGCTGGTGGCAACAAGGGCATATCCGTCACCGAACTGCCTGAGCACCTGCATGATAAGTCCCCTGTGCATAAACTCGCTGAGAATGGGCACTATCAGCACGGACAGTATGCAGTACATCACTGACGGAACAGTCTCATCCGGGAGCCATATCCGGTTCATGCCGTCAATACCTATCATACCCACAAACAGGAACTCAAATTTTGAGAGCAGTACATTTATTCCCATAATGCACATTGCCATAGGTATTGCCATCAAAAACAGAGGCTTGTTGGATATCTTCACAGGCACAAGAACTCTCATGGGAATGCCTGTCTTGCTGACAATATAAAATATAGGTATAAGCCTGCGCAGTATGTTCACCACGCAGGTCATAACAATGGCAGGGCCTTCATCGCCCGTGAAAAAGCCCAGTGAATTATAAGAAAGGTCATGCACCGTTTTAAAGGGCATAAAATAATCCACTGCGATGACAAGAATGTTTATTACTATATATATGATAAGCGCATTTGCCACAAGGGAATGTATCCCCGTTACGGCGCTGCGCTCGACAGCCTCGGGATACTCGGTGATAAAGCCCTCGCCGTCACGGTATGTAAGCTCGTCGGAGTTGTCGAAAAAGTAGAAGCCGTAGTCCTGCTTGTGTTCGATACGCCATTTGCGGTACATTTCGTTATACTCTTTATCCTGAGCTTTAAGCGAAGCTATCCTGCTGTCGCTGGTATCATGCTTATGATTTTTTGCCAAGCCCTCACTCCCCTTTTGCAAACTGATACAATTAAGATTATTATACCACGCAAATATTTCTTAACTATTAACTTTTTAACAGTTTTCTGCGGATATCGGGCTTACTATTATAAATGCAAAGAAAAAGCCCCGCTTTATGCGGCGTTGAGCTTTCAAAAAAGCAAGTTTAAACAAATTTTTGACTTACAAATCTACCATTAAATTAGCAAAAGAGCAAATAGAAGGCTAACAC
>ERZ1034920.1046-NODE-1046-length-19009-cov-5.411892_pt1 | contig 19009 bp, 15 predicted proteins | sample MGYA00520688_ERZ1034920 | MGnify/ENA primary metagenome ERZ1034920 (study PRJEB33766, sample SAMN09781785) | gut metagenome | biome: gut microbiome | host: Homo sapiens | place: Madagascar | study: EMG produced TPA metagenomics assembly of the PRJNA485056 data...
CCCAGCGCCCACCCGGCCCTTGGCGAGAAGGGCCTCTCGCCCAGGCGCTCCGGCTCCCCCGTGCCCGAGGGGCGGCCCCTGGCCTTTGCCCTCGCCGGCAACCAGAACTGCGGAAAGACCACCCTCTTCAACCAGCTCACGGGCTCCAACCAGCACGTGGGCAACTTCCCCGGCGTCACCGTGGACCGCAAGGACGGCCAGATCCGCGGGCACGCCGAGGCCACGGTCACGGACCTGCCGGGCATCTACTCGCTGTCTCCCTACACCAGCGAGGAGATCGTGAGCCGCCAGTTCATCCTGGACTCCAACCCCGATGCCATCATCAACATAGTCGACGCCACCAACATAGAGAGGAACCTCTACCTCACGCTCCAGCTCATGGAGCTCGACCGCCCCATGGTGCTGGCGCTCAACATGATGGACGAGCTCACGGCCAACGGCGGCACCGTGGACGTCAACCGGCTGGAGGGCCTCTTGGGCATCCCGGTGGTTCCCATCAGCGCCGCCAAGAACGAGGGCATCTCCGAGCTCGTGGAGCACGCGCTGCACGTGGCGCGCTACCGCGAGCGCCCGGGCCGCCTGGACTTCTGCTCGGCCGACGGGCCCGACGGCGGCGCCCTTCACCGTTGCATCCACGGCATCTGCCACCTGGTGGACGACCACGCGCAGCGCGCCGGCATCCCCGTGCGCTTTGCGGCCACCAAGCTCGTCGAGGGAGACGAGCTGGTCACCCGAGCCCTCGGCCTCGACGCCAACGAGCTCGACGGCATCGAGCACATCATCAGCCAGATGGAGGAGGAGTCCGGGACCGACCGCCTCTCCGCCCTGGCCGACATGCGCTTCTCGTTCATCGGCGAGGTCTGCGGCAGCTGCGTGGTCAAGCCTCACGAGAGCCGCGAGCACGCCCGCAGCGCCCGCATCGACCGCGTGCTCACCGGCCGCCACACCGCCATCCCGGCCTTCGTGCTCATCATGGGCCTGGTCTTCTGGCTCACCTTCGGCGTGGTGGGCGCGTGGCTGCAGGGCCTCATGGAGGAGCTCGTGGCCTGGGTCACGGCGGGCATCGACGCCGGGCTCACCGCCTTTGGCACCAACCCCGTGGTCCACTCGCTGGTGGTGGACGGCATCTGCGCCGGCGTGGGCAGCGTGCTCTCCTTCCTGCCCATCATCGTGGTGCTGTTCCTGCTGCTTTCCATCCTCGAGGACTCCGGCTACATGGCGCGCGTGGCCTTCGTCATGGACAAGGTCCTGCGTCGCTTCGGCCTCTCCGGACGGAGCTTCGTGCCCATGCTCATCGGGTTTGGCTGCTCGGTGCCGGCGATCATGTCCACCCGCACGCTGCCCTCCGAGCACGACCGCAAGATGACGGTCATGCTGACCCCCTTCATGAGCTGCTCGGCCAAGCTTCCGGTGTACGGGCTTCTCTGTGCGGCGTTCTTCGGGCGCGGCAGCGTAGCGGCCATGGTCTCCCTCTACGTGCTGGGCATCCTGGTGGGCATGGTCGTGGCCCTCGTACTCAAGCGGACGGCATTCCAGGGAGACCCGGTGCCGTTTGTGATGGAGCTTCCCAACTACCGCCTGCCCAGCCCCAAGACAACGCTGCTGCTTGCCTGGGACAAGGCCAAGGGCTTCATCACCAAGGCGTTCACCATCATCTTCGCCGCCAGTGTTGTCATCTGGTTCCTGCAGACCTTCGACATCCGCCTGAACGTGGTGACGGACCAGTCCGAGTCCCTTCTCGCCGGGCTGGGCGGCCTCCTGGCCCCGGTCTTTGCGCCGCTGGGCTTTGGCGACTGGCGGGTCTCCTGCGCCCTGGTCTGCGGCCTCATCGCCAAGGAGAGCGTCATCTCCACGCTCACGGTGCTTCTGGGCGCCACCTCCGCAGGTGCGCTGTCCGGGATTTTCTCGCCGCTCACGGCCTACGTCTTCCTTGCGTTTACGCTGCTCTATCCGCCGTGCGTGGCCGCCATCAGCACCGTCAAGAGCGAGCTGGGCGGGCGCTACGCGGTGGCCGTCTTCGCACTGCAGGTGTGCGTGGCCTGGGTCGTGGCCTTCCTGGTGCACGCGGCCGGCCTGGCGCTGGGCCTGGCGTAGGGCAGATTCTGTCGCTTTGTCAACCCCTAGTGTCGAGAGTGGCTCTCGGGCGCCTGCGCTTCTCGCCGTTGCGACATAATCCGGGACGGCAGCTTTAGGACGACATAGGAGCACCTCGGAACATGGACGACCTCATCTTCAGCCTCAACGCGACGCTTCCCATCTTCCTCATGATGATGCTGGGATACTTCCTCAGGCGCGTGGGGCTGGTGACCCAGGAGTTCGCCGACCTGGCCAACGGCTTTGTGTTCAAGGTCGCGCTGCCGGTGGTACTCTTCGACGACCTCTGCCGCATGGACATCGTGGCCTCCTGGGACGGCGGCTTCGTGGCGTTCTGCGCGCTGGCCACGCTGGCGAGCATCCTTCTGTGCTGGCTCGTCTCCAGGGCCTTTGGCCGCGTGCCGTGGCGCGGCGAGTTCATCCAGGCGTCCTATCGCTCCGGTGCGGCCTTCCTGGGCGTGGCGTTCATCCAGAGCATCTATGGCGAGGCGGGCGTGTCTCCGCTTATGGTCATTGGGGCCGTGCCCGTCTACAACGTGTCTGCCGTGGCGATCTTGCAGCTCATGAGCCCGGACCGTCGCGAGGGGGAGGGGTTTGACGCGGGCCTGCTCAGGCGGACGCTCAGGGGCATAGCCACCAACCCCATCATCCTGGGCATCGTCGCCGGCTGCGCCTGGGCGCTGCTCAGGCTGCCCATGCCCGCCATCCTCGGAAAGGCCGTCTCGAGCGTGGGAGGCGTTGCCACGCCGCTCGGGCTCATCGCACTGGGCGCCTCCTTCAGCTTCAGGAAGGCGTTTGCCGTGGGCGTGCCGTCGCTGGTCTCCTCCGCCATCAAGCTCGTGGGGCTTGAGCTGGTGTTTCTGCCCTGCGCGATGGCCCTGGGGTACATGGGCCAGAAGCTCGTTGCCATCATGATGATGTTGGGTCTTCCCTCCACGGTCTCCGGCTACGTCATGGCGCGCAACATGGGCTACGAGGGTACCGTCAACTCCAGCGTGGTCATGCTCACCACGCTGCTCTCGTCCGTGACGCTCACCTTCTGGATCTGGCTCCTCAAGTCAAACGGCCTGGTGTAGGAGGGGCGTCGGCGCGGTTTTTCCTAACGTGCAGACGCTGCCCGCCCCTTCGGTGGGACGGGACGGCTCTTCGCTGCGCAGAACGGGCCTTCGTGTGAGTGATTTGCCGGCGGCTGTGCAGAAGTCCGCTTCGTGTGAGCCTGTTTCTCGGGCTCGCGGAGGGTGGCGACTGATTTTATGCACTTCTCTAAGTTACGTAGCGCATCTGCCTGCGGCTTTCAAGATGGCTTATTCAATGCAATTTTGATATTGCGTTCTTGGACGGAAAACGGGCTCGCACGAAGCGGACTTCTGCGCAACGGTTTGGAAACTCCTCACACGAAGGCCAGTTCTGTGCGACCTTCCTCACGCTCCAGTGACGGGAGGCCGCAGTATGTAGGCTTTGGCATGCCCGACCGACGAACCCCCCCGCAATCCGCGGCTCCCGCGCGCTGGGACGCGCCACTAGGCCTCCCTGAAGACAACGGTAAGCTCCACCTGGTCGCCAAGCGCCGCAGCAAATATGGCCTTGAGGTTGGCCTCCGCGTTCGCGCGGGCCTCGTTGTAGAGCCCGCCGTCAACGACCTCCTGCTCGCTGCGCTCGATGCACTGCCGTTGGAAGGCGTCGACGTCGCTCACGTCGATGTTGTTGAAGATGTTGTTTCGCTCCTCCAGCACGCCCGACTTGCTCATGTCCGGCGTGTTGGAGATCACATATGGCTGGTCAAGCGTGACCGTGAGCTTGTTGGGCTCGCCCTCGTCCTGGGAAAACTCGGCGCTCTGCAGGTTGACTCCAGCCTTTATGGTGCCGCAGTAGCGGTACCAGAAGCTGTTGGTCGTCCAGGGCAGGTCGATGAGGTCAAAAAGACGCGCCGTGTCCGTTGCCTTGTCGACGATGGCGTAGTTCTGCGAGGCGCAGACCAGCTCGTCTTGCGCCACCACGCGCTCGAACACCACTGAGGGCGAGAGCGTCTCCACCTCGTGCACAACCTCCTTGGCGGGCAAGAAGAACCTGGTCACCACCACAGTCGCAACGACAAGGCCAAGAATCGCTCCCGCCACGAACGTCTTTGGCTTGGTGAAGAAACTCACAAGCCCTGACGCCGTCTTCTTTGCTGTCATTTCCTACTCCTCCGAATCTTCCAGCGCTGTCAGGACGTGGGTGAACGACCCCGGCCCCAAGAACAGCTCCATTGCCAGGTCCAGCCCCGGGGCCTCCAGTGCGGCGAGAAGCCCATCGGGCACCTCGCCCTCCCAGGTGCCGCAAACGACGGCTCGGCGCAAACGGGGGAGAAGCCAGCCTGCCGGGAACGGCCCCGCGTGCCCGGCCCGCGCCAGCGCGGCGGCGACCTCCCGCTCAACGAGCTCGCCCAGTCTACGCGCGTCGCCGCGTGAGGCAAGCGCCCGGTCGCGCCGAAGCCGGGCCTCGGCCGCCTCGGCTCGCTCCAGGTCAAGCTCGCACCTGCGCTCGGCAAGGCGTCCGACGCCGTCCGAGCTCCGGGCACGCTCGAAGGCGTCGCGCACCGAGGCGAGGTCCATGCCGTCCTGGTTCATGACGTTCACTAGGTGGAGCTGCGCGAGCTCGTCGGCGCCGTACGAGCGCCTGCCGGGTTTTCCGCCGTCCACGCGCACGATGCCCAGGTCTCCCGAGGCGGGGTTCTGGCCGCATGACCGCTGGATTGCGCGTCGCCCCATGCCGAGCAGCGCCATGACCTCTGATATCTGCCAGCCATCGCCGTCCATGCGTCCACCTCCCCACCTCCTACCAAAGCCGTTCACCCGATGAACAGCAACAGCCGCCAACTGAATCGCGTGTCGTACCTGCGCTTAATGTTGTGTTGTCAACGTCGAGAAGCTCGCGTCTGGGCGCGACACGCTCGCCGAGTGGCCGGCCTGCGCTATACTCTTTGGGATTCAGCCGCTATCACGGTGTCACTCAGCGAGAGGAGACCTCATGTCTGGTGCCGTTCCAGGAACGCTTCGTGTGTCCAATGACTGCATTGCCGACCTCGCGGGCTATGCTGCCCTCGAGTGCTACGGCGTCGTCGGCATGGCCGAGATTGACCAGGAGGCCGGTGTCGCCCGCCTGCTGCCCAGCGCCCGCATCCGCAAGGGCATCGACGTCGCCGCCTGCGACGGCCGCGTCACCATCGACATGCACGTCATCGTCGAGCAGGGCGTCAACATGGCGTCCGTCGTCCGCAACCTGACGAGCTCCGTCACCCACCTCGTCAAGCAGATCGCCGAGCTCCAGAGCGTCGACGTCAAGGTGCACATCGAGGGCCTGCGCGCTTCCCGCTAGGCTCACCGACCACAGAACCGAGGTTTCTCCAGATGATCTCTTCCGTCATCCGCACGTGCTTCCCCGCGGCCGCCAAGGTCGTGGCCGACAAGGCCGAGGACATCAACAAGCTCAACGTCTTCCCCGTCCCCGACGGAGACACGGGCACCAACATGTCCCTCACCCTTGGCACCGTCGTCAAGGAGGTCCAGGCCCTTCCCACCGACGCCTCCATGGAGGACATCGCCAAGGCCATCACCCACGGCTCCCTCATGGGCGCCCGCGGCAACTCCGGCGTCATCACCAGCCAGATCCTGCGTGGCATCGCCGAGGGCCTGTGCGACGCCAAGAACCAGGAGGATCCCACCCCCGCCGACGTGGCCCACGCGTTCCGCCGCGGCGTGAAGGTCGCCTTCAAGGCCGTACGCAAGCCGGTCGAGGGCACCATCCTCACCGTCCTGCGCGACGTCTCCAACCGTGCGGACAAGCTCGAGAAGTCCAAGATGTCCACCATGGAGATGCTGGACGCCCTGGTCGTGGAGGCCTACGAGTCCGTGGCCCGCACGCCCGACCTGCTGCCCGTCCTCAAGGAGAACGGCGTGGTGGACTCCGGCGCCTACGGCTTCGCCACCTTCCTGGAGGCCTTCGTCAACGCCGCCGCTGGCAAGGCGGGCGAGCTCACCGACTTCGACCCCACCGTCGCCACCGATGACGCCAAGGCCGGTGTCTCCTCCAAGGTCCAGATCGAGCTCAACGACGACTGGGAGGGCTCCGAGTACCGCTACTGCAACGAGTTCCTCTTCCACGCCGAGAAGCCCTTCGACCCCGACGAGGCCCTGACCTTCCTGGCCACCCTCGGCGACTGCGAGCTCGTCGTGGGTTCCTATCCCGACTACAAGGTCCACGTCCACTCCAACGAGCCCAACCGCGTCCTTGAGTACATGCTCGGCTACGGCCAGATCTTCGAGGTCTTCATCCACAACATGGACCTGGAGGCTGCCGACCGTACCGCCAAGATCGCCGCGGACAAGGCCGCCGAGAAGGCCCCCAAGAAGCCGCTGGGCTTCGTGGCCGTGGCCGCCGGCTCCGGCGAGGAGTCCATCCTCAAGTCCCTGGGCGTCGACGTCGTCGTCTCCGGCGGGCAGACCATGAACCCCTCCACGGCCGACATCCTCGCCGCCATCGAGGAGGCCAACGCCGAGAGCGTCATCGTGATGCCCAACAACGGCAACATCCGCATGGCCTCCGAGGCTGCCGCCACCGCGTGCGAGTCCGCCCAGGTGGCCGTCGTTCCCACCAAGACCGTGCTGCAGTCCTTCAGCGCCATGTTCGCCGTGGACGCCGAGGCCTCCCTCGAGGAGAACGCCGAGGCCATGACCGAGGCCATCGCCGACGTCCGCGGCGGCGAGGTCACCCGCGCCGTGCGCGACTCCTCCGCCTCCGATGGCACGCCCATCCACGACGGCGACGTCATGGGCATCCAGGACGGTTCCATCGACGTGGTGGGCTCCGACGTGGCTGACGTCACCATCGAGCTCATCAACAAGATGCAGGAGGACGAGGAGGGCGACTCCCTCACCATCCTCGCCGGCTCCGACATGGACGACGAGTCCTTCGAGGCCCTCATCGCCCGCATCGAGGAGGCCCAGCCCGACCTGGAGATTGACTCCCACCGTGGCGAGCAGCCCCTCTACCCCGTGATTTTCTCCATCGAGTAGACAAGGGCCCACGCCGCGTGGCCGCCGGACCCAGCATAGGAACCGCCTCAGAGAGGGTGCAGAGAACCTGCGCCCTCTCTGACCCTGTGTCGAGGCTGCGGTTTGTCTCGTCCTTGCGGGCGGAGGCCCTGGAGCGCCTGGGCGTCTCTCGCGTCCGTGACCTGCTGCTGCACGTGCCCCACCGCTACCTGGACTTCAGCCGCGTGAGCAAGATCGCCTTCGCGGACGTGGGGCAGGACGCCACGGTAGTCGGCCGCGTGGACAAGGTCCAGCTCAAGCGTCCGCGCCCCCACATGCAGATCGTCGAGCTCACAGTGGTGGACGAGACGGGCCTCCTCGTGGCCACGTTCTTCCGCCAGCCGTGGATTGCCGAGCAGGTCAAGGTCGGAGACGCCGTCGCGCTCTCCGGCAGGGTGACCTTCTCGTATGGGTTCAAGCAGATGAAGGCCCCCTTCCACGAGGTCCTTGGCCCTGCGGACCAGGCTTCCTCGTACGCTCGCGTTCTGCCTGTCCATCCGGTGGGGGAGGGCGTCACCCTGGCGTGGATGCGCCGCATGGTCTCGGCTGCCCTGGCCGACGTGGGCGACGTCTGCGACTGGGCGCCCGCGCGCCTGGTGGCCGACCACTCCCTCATGGGCCTCGGCCGCGCCCTGCGGGAGGTGCACTTTCCCTCCAGCATGGCGGCCGCGGAGCGCGCCCGGCGCCGGCTTGCCTACGACGAGCTGCTCTGCCTGCAGGTGGCCCTTCTCACCCGCCAGAGCGTGGAGCTCGAGGGCGTGACGCCAACCGCCCACGTGACCGACGGGCCGCACCTGGACGCCCTCGCGGCGGCGCTGCCCTTCTCGCTTACGGCCGAGCAGTGCCAGGCCGTGGACCAGATCCTGGCCGACATGGCCGCCCCGCACGTCATGAACCGCCTGCTGCTTGGAGACGTCGGCACGGGCAAGACGGCCGTCGCCGCCATGGCCTTGGCCGCCGCGGCAGACACCGGCACCCAGGCCGCCATGATGGCGCCCACCTCCGTCCTGGCGGCGCAGTACGCCCAGAAGCTGGGCCCTCTGCTCGATGCTGCGGGCGTCACGTGGTGCCTGCTCACGGGCTCCACGCCGCCCGATGAGCGCGTCCGCGCCCATGAGGGCATTGCGTCCGGCGCCATCTCGGTCACCTTTGGCACCACGGCGCTCATCTCGGACTCGGTGAGCTTCTCTGACCTGACACTTGCGGTCATCGACGAGCAGCACCGCTTTGGCGTGGACCAGCGCGCGGCCCTGCGGCGCAAGGGGCCGGGCGCGGACATGCTGGCCATGACGGCCACGCCTATCCCGCGCACCCTGGCGCTCTCGGTCTACGGCGATGTCTCGCTCAGCCAGATCAGGCACCGTCCGCGGGCGGGCGCCGGCGTCTCCACCAAGGTGGTGACCCCCGACAACCTGGACCTGGCCTGGGGAGCCGTGCGCGACGCCGTGGCCGCGGGCCAGCAGGCCTACGTCATCTGCCCCCTGGTGGACGACGCCGACGACGGCTCCGAGCTGGAGGACGTGCCCGAGCAGGCAATCTGCGCGGCAAAGTTCCTCCACTCGGCCACCCACACGGCCGAGACCCTGGCCGCCTCCGTCCTGCCCGGCCTTGCCGTGGGGCTTCTCCACGGCCGCATGGGCGCGGGCGAGAAGGACGAGGCCATGGCCGCCTTCCGCGAGGGGGCGATCGACGTCCTGGTCTCCACCACCGTCGTCGAGGTGGGCGTGGACGTGCCCAACGCGACGGTCATGGTGGTGCTGGACGCCGACCGCTTTGGCCTGGCCACCCTCCACCAGCTGCGCGGCCGCGTCGGCAGGGGAGACCTCGCCGGCACGGTCTTCCTGAGCGCGGCGGCAAAGCGCGGAAGCGTCGCCAGAAGGCGGCTCCAGGCGCTGGAGGCCACCTCGGACGGCTTCGAGCTGGCCGAGCTGGACCTCAAGCTGCGCCACGAGGGAGACGTGCTGGGCCTGCGCCAGCACGGCGGCGTCACGCTCAGGCTGGTGGACCTGGCCTGCGACGCGGACCTCGTCGAGTGGGCCCACGAGGACGCGCGGGCCCTGGCCGAGGCCGACCCCGCCCTCACGCGGCCGCAGGACCGCCCCCTCGCGCTGGAGGCGCGAGACAGGTTTCACGAGTACTTCGAGGAGTTGGAGAGAGCATGAGGATCGTAGGCGGCAAGTGGAGGGGCAGGCAGATAGAGGCCCCGGACGGGCGCGACGTCACGCGGCCTACGACGGACCGCACGCGTGAGCAGATAGCCTCCATGATTCTCTCCGCGGCGGGGCTGGACCTCTCCGGCACGTCCGTGCTGGATGCCTTTGCCGGGTCGGGCGCCATGGGCCTGGAGCTGCTCTCCCGCGGCGCCGCCCGAGCCACCTTCCTGGACCGCGACCGGCGCGCCGTGGCGCGCATCAAGCGCACGGCCTCCTCGCTGGGGGCCGTCCCCGGCGAGGTGAGCGCCCTTGGCGGAGATGCCCTCAGGCTCTGCGAGAGGAGCCTTCCGGGCGCACCTTTTGGCGTGGTGTTCCTGGACCCGCCCTACGCCCTTGACGCCGGCGAGGTTTCCAGGCTGGTGGGGCTTCTCGCCAGCTCGGGACAGCTCGAGCGCGGCGCCATCGTGGTGTACGAGCGCTCCTCCAAGGCGGAGGGGCTTGACTGCCCCGGCCTTGCCCTGGCAAAGACCAAGACCCGCGGCATCACCGCGGTAGACCTGCACGTATATGAGGAGGACCCCAAGTGAGCACGACCGAGCAGATGGGCGCCGCCCGCATCGACCACGTGGTGGTGCCGGGCACCTTCGATCCGGTGACCCTAGGCCACATGGACGTCATCAGCCGCACGCGCAAGCTCTTCCCGCGCGTCACCGTGGCCGTGGCGGCCTCGGTCAACAAGCGCGGACGCGGCACCGCCTTCACCCTGGAGGAGCGCGTGGAGATGCTGCGCCAGGCGCTTGCCGAGGAGGGCCTCTCCGACGTCGAGGTCCTGCCCTTCACCGGGCTGCTTGTGGACTTCTGCCACGGGATAGGCGCCCTGGGCGTGGTCAAGGGCCTGCGCGCCATGACCGACTTTGAGTACGAGCTGCAGCAGGCGGACCTCAACTGCCACATGGCGCCTGACATAGAGTCCGTCTTCGTCATGTCCAACCCCAAGTACGGCTACGTGAGCTCCTCCATCGTGAGGGAGATCTCCTCCATGGGGTCCGACGTGAGCAGCCTGGTCCCGCCCTGCGTGAACCAGCGCCTCAGGGAGCACTACTGCGCCTAGCCGGACGGGGCCGCAGGCCCGTTCCTGTCGTTGCCGTGAGGTTTGGGCGGCAGCGCCCCAATCTGCTAGGATGAAGAACACTACTGCCCGCGGGGCTTGGCCTCGTGCCGCCCGGCGGGCGCTTGCACGTTGATTCGAAAGGAGACCTGGATGGAGCCAGGTGCAGAGATCGCCCAGCTCGTCGACGAGATGGAGCAGCTGCTCGAGGAGGCCAAGAGCCCCCTCACCGGCGGCGCCGGCAGGAAGATCATCGAGGTCAATGACTTCTACGAGATCCTGGATGAGATGCGCAGCGTCTTCCCGGACGAGTTCCAGACCGCCCGTCGTATCATCAAGGAGGAGCAGGAGACCCTGGACCGCGCCCAGCAGCAGGCCAACTCCATCATCGCCGACGCCCAGCAGCAGGCCATGATCCTCGCCGGTGACCAGGAGGTCGTCCGCCTTGCCCAGCAGCAGGCCGACGCCATCCGCGACCAGGCCGACCAGTACGAGCGCGACACCCGCTACAACGCTGAGGAGTATGCCGACACGGTCCTGGCCCACCTCGAGGAGAACCTCAAGTCGCTGACCAACACGGTGACCCGCGTGCGCCAGACGCTCGACGAGAACTCCGGCCCGCGCAACACCACCAACAACGTCCCCTGGTAGCGCGCCATGCAGCCCGTAATCTTCGCGCTCGACAAGCGCCTCGCCAACCCCGGCGACACCCTGCCCTGGGCGGGCCACCTGGACGAGACCGGCTACACGCTGGGCCAGGACTTCACCCTGCCGGAGGGCATCGACTTCGACATCGCCCTCACCAACGCGGGCGAGGGCATCCTGGCCAGCGGCATCCTGCGCGCCCACGTCAAGGGCACCTGTGACCGCTGCCTGGAGGACGCCGAGTTCGACGTCTCCGCCGAGGTGGACGAGTACTACCTCTTCGAGGAGCCCGAGCACGTTGAAGGCGAGGACGACGACGTGGAGTTCTCCCTCGTCTCGGAGGACCACACCATCGACCTCTCCGACGCGTTCCTCTCGGCCCTGGTGATGGAGACCCCCTTCGTGGTTCTGTGTCGCGAGGACTGCAAGGGCCTCTGCCCGGTCTGCGGCGCCAACCTCAACGAGGGGGACTGCGGGCACGCCGCCCAGCGCGAGCAGGAGCGCATGGCCGCCAGCCCCTTTGCCGCCCTCGCCGGCCTCAACCTCGACCAGGAGGATGATGGCAAGGACGCGTAATGGAGAATTGCCGATGGGGTGCATTTCTCTCCAAGGCGTGTTATAGTGGTCAACGCATGATTTTTGGTGAAAGGACGTCACGCGTTTCCTTGCGGCGGCGTTGGAAGGATTAAGAGGAGTTCAACATGGCAGTACCCAAGCAAAAGAAGGGCCGCGGCGCCACCCACACCCGTCGTTCCGCAAACATGAAGCTCGAGATGCCCTCTCGTTCCGTTTGCCCCCAGTGCGGCGCTCCCAAGCTCCCGCACCACGTGTGCCCCAACTGCGGGTTCTACAAGGACCGCGAGGTCGTCGTCACCGAGTAGTGACATCACACAGCATGCTAGAGAGGCCGGCCGCGTGGTCGGCCTCTTTTGTTTAGCTACGAGGCGCGGGCGCATGGCCCCGCAGAAGAAGGAGAATGCATGACCACCATCTGCGTCGACGTCATGGGTGCCGACAAGGAGCCCGAGGTCCTCCTGGAGGGCGTGACCCGCGCTCTGGAGAAGGACCCCGACCTCTGCGTGCTTCTCGCCGGCTCGGCCGACGTCGTGGAGCCCTACTGCGCCTCCCACGAGCGCGCCCGCGCCCTGGTGACCACCGAGGTCATCGGCATGGCCGAGCACCCTGCAAGCGCCGTGCGCCAGAAGAAGGACGCTTCCATCGTCCGTGCGGCGGCCGCCGTGCGCGCCGGCGAGGCGGACGGCCTCTTCTCGGCCGGCTCCACTGGCGCCGTGCTCACCGCCGCCACCTTTGGCGTTGGCCGCATCAAGGGCGTCAAGCGCCCGGCGCTCTCCCTGCCCTTCCCGGGCCTGGGCAGCCACAAGACCATCTTTTTGGACATGGGCGCAAACGCGGACGTCAAGCCCGAGGTCATGGTACAGTTCGCCCACATGGGACGCGCCTTTGCCGAGGTTGCCCTGGGCGTCTCCGGCGCGCGCGTGGGGCTTCTGTGCAACGGAAGCGAGGACACCAAGGGCTCCGAGATGGCCCTTGCCTACCACGAGGCCCTGGCCAACGGCAGCTGCGGGTTTGCGGGAAACGCGGAGGGCACGGACGTCCTGGGAGACCGCTTTGACGTCATCGTCTGCGACGGCTTCACCGGCAACGTCTGCCTCAAGACCATCGAGGGCACCGGCAAGTTCGTGCTCTCGCGCGTGAAGGCCGCCATGAAGGGCTCGCTGGGCGCCAAGCTGGGCGCCGCGCTTCTCGCCGGCCCGCTCAAGGCCATGGCGGGCGAGCTCTCCGGCGCCGAGTACGGCGGCGCCATCCTGCTGGGCCTGCGCGCCCCCGTTGTCAAGGGCCATGGCGCCACCTCCGCCGAGGCCGTCTGCGCCGGAACGCTCTCCTGCGCCGCATACGCCCGCGCCAACCTCTGCGAGAAGATCGCCCAGGCCTGCGAGATCGCGGGCTAACGGGTAGAATCAAAGGGCTAACTCAACTCACCCGGGGCACGCGCCCCATCCAAGGAGGAACCATGGACCGTGACGCCATTCTTCAGAAGGTCATCGAGGTCGTCAATGACACGCTGGACATCGCCGATGGCACCGAGCTCACCGAGCAGACCAGCTTCAAGGACCTCGGCGCCGACTCCTTTGACCTCCTGGAGCTCGTGACCGCCCTCGAGGACGAGCTCGACATGCAGTTTGACGACGACGCCGTCCAGTCCATCGCCACCATCGGCCAGGCCGTCGACGCCATCGCCGCCGAGCTCTAGGCCGGGGGCACGCCCTTGAAGATGCACAAGAGAATCGCCGAGGCCGAGCGCATCGTCGACCATGTCTTTGCCGACAAGAACCTCATAGCCTCCGCCCTCACGCACCCCTCCGCCGTGGAGGGAAGGCCCGTCTCGGCCTCCTACGAGCGCCTCGAGTTCCTGGGAGACTCCATCCTGGGGGCCATGGTGGCCACCGACCTCTTCGAGCGCTTCCCGGGCATGGACGAGGGCCAGCTCACGCAGCTCAAGATCTCGCTCGTCTCGGGCCAGATGCTCTCGCCGGTGGCAGAGCAGCTGGGCCTGGCCCCGCTCATCCTCATGGGCGAGTCCGAGCGCGGCACCGGGGCGCGCGGCATGCACTCCGCGCTCGAGAACGTCTACGAGTCCATCGTGGGTGCCCTCTACCTGGACGCGGGCTTTGACGTGACGCACGACTTCGTCCTGCGCACCCTGGAGCCCCACATGTCCCCGGAGCTCGCCCGCAAGCCCATAAGCCCCAAGTCCCGCATCCAGGAGGTCGTCCAGCGAGACATGCACTGCGCCCCGGAGTACAAGCTCCTGGGCGAGGAGGGTCCGGCGCACGACCCCACCTTCACCTCTGTGGTCATGGTGGATGGACGCCGCGTGGGCAAGGGCCAGGGCTCCTCCAAGAAGTCCTCTGAGAGCGCGGCGGCGGCTGACGCCCTCGTGCGCATGGGCTACAACGCCGCGGAGGACTTCGAGGGCGAGGGCATCACCAACTAGCGCAAACCAATCGCAGCTCGGACGCACGAAAGGCACCAGGCCGTGTATCTCAAGTCACTCACGCTCAAGGGCTTCAAGTCCTTTGCCGACAAGACCCAGATGGTCTTTGACCCGGGCCTCACCGTGGTGGTGGGGCCCAACGGCTCGGGCAAGTCCAACGTGTCCGACTCCATCCTGTGGGTCCTGGGCGAGCAGAGCGCAAAGATGCTGCGCGGCCAGGCCATGGAGGACGTCATCTTCTCGGGCTCCTCCGCGCGCGGGGCCGTCGGCGTGGCCGAGGTCACCCTCGTGCTCGACAACTCGGACCATACGCTGCCCATCGACTTCTCCGAGGTGGGCATCACCCGCCGCATGTACCGCTCGGGAGAGTCCGAGTACCTCATCAACGGCGCCCCCAGCCGCCTCATGGACGTCCAGGACATCCTGCACGACTCCGGCCTGGGCAAGGACACCCACTCCATCATCTCCCAGGGCAAGCTGGACTCCATCCTCTCCAGCCGCCCCGAGGAGCGCCGCGAGCTCATCGAGGAGGCCGCGGACATCTCCAAGCACCGCCGCCGCAAGCAGCGCAGCATGCGCAAGCTCGCCTCCATGGACGAGAACCTCGCCCGCGCCAAGGTGCTCTCGCGCGAGATCTCCCGCCAGCTCAAGCCGCTTGAGCGCCAGGTCGACAAGGCCAAGCGCGCCCGCGAGCTCAACTCCCAGCTCTCCGAGCTCACCATCCAGCTGGCCGTGGACGACCTGCGCCAGCTCCAGCAGTCCTACGTTCGCCTGGAGGGCCGCGGCAAGGAGGCAGACGCCGCCATCGAGCTTGCCCAGTACCGCTTTGACGAGAAGAGCCGCGAGCTCGAGAAGCTCCAGTCGCTCCTCGAGCAGAAGGGCCTCTTCGTGGGAGACCTCGGCGAGCAGCGCCGCCGCATGCAGGACATCCTCGGCCGGATGGACTCCGACATGCGCCTTCTCGAGGAGAAGGGCAAGAACATGGTCTCTCGCCTCTCCGAGATGCGCATGCAGCTCTCCGTCATGGAGAAGCAGCGCGCCGACGCCCTCTTGGAGCACGAGCGCCTTGCCGGCGAGCTCTCCGACACCACCGTGCGCGAGGCCGACCTGCGCACCAAGGTCTCCGACCTCTCCGACGCGGCCCACGCCGCCTCCGACCGCCGCCGCGAGCTCGACGCCCAGATCGGCCGCCTGACCGCCGAGGAGAGAAGCGCCCGCAGCGAGTCCGACAGGCAGACCCTGGCCTACGCCAAGCTCGAGGACCAGATCGGAAACGCCGAGGTCGAGGACCAGATGTTCGCCTCTCGCCTGGCGCAGCTCGACGAGGCCGTGCGCACGGCCGAGGAGGCCCTGGTGGAGCGCCTGCAGCGCGCCGAGGAGCTCGAGGACGAGCTTGCCGGCGCCCAGGAGCTGGCCCAGGAGCTGGCCGCCTCGGTGCCCGCGCGCGACATGGCGGTGAAGGACGCCCGCCGCGAGGAGGCGGCCTGCCGCCAGCGCCTCTCCAGCGCCCAGGCCACCCTGGAGGCCCTGCGCTCCGTGGACGCGGACGTGGAGAAGGCCAGCCCCCTCGTGGCCAAGCTCGCAAAGACCGAGGAGGCCGGCGCCTCCGATTGCCGCCTGGCCGACCTCATCGACGCCACGCCGGAGGTCGAGAGCCTGGTGGAGCGCCTGCTTGGCGACGACCTCGCCGCCTTCGTGGTGGCAGACGCCGAGTCTGCCGGGCGCCTTGCCGAGGCGGCACTCGCGCTTGACGGCGTGGACGGCCGCGCCACGGTCATTGCCCGCGACGTCGCCCGCGCCGCCGCCCCCGAGGGCGCGCCCGGAGAGCCGCTCGTCTCTCGCCTGCGCATAGCCGACGAGGCCCGCGGCGTGCTCACAGCGCTTCTGGGGGACGTCCGCCTGGTCGAGGGCGCGGCTGCCGCCGTGGCCGCCCACCAGCAGGCGCCCGCCCTCACCTACGTCACCGAAGACGGCGTCGTGGTGCTGCCGGACGGTCGCGTCCACGTGGGCACCGTGCCCTCCAACGAGGCCGGCGCCCTGGAGCGCAAGCGCCGCATCCGCTCGCTTGCCGCCGGAATGCCCGAGCTCGAGGAGGTGCTGGACGCCGCTGGCGAGGCCGTCCGCGCCGCGGAGCTCGCGCTTGCTGAGGCCCGCGACGCGCAGGCCGCCGCAAAGGGCGACGTCGCCCGACTCTCCGGCGAGCTCACCTCCGTCACCTCCGAGCGCGGCCGCCTGCAGGCCCAGCTCAACTCCGCCAACTCCGAGAAGGCCCAGGTGACCAAGAAGCGCGAGGCCTCCCAGGCCCGTGCCGCGGAGGCCCGCGAGCACATCGAGGAGCACCGCAGCGCCGCCCGCTCCGCCACCGAGCGCGCCGAGGCCCTGGCCGAGGAGCTCAAGCAGCGCTCCGGCGAGCAGCAGGAGGCCGCCCGCGAGGCGGGACGTGCCAACCACGAGCTCTCCGACGCCCGCCTTGAGCTGGCCATGGCCAAGGAGCGCGTGGCCAACCTGCGCACCCGCACGGCAGACTGCATGTCTCGCGTCTCCGAGCTCGAGCAGAAGATCTGCGCCACGGAGCGCGCAAGCCGCTCGCTGGACGTGGTGCGCCTGCGCGTTGACCCGCTGCACGACCGCTACCAGGCCATCCGCGAGCGCGCCCTTGACTGGGCGGCACGCCTCAAGGACCGCGCGTCCCTGGCCGAGGCGGACTCCGACTCCCTCAAGCGCACCATCGGCGAGGCCAAGGAGGCCGTCAACGCCGCCAGCGCGGAGCTGGAGCGCGCCAAGACCGCCGCGGCGGACGTCCGCGTGGACAAGGGCAAGCTCGAGGTCCAGGTGGAGGGCGCCATCAACGCCATCACGGCCACCGGCGCCATCCTGGACGAGGCGCTCAAGATCCCGGCGCCGGATGACCGCGAGGTCGCCGAGCGCCAGGTGGCGTCCCTGCGCCGCCAGATCGAGGGCATCGGCCCCGTCAACGAGGTGGCCATGGACGAGTACCTGCGCCTCAAGGAGCGCGCGGACTACATCTCCGAGCAGGTGGAGGACCTCGAGGGTGCCCGCAACTCGCTGCGCAAGATCAACGCCGCCATCGACCGCAAGATGCGCAACCGCTTCCTCGTGGTCTTCGACAAGGTCAACCAGAACTTCGGTGAGATCTTCTCGCTGCTGTTCCCCGGCGGAACCGCCCACATCGAGATGACCGACCCCGACAACCTGGCCGAGACCGGCATCGAGATCGTGGCCCAGCCGCGTGGCAAGCGCATCTCCAAGATGATGCTCATGAGCGGCGGCGAGAAGAGCCTCACGGCCCTGGCGCTGCTGTTTGCCGTCTACCGCGTGCGCACGGTGCCGTTCTACGTCTTCGACGAGGTTGAGGCGGCGCTCGACGACTCCAACCTCTCCAAGCTGCTCGACGCCATCGAGCAGCTCAAGGAGACCACCCAACTCATCGTGATCTCGCACCAGAGGCGCACGATGGAGCAGGCAGACGTCCTCTACGGCGTCTCCATGCAGGCGGACGGCGTGAGCCACGTCGTCTCGCAGAGACTTGACCAGGCAACCGGAAAGGTGGTTGATGCCTGATGGGCTTTCTTGACAGCCTGAAGCACGGCCTCGAGCGGTCCCGCGAGGCCATCTCCGAGGTCTTCTACATGGGCGGCGAGGTGGACGAGTCCTTCTGGGAGGACCTCGAGGACACCCTCGTCATGGGCGACATGGGCGCCGAGCTTGCCCTGCGCGTCTCAGACGACCTGAGGGAGCTCGCCGCGAAGAAGGGTCTCACCCGTGCGAACCAGCTCAAGGGCGCCCTGGCCGACCGCCTGGCCGCCGAGTTCCCCACGCCCGAGCGCGACCCCTTTGACGACGTGCCGTCCTGCGTGCTCTTTGTGGGCATCAACGGCGCCGGCAAGACCACTACCTGCGGAAAGCTCGCCGGTTGCGCGGCGGGGGAGGGCAGGCGCGTCCTTCTGGGCGGCGCCGACACCTTCCGTGCCGCGGCTATCGAGCAGCTCGAGGTCTGGGGCGAGCGCGCTGGCGTGGACGTCATCACGCGCGAGCGCGGCTGCGATCCGGCAAGCGTCTGCTACGACGTCATCGAGGAGGCCGAGCGCCGGGACTCCGACCTCGTGCTCATCGACACGGCCGGCCGCCTGCACACCTCCGCGGACCTCATGCAGGAGCTCGCCAAGGTGGTCAACGTCACCCGCAAGCGTGCCAAGATGCCCGTGAGCGTGGTCCTCGTCATCGACGCCACCACCGGCCAGAACGGCCTCAACCAGGCCAAGGAGTTCAACGACGCCCTTGACCTCGACGGCCTCATCATCACCAAGCTCGACGGCACCGCAAAGGGTGGCATCGCCCTTGCCGTCTCAAGTCAGCTGGGCCTGCCCATCTACCGCATCGGCGTGGGCGAGTCCATCGACGACCTGCAGTCCTTCGACGCGCACGACTTCTGTGCCGCGCTCGTTGGTGAAGGGATGTAACGCATGTTCAACTCGCTCTCCGACCGCCTCCAGGACACCTTCGACAAGCTGCGCGGCAAGGGACGTCTGACCGAGGACGACATCAACCTCGCCATGCGCGAGATCCGCATGGCGCTTCTCGAGGCCGACGTCAACTTCCGCGTGGTCAAGCAGTTCGTGGGACGCTGCAAGGAGAAGTGCATGACCTCCGAGGTCCTGGACTCCCTGACGCCCTCCCAGAACGTCGTGCGCATCGTGCTCGACGAGCTCACGCAGCTTTTGGGCTCCACCGAGTCCAAGCTGGTCCTGGCCCAGAACCGCACACCCAACGTCATCATGATGGTGGGCCTGCAGGGCTCCGGCAAGACCACCGCCTCCGCCAAGCTGGCCTACCTCCTCAAGAGCCAGGGCCACAGCCCGCTTTTGGCCGCCTGCGACACGCACCGCCCGGCCGCGGCCGA
>ERZ1034920.1048-NODE-1048-length-18976-cov-10.046351_pt1 | contig 18976 bp, 16 predicted proteins | sample MGYA00520688_ERZ1034920 | MGnify/ENA primary metagenome ERZ1034920 (study PRJEB33766, sample SAMN09781785) | gut metagenome | biome: gut microbiome | host: Homo sapiens | place: Madagascar | study: EMG produced TPA metagenomics assembly of the PRJNA485056 data...
CCAGCGCGAAGGAGTCGCCCCGCCGGGGGCGCCCGGGCCGCTAGGCCCGGCCAAGCCCCGGGAAACGCCCTAGTAGAACATGAACACGGACAGGCCCACGTTGTAGAAGGCGACGCGCAGGCAGACCGCGCCGATAAGGGCCGCGACGACGGCCGCGGAGCCGAAGGCCTTCCAGCTGGCGGCGTCGCCCCTCTTGCGGGCCAGCACGCAGCACACGAGCGGCACGACCGCGCCCACGATCACGGCGCCGAGCCACAGCAGCGGGGCCTGGGCGGCGATGGTCGCGGCGGCGTCGGCCACGGCCTTGGTCGGGTGCGTCGGGTCGAAGTAGCAGCCCACCTGGGTGAACGCGCCGGCGCTCAGCTGGATGAAGGCCGCGTAGGCGGCGATGCACGCCGCGCCGACGGCCGATCCGGCCACGGCGGGCAGGCCGCACTCGCCGGTCTCCTCGCCCTTGGCCGCCAGCACGACGGCGCAGGTTGCCGGGCCGAGCAGGCAGGCGGCGCCCACGATGGAGAGCACCTCGAGCACGCTGTCCCACGCCGGGCGCGCCGGCATCATGTAGCTGTGCGCGCACACCGCCGCCAGCACGACCGAAATGGCGACGGCGACCCAGGCCATCCACTTCGGCAGCGTGCCGCCGTCGTCGGACTTGCGGGCCATGACGAAGTACGCCACGGCGACCACCACGAACACGACGATCGCGATCAGCTCCTGCGTGATGCCGGAGGTGATGTGGCCGAAGCCGTTGAAGATGCGCTCCCAGTGCTGCAGGTGGAAGAACACGGCGATTCCGCCGAGCGCCAGAAGCACGCAGGACAGGATAGCCAGCAGCTGCTGGGACTTCTTGCCGGCGCCCTTGAGCGCCAGCACGCCGGCTCCGCCGAGCACGCCGCAGCCCCACGCGGTAAGGGTGGTGAACAAAATCAGAGGCCATTGCAGTTCCATGATCTACTCCTCCCCTTGCCAATCGCGGTCGCGCAGGATGTACACGAAGCCGGGGCCGTTGCCCACGTCCGGCAGATGATGCACGTCGGACTGCTTGTACTCCTGCACGCACTCCTTCAACGTGATGCGCGTGTGCTCGGTCTTGTCATAGCTCGGGTCGCCCTCGGTCACGTCGACCACCCATGGCGCCTCGAACGAATCGATGCCCTTGTCCAGGTCGCCGAAGAAGCGCGCACGTCCGCCGCATTGCGCCACGCAGGCGGGCAGCTCGCCTTGGGCGATGCGCTGCTCGCACAGGGTGCACTTCTCGACCACGCGCTCCTCGGTGTTGAGGTAGCGCACGCCATAGGGGCAGCTCATGGCGCAGAACTGGCAGCCGATGCACTTCGACTTGTCGATCTGCACGGTGCCGTCCTCGGCGATATGGCTGGCCCCGGTCGGGCACACCTTCACGCACTCCGGGTCCTTGCAGTGCTGGCACTGCACGGTCAGGAAGTACATCTCCACATCAGGCCACGTGCCGCAACCGTCGGCCTTCGGGTTCGGGCCGACGCGCAGCGTCTTGTTCCAGTAATCGCCCACCGGCACGTTGTTCATGGCCTTGCACGCCACGCTGCATGCCAGGCAGCCCACGCAACGGTTCAGGTCCGTCGCAATCGCATAATGGGTCATCTTCGCGCACCTCCTTTACGCTTCACCGCGAACGTCGTAGTTCGGCAGCCATTCCTTCAGACGCGGGTCGGAGGCGTCGTGGATGATCTCGTTGCCGCTGTGATCGCACGGCACGGGATTGCCGAACGGCGAGTTCTCCGCCGTTGCCTTGTAGATGTTGACGGGGTACGCGCGCAGGTAGCTGGTGCCGGAGATGCGGTCCTGATAACCCTTGCCCGTGGTGACCAGGCAGTTGCAGCCGCACAGGTCATAGCCCTTGTCGGCCTGATCGAGCTCGGGGAACCACCACTGGTGCTCCAGGTTCACCACGCCGGGCGCGATGCCGTGGTACAGGTCGGCCACCTGGCGGATCTTGCCGTTGTCGTTCTCGATCCACACCCAGTCGCCCTGCTCGATGCCCAAACGCGCGGCATCCTGCGGGTTGATCTCGATGCGCGGCGCCGGCCACATCTCGCGGCACCAGGGCAGCTGCCTGTGCTCGGAGTGGAAGTACACCGGGATACGACGGCCGCTCGTGGCGGTGAACGGATACTTCTCGTTCATCTCCGGGTCGGAGATCGGGCTCAGCGGCGGCTCCTTGTACGTGGGAAGGAAGTCTTCCTCGTCCTCGGGCATGAACGTCTCGATGAGCGTGTTCCAGATCTCCATCTTGCGGGTCGGCGTGCCGAAGCCGGGCTTGGCGAACTCCTCGAGCGCGTTCTTGTCGCCATATGCCTTCAGCGGCATCATGCCCGTCTCGTAGCGGCGATACGTGCCCCACGTGTCGGGAGCAGCCACCTTGGCGTCCTTCCAGCCGTTCTTCTGGAAGTCCTCCTTGTACTCCTCCCACGTGATGGGATCGCCCTGGCGGCCGGTGTTCAGCATGATGTCAAGGTTCTCGATGCGGTCGGGCCACTTGTTCTCGTCGGGACCCCACTGCCTGCCCATGTACTTGTAGATCATCGTGGCGATCTCGATGTCGTGCAGCGTGTCGGCAGGAGGCTCGATGGCGCGGCACGTTGCGCCCTGGCCGCCCGACGGGCCTTGCGAAAGGCGCGGGCAGTCGGTCTCAAGCCAGTGCTGTGCGGGCAGCAGGATGTCGGCCATGCCGGCGGTCGGCGTCTTCCACAGGTCCTCGCACACGAAGAAGTCCAGGTTGGGGAACGCCTTCCACTTCTGCAGGGAGTTCGACATGCACATGAAGTCGCCCGTGGAGCACCAACCGGCCTTCACCGGGTACGGATCGCCCGTCTCGATGGCCTTCCACACGCTGGCGTCGTCCGCCCAGCCCTGCCACCAGCCCAAAAGCGGGTAATCCTCGATGCCGAGCGTCTTGTCGAACTCCTCGGCGGAGATGTTCGGGATACCGGGGGCCACGGCGCCGAGGCCGGCCTTGAACACGAACTCGCCCTGGGTGCCGCCGCGATGACCTGCGGGGACATCCCAGTTGCCCGACAGGCCGATGTAGGTGTCCATGGCGCGGCACATGGCGATGGCGTTGCAGCTGTGCTCGATGGCCAGCTGGTACTGCACGCCGCCGTTGCCATAGCCGGTGGACGGGTCGATGCGCGTGGCGTGGATCTTCGCAGCGCGCTCGATGGATTCAGCCGGCACGCCGGTGATCTCGGAAACCTTCTCGGGCGTGTACTCGGCCACGCGTGCGGTGAAGTACTCCCACACGGGCTTGACCTTGGACTTACGACCGTCTTTCAGCTCCACCTCGAACTCACCGTACAGCGCCGGGTCGATGGCCGGGTCGAACGGCGTCGGATCGGGAACCCAGCCCTGGCTCACGCCGGGCACCAGATGCTCCTGCATACCCTCATGGCCGGCCGTCGGCTTGCTCCACGTCTCGCCTTCCCACAGGCCGCTGTCGGCATCGAAGTAGGTCATGCGGTTGTTCAGGTTGTCCCACACCATGAACTTGTGCGGATCGCCGTCTTCCTTCAAGTCGCTTTCCTTGAGCAGGCGCGTCTTGATCTGGCACTTGCCGCTGGTGAAGCGGTAGACCTCATAGCCGGAGGGCTCCACGTCGTTGCAAACCAGGAACGGCGCGTCGGTCCACTTCTTGGCGAACAGGTCGTCGTACAGGTCGTTGTTGATCAGCACGTTCAACCAGCCCATGGCCATGGCGCCGTCGGTGCCGGGGCGCAGGTTAAGCCAGATATCGGCCTCCTTGCCCAGGTTTGTCATACGCGGATCGACCACGATGTGCGTGTCGGCCTTCTCGGCGACGTCGACCACGGTACGGCAGGAGTCGTCGTAATTCGAAAGCTCCGGACCGGTACCCCAGGACGTGTATACCTTCGGGCGGCCGACCGTCTCCATCCACGATGCCTGCATCATAGAGTTCAGCGCGGTGGCGAAGAAGCGCGGGCCCTTGCACACCTGCCACGGGATGCACATGTTCGGGCTGCCGACCAGCTGGCCGAGCGCGCCGTATGCGAACATGCCCCAGATGCGGCTGGTGCCAGACATACCGAAGATGGACTCTCCGCCGTAGCGGTCTATCGTCTCCTGCAGTTTCTCGGCGATGGTGCTCATCGCCTCATCCCAGCTGATGCGCACCCAACCGGGATCGTCCTCACCGCGTGCGTTCGTGCGCTTCATGGGGTGGTACAGACGGTCGGGGTGGTACGCCGCCTGCAGCGACGCCTGGCCCTTGCTGCAATGGTTGCCCATGGAATGGAACGCGCTCTCGTCGCCTTCCGTGCGGATAGCGCGGCCGTTCTCGACGATGACCCACACGCCGCATTCCATCTTGCCGCAGCCGCGGCAGCAGGAACGCACGCGCTTGGTCTCGCCAGCCTTGCTTTGGGTAGCGCTGCTCGACTCGGCCAGCGCGGCACCCGCAGGCGCAACCACGGCAGCGGCAGCCGCGGTGGCGGCGGCCAGCTTCGTGAACGCGCGGCGCGTCATATTCAGCTTGCCCATGCTCTCCTCCTTCTCTCGTCCTCTCGCTCCCGCGAACACGCTGCAGCAGCATCGCGTCGCGGGGAGGAAAACGCTCCCTCGGGCGCTTCCCCGAGCATCAAGCGACTTCGCCTGCATTGCCGCCGACGTGTTGCGCTCAGCCCTTGCGTTTTCACAACGCATCCGAAGATAGCGGGTGCTATAGGGCTTCGAAATCAGGCACGAGGGTCGATTTCGCAATATCGTGCGATATATATGAGACGTTTGACCTGGTGTTTTGCGAACTATAGAAATCAAGGTTCCGGCAAACGCCTCCTAAGCCCTCGAGCATTCGTATAATGAAAGCAAGTTGATATGGGGTTACCGGGGGAGCAGGTTTTGGGGAACTTGAAGACGAGCAAGGATGACAAAGGGGCGCGGCGTCAAGCCGCAGGGCTCATCACGCCCGCCATCGTCGGCATCGGCGTGGCCCTGGGGTGCACGCTGGCTTGGCCGCTTATGGCGTTTCAGAGCATGAATCTCTACGTGGGGCTTGCGCACTGCGAATGGATCCTCGATCGGGCCTACTTGCTGTCCATCGTGGCAACCACCGTCACGTTGGCGCTCTGCGGCATCTTCCACAAGCAGTTCGACCGGCTGCTGGGCTCGGTGCCGGCGCGCTACCTGTTCCCCATCGGCATGGCCGTATGCACGCTGCTGGTGCTGGGCGCAGGCAACGAGGGGACGGTCGGCACGGCGCTCGTCACCGCGTACGGCATAGGCACCGGCGTGTTCTCCGCGCTGTTCCTCATGAACTTCGGCGCGGTGCTGGGCGTGCTGTCGCTCAAGCAATCGGCCGCGGCCATCGCCATCGGGTACCTGGCATCCACCGTGCTGTTCTTCGCCTTCCTGTTCTTCGGGCGCTTCGAGTCCGTGCTGTTCTGCGCCAGCATGGGCCCGGTGGCCGCGGCGTTTCTGTTCTACGGGGTTTCCAGCTTGCAGATCGACAAGAAGCAGGCCAACGCATTGCCGCGCCAAGCCGATCCGGAAGACCCTGCCGAGCATCGCCAGCTGCTCCGCTTGATTTGCGCGTTCGGCCTGACGATGCTCGTGTGCGGCGTATCCTACGAGCTGTCGCGAACGCTGTACGTGCAGATGGGGCAGTTCGCCAGCAGCGATGTGGCGCCTTACGCCGTCGCACAGGCCTGCATCACCACGCTGACCGCCATCGGATCCATCGGCGTGGCGCTCGTACTCATCACCTCGAAGGGCGTCCGCGGCCCCGAGGCGTGCTACCGCCTCATCACCACGTTTTTGCTTGCCGGTGCGTTGCTTCTACCTGCTCCGATGCTGTTCCCCAACGTACCCGCCTACCTGCCGTTGGCCATCGACGTCGCCGCGTTCCAATGCCTGGGCATGGGCATGTGGATTCTCGTCGCCGGTCTATGCCGCCGCTATCAGACCTCGTGCCTGTTCGCATTCGGGCTTATCCGAGCCGCATGGTCGGCAGGCCCGCTCGTGGGCATGCTGATCGGACGATGGCTGTGGTATGGAATCGGGCTCGACGTCGCCGGCGCGTTCACCGCAGCATGCACATGCGTGCTGCTTATCGCGCTTGTGAACAACTTCGTGTTCACCGAGAACACGCTCGCCCGGGCGCTCAGTATCATGCCGACCGATCGCAAGCAGCGATTCCAAGACCGCTGCCGCGCGGTCATAGAGCGCTACGGCCTAACCGAGCGCGAAGGCGAGATCATGATCATGTTCGCAAAAGGCCGCAACCTGCCTTACGTGCAAGAGGAGCTATGCCTGTCGAAGAGCACCGTGAGCACCCACCGCCAGCACATCTACCAAAAGCTCGACGTCCACTCCGCCCAAGAGATGATCGACCTGATCCAAGAGGAGAACGGGTAGAGAGCGGCTGGGGCATCCGCAATGCGTTATGCTGACAAGCAAACACATTGAAAGGAGGGCCTTATGCGGGCATTGGTGCAGCGTGTGACGCATGCGCAGGTGGATATCGATGGCGAAACGGTGGGCTCGTGCGAGCGCGGGTACCTGATCTTGCTGGGCGTTGGCGCGGACGACGGCCCTGAGCAGATCGAGCGACTGTGGAGCAAGATCTTCAAGCTGCGCATCTTCGAGGACGAGAACGGCAAGACGAACCGCTCGCTTGCCGACGTGGACGGCCAGGTGCTCATCGTGTCGCAGTTCACCCTGTACGCCAACTGCAAGAAGGGCAACCGGCCCTCGTTCACCGGCGCCGGCGCACCTGACCAAGCAGAACAGCTCTACAAGCAGTTCGTCAAGCGCGCCCGCCAAGACGTGCCGCACGTGGAAACCGGCCGCTTCGGCGCCATGATGCAGGTCAGCCTGGTCAACGACGGCCCCTTCACCATCTGGCTTGACGCTGATCAGCTATAAGGGTTCGATAAAAAGGAAGCCGCCCGTGGGCGGCTTCCTTCGCATTCCGATTGAATCCCGTTTGCTAGCAGTAGAACAGGATGTCGTTGTACGTGGGGACGGGCCACAGGTCGTGAGCGACCACGATCTCCATGGCATCCACGCCCGCACGCAGGCGCTCCATCATCGGGACGATCTCGTGCGCGTACTTGTTCGCCTTCTCCTGCTCGTCGGTCAAATCACGGATGGCCAGGTGCGCGGCGTGCAGCTCGTTCAAGGCGTCGTTGATCTCCTTGATGCCGTCGACCACCGTGTTGAGCAGCTGATCCTGGACCGAGGTGTCGATACCGGCGCAAGCGGCCTTCATCTCGTTGATCTCGTTGGCAACGAGCGTGGCGTACTTGTTGATGGCCGGCAGGAACGTACGGCGCGTCATGCGCTTCATCGTACGGACCTCGATGTTCATGAGCTTCGTGTACTTCTCCAGCTTCACCTCGTAGCGACTGCGAGCCTCCACCTCGGTGAGCACGTTGAACTCCTCGAACAGCTTGATGCTCTTCTCCGCAACGTAGGCCGGCAGCGCGTCGGCGGTGGTGCGGTTGTTGGCCAGGCCGCGGCGCTCGGCCTCGGCGGGCCACTCGTCGGAGTAACCGTTGCCGTTGAAGATGATGCGCTGGTGCTTCTTCAGCGTCTCCTTGATGTAGGCGATGGCGGCGGACTCGAACTCGTCGCCGGACTTGCCCTCCATGGCGTCGGCGAAGTCCTTCAGCGACTTTGCCATGGCGGTGTTGAGCACCATGTTGCAGTCGGCCAGGTTCACCGCAGAGCCCGGCATGCGGAACTCGAACTTGTTGCCGGTGAAGGCGAAGGGGCTGGTGCGGTTACGGTCGGTGTTGTCCTTGAGGAAGTTCGGCAGAACCGAAACGCCCAGGTCGACGGCGACCTTTTCCGCAGAGGTGTACTCATGATCGTCCACCAGCGCGTCCACGATGGCGCCCAGCTCGTCGCCCAGGAAGATGGACACGATAGCCGGCGGGGCCTCGTTGGCGCCCAGACGGTGGTCGTTGCCGCAGGAGGCCACGGTCATACGCAGCAGTTCCTGGTAGTCGTCGACAGCCTGGATGACGCCGGTGAGGAACACCAGGAATCGCAGGTTATCCATGGGGGTCTCGCCGGGATCCAGGAAGTTGGTCTTGCCGGCGGAAATGGACCAGTTGTTATGCTTGCCGGAGCCGTTGATGCCCTCGAACGGCTTCTCGTGCTGCAGGCACACCAGGCCGTAATGGCTTGCCAGCAGGCGCATCTTCTCCATGGTCAGGAGGTTCTCGTCGATGGCGCGGTTGCCGTTGGTGTAGAGCGGCGCCAGCTCGTGCTGCGCGGGAGCGACCTCGTTGTGCTTAGTCTTCGCCGACACGCCCAGCTTCCACAGCTCGTTGTCGAGCTCCTTCATGAACTCGTTGACCGTGGGGCGGATGGCGCCGAAGTAATGCTCCTCGAGCTCCTGGCCCTTCAGCGGAGAGTAGCCGAACAGCGTGCGGCCCGTCATGATGAGGTCGGAGCGCTTTGCGTAATCCTTCTCGCTGATCAGGAAGTACTCCTGCTCGGCGCCGACGGTGGTGATCACACGGTCGGCGGTCTCGCCGAACAGCGCCAGCACGCGCTTGGCCTGCTCGTCGATGGCGCTCATGGAGCGCAACAGCGGGGTTTTCTTATCAAGCGCCTCGCCGGTGTAGCTGCAGAACGCGGTGGGGATGCACAGCACCTCGTCCTTGATGAACGCGTAGCTGGTGGGGTCCCACGCCGTGTAGCCGCGGGCCTCGAAGGTTGCGCGCAGGCCGCCGGACGGGAAGCTAGAGGCGTCGGGCTCGCCCTGGATAAGCTCCTTGCCGGAGAAGCTCATGATGGCGCGGCCGTCGCCGGTGGGATCGAGGAAGCTGTCGTGCTTCTCGGAGGTGATGCCGGAAAGGGGCTGGAACCAATGCGTGTAGTGCGTAGCTCCCTTTTCAATGGCCCATTCCTTCATGGCATGGGCGACGACGTTGGCGACCTCAAGGTTCAAAGGCTCGCCCTTCTTGATGGTCTTCATCAAGTCTTTGTACGTTGCAGATGGCAGTCGCTCCTGCATCGTGTGCTCGTTGAACACCATCGAGCCGTAGATCTCAGGAATTTTCGACATAGGCGTGAGCTCCTTCATAGTTACCTTTCAGACGCGCGTTTCCCTTGCCACTGCAAGCTATAGGCTAGCGAACTAGTCAACTCCCGTAGCTTAGCATCTTGCACCGGCAAGCAGCACGTCAACTTGCTGCAACTTACGGTACCGGCGCTATGTTTCCGGTAGTTTTCAGCACTTGGAACGTTTCGTTACGGAAAGGGCGAACGCACCGGCTGCTTTTGCGCCCTAACAACGCGGAAAGCCCGCCCCGCTTTCGCGGAACGGGCTTTCCAGGCTTGCACGGCCACGCCTGACGCGGCCAAAGGAAAACAAACCTTAGCGCTTGCTGAACTGCGGGCGCTTGCGGGCCTTCTTCAGACCGTACTTCTTGCGCTCGACCATACGAGCGTCGCGCGTCAGGAAGCCAGCCTTCTTCAGCTCGGCGCGGTAGTCGCCAGCTGCCAGCAGGGCACGGGAGATGCCGTGACGCAGAGCGCCGGCCTGACCCGAGATGCCGCCGCCATCAATGCGGGCGAGCACGTCGAAGTGATCCTGGGTATCCGTGACCTTGAACGGGGTCTTGGCATAGTCGAGCAGAGCCTCGCGGCCGAAGTACTCCTTGCCATCGCGACCGTTGACGGTCACCTTGCCGGTGCCGGGAACGAGGCGCACGCGAGCGACAGCGTTCTTACGACGACCGGTGCCGTAGTACAATGCTTCATTCGCCATGGTTTAGCCCTCCATCTTGATCTCGGTCGGCTTCTGAGCCATATGCGGGTGCTCGGCACCAGCGTAAACCTTCAGCTTCATGCCCTGCTTGCGGCCCAGCGTGTTCTTCGGCAGCATGCCCTTGACGGCATGCTCGATGACGCGCTCGGGGTGCTTGGCCATGGCCTCAGCGAAGGTCTCGGACTTCAGTCCGCCCGGATGACCGGTGTGATGGTAGTAGACCTTGTTCAGCTCCTTCGTGCCGGTCACGCGAACCTTGTCCGCGTTGATGATGATCACGAAGTCGCCGGTGTCCACGTGCGGCGTGTACTGCGGCTTGTGCTTGCCCTTCAGAAGGGTAGCGGCCTTGGTGGCAACACGGCCGAGGACCTGATCCTCAGCGTCGATGATGTACCATTTGCGCTCAACTTCATGAGGCTTAGCGTGATACGTCTTCACTGTTTTTCCTCCATGTCCTTCCTGTTACGCTGTGCGACCACAGCGCACAGGGTGTCGTTTTTCAAAAGTGCAAGTCTGTATGCTGCCGGTTTCCTACGCCGGCGCGCTTCGTCGGGTCTGGACTTCCCTTCTTGGCGCTGCCTCCACCTTGCGTTTACGGGGCTTTTGAAAGCGAACTTTTATAGTCTACGGTTTCAGCTGCTTTGAAGTCAATGGGGCATGTGTGCCCATCTGGGGTTACTCCGCGATTTTCACACGGACTGCACGAATACGGCGCCGCCCCGCACGCAACCGCGCTGACAAACCATCGCCGACCGACGTTCACACCAGACCGACCCGCCCCACCGAGTTGGCAACACCATGCGGCATGCCCCGCCGCCAGTGCCGACCAGCGCCCCGGGCCGCTGCGTTTGCTTGCGGCGATAACTTGCTTTCTGGTTTACCAATAACCCGGTATTCTGAGCCTTTGATATTATGGTGCAGGCGGTAAGTTTCAGCAGGTGAACGGCGCCAACTCCGCCGCACCACCGCACATATCCGCCCCGCACGCATGCGGGGCGCCCAATCCGGAAAGGACCGATCCATGCCAATCAGGATCCCCGACCAGCTGCCCGCTACCGAGCAGCTGGAAAGCGAGAACATCTTCGTCATGACCGAGCATCGAGCCATGCATCAGGACATCCGCCCGCTGCGCGTGCTGCTGCTCAACCTCATGCCGAAGAAGATCGAGACCGAAACGCAGATCATGCGCAAGCTGTCCAACACCCCGCTGCAGATCGAGGTGGAGCTGCTGCACACCATCTCGCATGAGTCGCGCAACGTCTCCCAAGAGCACCTGAAGACGTTCTATCGCTCGTTCGACCAGGTCAAAGACAACCGCTACGACGGCATGATCATCACCGGCGCGCCCGTCGAGCTGCACGAGTTCGAGGACGTCGACTACTGGGACGAGCTGTGCCGCATCATGAAGTGGTCCACCACCAACGTGCACTCCACGCTGCACATCTGCTGGGGCGCGCAGGCCGGCATCTTCTACCACTACGGCATCCAGAAGCACGAGCTGCCCAAGAAGCTCTCCGGCGTGTTCAACCATGACGTGCTCAAGCCCTCCAGCCCGCTGGTGCGCGGATTCGACGACCGCTTCTGGGCCCCGCATTCCCGCCACACCACCGTGTACGCCGAGGACATCGAGGCGGACCCGCGCTTGGAGATCGTCGCGCAGTCCGACGAGGCCGGCGTTTACATCGCCAAAAGCACCGACAGCCGTCACTTCTTCGTGTTCGGCCACCCCGAGTACGACACCGGCACGCTGCGCGCCGAGTACGAGCGCGACGCGAACAAGGGCATGGACGTCCCCGTGCCGGCCCACTACTTCCCCAACGACGACCCCTCGCTGGAGCCGGTCAGCACGTGGCGCGCGCACGCGCAGCTGCTGTACACCAACTGGCTGAACTACTACGTGTACCAGACCACGCCTTACGATCTGAGCGACTTGGGCGCCGACGAATAGAGAAGCGCCATGCCGAAGCACTACACCATCAAGCCGCAGGTCACCCCCTTGCCCGGCAAAGCCGGCAAGGGGTCGTCGGCTGAAGCGGGGCGGCGGTCGGCGAAGAAGGGCGCGGCACCCGGGTCCGCATCCGAACAGCCCGCGAACGACCCCTTCATCCGTGCCGAGAACGAGGACGACGACGGCTACGACCCCTATTCGGACCGCCCGCCCACACCCGAGCCCCTGTTCCAGGAAAACCCCTGGGATTAGGGAAGGCGACCTTCGGAGAGCCCTCCCCCTGAGGAAGCCCGACTCTCGGGAGCCTGCCCCCGGGAAAGTTCGAGCCGACTAGGAGGCCGCTCGGGATAGGGGATCGGAAGGCACGCCTCGAAGAAAATCAAACCGGCCAAGAAATAGCGATGGGCCCGGAACGATCGTTCCGGGCCCATCGATTTTGATGAGAGGATCGGGAGGGGCGCAAGCCCGCTTCCCTCGCCCACTGGGAAACCGCCAGATGGCATCCTCGTTTAATCAGAGAGAACGCCCTCCCATCGACCAAAACGACATGCCAGCACCCTATAGCAAGCACAAGCCGCAATCATAGAAATAGGGAGGACGCCAGGAAAGCGCGTCAACCCAATCGCGGAACCACTTGCTCGCCGTGCCGCAAAGCGGCCATAACCAGGACAAATGAGAAACCGCACGCGCACGCGCCCAGCCGCCGCGCCTACTTGTTGGCCGTGCCGGCGAAGAGCGGCTGCTCGTTCCAGGCGAGGAATTCCTCGACCGTGAGGTCCTCGAAGCTGCGGATCGCGTGCTCCGCAGAAGCCTGCAGGGCATCCCACGCGCCGGCGTCATCGCTGTCGTATATGCCGAGCGTGCGGTAGCCGGCACCGGCGAGCGTGCCGATGGCGTATGCGGAATCCTCAACGCCCCAGGTCAGCTCCTTGGACGTACCCATAATCTCACAAGCGCGGTCCCATACGTCGGGCTCGCGCTTCGTGGAACGCACGTCCTCGACCGACAGCACGCGCTCGAGATACGGGGCGAACCCGCAACGCTCGATGCCGGCCATCAGGTAGGGCTTGGGGCTCGAAGAAGCCACCGTCAGATGCGCGCCCGCCTGAGCAAGCCCCTGAACGAACTCGAGCGCGCCGGGACGCGCCTCGGCGCGGTGGCGGTAGAAGTCAAGCATGTACTCGTCGATCATGCCGACCACCTCGTGGCCGCTTTCGCCCAAGCCGAACTTCTCGTGGAAGAACGCGCCGCACTCGGGAATGCTCATGGGCGCCAGCGCCGCCACGTCATCGGCGGTCAGCGTGCCTCCTGCACGCTCGGCCAGCTCGTTTTGCAGCCCGTGCCACACGCCCATCGAATCGAGCAGCGTGCCATCGCAGTCGAACACTACGCCGATCTTGCTTGCGTCCATGACTCATCCTTCCCTTGCGTTTGCCTTTTCCCAAGCCTAGCAGGAAGCGCGCGCCCGCCAGAACTGCAGACCAGCACCCGAACTTGCGAGAGAACAACCGCCCACGAGCGCAAGCAGTCCGCCTCAAATAGCCTTAGGACGACTCGTCAGCCCTTCGCCAATAAAGGATCGAACTCATGCGTCTCGGTGAAAAATGGAGCAAACTCACGGCACATCATCTGACGCGCGGAAGGGGCCTCTCCCACCCCTGAAAACAGCAGCGGCGCCGAACGACCTGTTACCGTTCGGCGCCGCTAGGCTTCGATATTCGATTTACCCGAAGCGATCGGGCGTGCGTTGCCTATTCCTTGACGCCGTACTGCTCGTAGTACTCGTCGATGGCGGCCTTGATGTCGTCGTTGATGACGACCTCGCCCTCGACCTCCTTATTGTACAGACACTCGACGACCTCGGCCATGCTGACGATGGACGCCACGGGAAAGCCGTACTTCTCCTGCACCTCTTTCTGGGCGGTGACCACGCCGCCCTTGCCGACCTCCATGCGGTTCAGGCTAACGATCAGGCCCTTTACCTCCACGTCGGCAGCGCCCTTGAGGATGGGATACGTCTCGTCGATGGACTTGCCGGAGGTGGTGACGTCCTCGACCATGATGACGCGGTCGCCGTCGTGCAGGTCGGCGCCCAACAGGTTGCCCTTGTCGGCACCGTGGTCCTTGACCTCCTTGCGGTTGCAGCAGTAGCGCACTTCCTTGCCGTAGAGCTCCTGCAGCGCGATGGCGGTGACCACGGCCAACGGGATGCCCTTGTAGGCCGGGCCGAACACCACGTCGAAGTCCAGGCCGAAGTTGTCATGGATGGCCTGGGCGTAGTACTTGCCCAGACGGTGCAGCTGCTCGCCCGTGACGTACGCGCCGGCGTTCATGAAGAACGGGGACTGGCGGCCGCTCTTCAGCGTGAAGCTGCCGAACTTCAACACGTGGCTCTCCACCATGAAGTGGATGAACTCTTCCTTATACTGCTCCATGAAATCCCCTTTCGTAAAGAAACGGGGCGGGGAAACAATCCCTTTGCCCCGTTAAACCGGCTCCAGATAAAGTAGCAAATTCTCTTCGATTATGCCAACAAACGCGCTAGTCCTCAACGCGGATGACGCTGGGCTCGGCGCGCAGGACGTCCTCGAGCCCGCCGATCTCCTCGAGCACGCGGCGCACGCTCGCCTCGCTGGCGGTGTGCGTGACGTAGCTGAGGTTCACCGTCTCATGCTGGGCGCTGCCGCGCTGCACCACGCTGCGCACGCTGACGCCGTGCTTGGCGAACACGCCGGCCATGGCGGCCAGCACGCCGGAGCGGTCGGCGACGGAGAAGCGGATGTAGTACTTGGTGCTCAGCTGCTCCATGGGAACGATGGGCAGGTTGTCGGTGCAGGTGCAGCCGACCACCGGCGGGATGCCGAGCGTCATATGGCGCGCAACCTCCAGCACATCGCCCATGACCGCCGCGGCGGCAGGGCCCGCGCCGGCGCCCTCGCCGAAGAACATGGTCTCGCCCACGGCGTCGCCCGTGACGTAAATTGCGTTGAACACGCCGTTGACCTGGGCCATCTGATGAGCCTTCGGCAGCATGGTGGGATGCACGCGCACATCGATGCCCTCGGACGTGCGATGCGCCAGCGCCAGCAGCTTGATGACGTAGCCCATGTCGTCAGCGGTGTCCATGTCGAGCTGCGTGATGTTGCGGATGCCCTCGGTGTAGACGTCGTTGAGCTTCACGCGGCTGTTGAAGGCGATGGACGCCAGGATGGCGATCTTCGCGGCGGCGTCGAAGCCGTCCACGTCGGCGGTGGGGTCGGCCTCGGCGAAGCCCTTCGCCTGAGCCTCGGCCAGCGCATCCTCGTAGGACAGGCCGTCGTCGACCATGCGCGTGAGCATATAGTTGGTGGTGCCGTTCACGATGCCCATGACGGAGGTGATCTCGTTGCTGATGAGCGAATGCTTCAGCGGCTGGATGATGGGGATGCCGCCGCCGACGCTGGCCTCGAAGCCCACTTCGAGGTTCTTCTCGCGGGCAAGGTCCATGACCTCGTCGCCGAAGGTGGCCATGAGCGCCTTGTTGGCGGTGACCACGTTCTTGCCGGCACGCAGGGCGCCGAGCACCACGTCGCGCGCGGCGGTGGTGCCGCCGATCAGCTCGATGACGATATCGATCTCGGGGTCGTTGATGATGTCGTTGAAGTCCTCGGTGAACAGGTGCAGCACGCCGCGCGCCTCGGCCTGCTCGGGATTGCGCGAGCACACGCGCACCACTTCCATGTCGACGCCCAGATGGCGCTTGAAATCCTCGCGATGGTTGCGCAGGATGTCCAAGCAGCCGCCGCCGACGGTGCCCGTTCCCACGAGTCCAAGTTTGATGGTCATGTCTCCCCCTTCGAAAGGTTGAAAAGCTGTGCCCGAAGCGCCGGGCGGGTTTGGGATGGTTATGTTGCAAACCAGAGGATACCGCAGGAACGCCGGCGCCGCGCGCCGATGCCGCCCACAGGCCCCCTGGAGCCGGCGAGACGACCGCCAAGCCCGCAAAACCCGCGAAAGCGCGGAATTGCCGGCGTGCGACCGGGTTTGCGGCTGCCGGGTGGGCCCCAGCGCCGAACGAGCCCGACCGCCCCAACGCGTTTAGATATCGCGATGATACAGGTCGGCGTAGGTTTCGCGGCGGGTGACCACGCGAGCCTGGCCGTCCTTCACGAACACGATGCCGGGGCGCGGCTGGCCGTTATAGTTGCTGGCCATGGTGTAGCAGTACGCGCCGGTGCCGAACACCGCAATGACGTCGCCCAGGTCGGGCGTCTGCAGCGGCATGTCGATGACCACCGCGTCGCCGCTTTCGCAGTGCTTGCCGCACAGCGTGACGATCTCGGTGCGGGGCTGGCCGGCCCTGTTGGCGATGGTGGGCTCGTAATCGGCGTGGTAGAGCGCCGTGCGGATGTTGTCGGACATGCCGCCGTCGATGGCCACGTACTTGCGGATGCCGGGCAGCGTCTTCAGGATGCCGACGGTGTACAGCGTGAGGCCCGGGGTTGCCACCAGGCTGCGGCCGGGCTCAACGGCCAGACGCGGCAGCTTAACGCCCAGACGTTCGCAGTTCTCGCGGACCGCGTTGACCGTGCATTCGGCGAACTCGTCGATAGTGGAAGGCTTGTCATCGGCCTTGTAGGCGATGCCCAGGCCACCGCCCATGTCAAGCTCCTCGACCTCGTAGCCGTAGGTCTCCTTCACGCGGGCGATGAACTCGACCATGACCTGCACGGCCTCGGCGAACGAATGGAGCGCGAAGATCTGCGAGCCGATGTGGCAGTGGAAGCCGGCCAGGCGCACGTTCGGGGCCTCAAGCGCGTCCTTGACGCACTTGAAGGCGAAGTCGTTGAGCATGGTGAAGCCGAACTTGCTATCCTCGCAACCCGTGCGGATGTACTCGTGCGTGTCAGCTTCGACGCCGGGGGTGACGCGCATATAAACGTCCTGCGTGACGCCCAGCTCTCCGGCGATCTCGCTGATGCGGCCGAGCTCGATGCGGCTGTCAACCACGATGCGACCCACGCCCGCCGAGATGGCCTCGCGCAGCTCCTGCGGCGTCTTGTTGTTGCCGTGCACGAACACGCGCTCCATGGGGAAGCCCGCCTGCTGCGCGCACCACAGCTCGCCGCCGCCGGACACGTCGAGGCACAGGCCCTCCTGCGCGACGATGCGCGCGGTTTCCTTATTAAGGAACGCCTTGGAGGCGAAGATGACGTCGGAGTTCTCATAGCGGCTGCGGAACGCCTTGAGGTAGGTTTCCATGCGGTTGCGCATATCGGCCTCGTCCATGACGTAGAGCGCGGTGCCTTCCTTATGGGCAAGCTCCACCATATCGACGCCGCCGACGAACAGATGGTCGTCGCGCACCTCGGCGGTCATGGGCAGCACGGCGCCCAGTTCCATGGTGGTGCGGTTATCAGGTTGCTTGGTGTGATCCGATGGTGCCAAAGACATAGGCGCGCTCGCTTTCTCGCAGTTCCCGGTGTCAAGTTGCAATTGGCAAACTGACGCTGTTCTTAATCCGTTCCATAGTATCAGGCTCGACCGCACGCCACTGTGTCAACCTGGTAAATTCGAATGCAAATAGCAACGGCTCGGCAACCCCTACCGGCCGTTCCCTGGCACGAAAAAAGCCCCCGCGTTCGCGAGGGCTTTGCGTATGAGGTTACGTTTGCCGCGCAGGTGCGTTTAGTTGCGGGCAGCCATGTAAGCCAGGCCGGCGGCGGCGGCGAACAGCACCACGAATTCGCCCAAGAGCGGCGCCACGGTGCTACCGAACCACGCAAGGCTGATGGCCGGGGTCTGAGCTGCCACCAGGGTGAAACCCATCAGCGAAGCAGCGGCCGAAGAAGCGATGGCGCACACCGCGATCGCGATTGCCAGCAGGGCGACGAACCCGACGAGCATAGTAATCGGGGTATGGTTTCCTTGGATCTGTTTCACGTTCGTTGCTGCGTTCATTTTTACCCGTCATCCTTTCTCGCTCGCCTGAATCCGTTTCAGGCTTTGGTCTACTTCACCGTTTGGCAACGTTGGAAATCTGTTCCTTGACAAGCTTGTTGCCTTCGATGCGATTGCCAATCTATCAGGGCTGCGCCAGAAGTGAAGATGTCTTTTGTTTTCTTCACGATTCGGACACTTTTTGCCAACATTTTGTGCACCTGCACAAAAATATAGTCAATGGAAATCCTCTTAACCGATAGGCTATGTGAATATATGTTTCACCAGGTTATCGATAGAAAATCGATTTTTGCCCTGGCGAATCGGCCACTAAAATACTGGCCGATTGATCTACGCCTCATAAGAAAATTGTTCAAGACTATCTGTTTGCTTTTACGTTTTAAAGAGCTTTTTGCAGTGTTCACAGAAGCCTCACCAGGCCTTTACGCGTGCGGTACAATTTGAGCCGCGAAAACATGCCATCGCGGCGAATCCTGCCCGATCGGCACGGCAACAACCGCCAACGTCACTTAAGGAGGCCAAAATGGCGAAACCCGAACCGTCCATGGATGAATGGCTCAAAGAAGCGAAGCAGGACCCGAAGGCCGCGCAGTGCGGCATGTTCCTCACGCACAACGGCGTGGTGCGCATCACGCCCAAGGCGCAGGTGCGCGAGGGCGTCGAGGGGCTTGGCGATGTGGCGCAGGTCGACTTCAGCTACGACGCCGAAGGCCTTGAGCAGGCCGTCAAGGAGGCGCTCACGTGGCCGGGCGTCTATTATGTCCGCGTATGGCTCAACGAGGGAGTGCTGAACGTGGGTGATTCGCTCATGTACGTGCTCATCGGCGCCGACATCCGCCCGCGCTGCATCGACGCGCTGCAGCAGCTGGTCGGCAAGATCAAGAACGAGCTGGTGGTTGAGAAGGAGATCTACGCGTAGGCGAGACAGCCGGGCTTAAACAAAAATGGGGCGGCGGGTTCCAACGAACCCGCCGCCCCATTCATTGATGAGCGAAACGGTTAATGCGACGCCGTACTACTCGCGAGAGCGCCTGCGATAGGCAACCACCGCTGCGACAACCGCCGCCAGGGCCACCAGCCCGATGAGCGCCGCCGCCAAAAAGAAGCCCGCCAGCACAAGCAGACGGGCTTCTCTCGTTATCAGGATGTTAAAGAAACGCCGCGCTTAGCGCTTGCTACGCCTCTTTGCCACGATGGCGATTCCCAGTGCGGAAGCACCCAGAGCCAGGGCCACAAGGGCGCTCGGGGTCTGATCGCCGGTCTCGGCCAGCTCGGTAGCTACTTGCTGCTCCTCTTCGGGCTGAGGCTGAGGC
>ERZ1034920.1049-NODE-1049-length-18975-cov-14.378488_pt1 | contig 18975 bp, 20 predicted proteins | sample MGYA00520688_ERZ1034920 | MGnify/ENA primary metagenome ERZ1034920 (study PRJEB33766, sample SAMN09781785) | gut metagenome | biome: gut microbiome | host: Homo sapiens | place: Madagascar | study: EMG produced TPA metagenomics assembly of the PRJNA485056 data...
TGCTGGGAGCAGCCTATATTTCGGTCGGTGTGTTCGTTTCCTCCATCACGGAGAGTCAGGTCATTGCAGCCGTTGTGGGCTTTGTGATTCTGTTCCTGTGCTACGTGGAGAGCGGTATTGCAAATTTCTTTCCGGAGGGAGCCGGAAGTTCCTTCTTTGCTTTCTTTATACGTTCACCTTTAAAGCGTTCCCTGAGACTCTCTGTAAAGGTATCGAGATACCTGTTCTCCACCTTTGGATTTCTGAATCCCTGTGCCCTGTTAAGCGCAGATTTCTTTAAAGCCCCCATTGAATCGATGACGCGGTCCGCACTGGCTCTGATACGTTTTCTCTTTCTGCGCTCCTCGACAGCCTCCACAATCTCCTGTGACCTCTCCTGCGATCTTTCATCTGCCGCCTTCTTACGCTCTTTAACCTCTTCCACGACCTCATCCATATAGGTGTTGAAATTGTTCTGCAGATTGACGATCGTTCTACTGAAATCTGTAAGCGCTGACACGGTGATTGCAGTGTCTACAGCTAAAAAGCCCATGAGAAGCAGTGAGAAAAACTCATACCATATAGGTGACATCCAGCCTGTGATGAGCTTCGTAAACGGTGCAATAAAATATACCACTATAAGTCCTGCCACCCCAAAGCCTACAGAATATGGAAAACACACCCTGCCGTTTATATTGAGCGGCATGCTGCTGTAATCCCACCAGTATGCATGAAACAGCTTCTCAAGCGCCCACGATGTGCCATATTCTAAGACAATGCTTCCAAAAAATGCCACAAGAAATATCTGCCACCATGTAAACGTCGCATCAGTATGAGCAGAAATAAGATCTGCTATCGCAGTGATCGCGACACCTCCGGCTCCGTAAATAGGACAAAGCGGTCCATAGAGAAAGCCTCTGTTTTCCCATTTTTTTGCCCTGATGGTACAGTAGATGCTCTCATATATCCAGCCCATACAGCTAAATATAATAAAATACACAAAATATCTTGATAACCACATATATAATCCTTTCTCCCCGGATAATTTATGATATACAGCAAATGACATTGATTCCCTTATGTCTGCAAATTAAAAATCACTCTCCGGATACATCTCATCTAAGTATATATCATACCATTTTGTACACTCATTTGTCCATGAGTCAACAGCATTTTCATATTGCTGTCGCAGCTTATCGACATTTTGCTTAGTCCAATCCGTGTTTATTATGTTTTGATTTAATTTTTCTGCTTCTTCAGCCGCCTTCGCCACCGGCTCCGCTGCAAGTGCAAGCTTCCACTCGAGGTACGCCTCATCTGTTGAAAGCTGTCTGGTCTCATGTCGCTCCCTCTTTGGTACAGCCGCAAGTGCCTCGACCATCGCAGCATCCTTTGCCTGCATGAGTGCCGGCAGATTGCCGTCCTGTGATGCCTTAAGCCTTGAAATATAATGGTCATAGCCAAACGGATAGTACATCACTTTGTCCTTTTCAAAGACCAGTATGGCATCAGCCACCTGCTTTATGAAATACCTGTCATGCGATACAAAGAGCATGGTACCGGTATATGCCTTAAATGCTGATTCGAGTGTCTCCTTTGCCGGAATATCCATGTGATTGGTCGGCTCATCGAGTATCATAAGGTTCGGACGGCCTGTCAGAAGCTCTGCAAGCACAAGTCTGGACTTCTCACCACCTGAGAGCGAGCTGATGCGCTTTGAGGCATTTGCCCCTCCAAACAGATACATGCCAAGCGTCTTTCTTAAGTCCTTCTCCACAAGTGCCGGAAAAAGCTCGTGAAAATGATCTCTCACGGTCTTATCGCTGTCTATAAGTGCCGACTGCTGGTCAAAATATCCCACCAGCAGATTGCTTCCGAGCTGGCTTGTGCCCTTTATTGGTGGAATAAGTCCTGCCACAGTCTTTAGAAATGTTGATTTTCCTATGCCATTGTCACCAATTACGGCAATCTTCTGACCACGCCTTATACGAAGCGACAGCTCAAGCAGTGCCCTGCCGTCGTAGCCAATTTTTAATTCCTTCGCCTCGTAAACCCATTTACCGCCCGGAAACTGTGGCTCGATATTGCCTGTAAAAATATGAGCTTCGTCTTCAACCGGCTTTTCTATCAGCTTCATGCGTGCCAGCATGGTCTTTCTCGAGCGTGCAAACGCAGCTTTCTTAGGCTTATGCTTGAATTTGTCGATAAGCTCATTATTGTGCGCAATCTCCGCCTGCTGGCGCTCGTAGGCTTTGCGCTGTATCTGCAGATTTTTAAGCTTCTGCTGCCTGTACTGCGTGTAATTGCCTGCATATCTGTGCAATGCTCCGTTTTCAAGCTCATATACACCAGTCGCAACTGCATCAAGAAACGCCCTGTCATGGGACACCATAACTACAGCCTTTGGATAGTTTATCAGATAATCCTCCAGCCACTCCACCGTTTTCATGTCCAGATGATTAGTCGGCTCATCCAAGAGCAAAAGATCAGGCTTCTTTAAAAGCAGCTTTATCAGAGAAATCTTCGTCTGTTCTCCTCCTGAAAAGCTTCTAAAAAGTCTCGTCTTGTCACTCTTTTCAAAGCCAAAGCCTGTAAAAAGCCTGTCGTACTCCATCTCGTAGTCAAACCTCTCTTTTGAAAAGGTATCTTTATCCGGGCAGCTTTCAAGCAGTATCTGTTCTATTGTCAAATCCTGATTTGATTTATCCGCCTGTCTAAGCATATCAATTGTGATATTTCTGGACATGGTGATTCCGGTTTCCGGGTTTCCCGACGGTTTCTTCTTTTTTGCTCTTTGAGTTCTTTTTGCCGTGCCATCTAAATCACTGCCTGCAGTGGCAGCTCCCGTGACCATATCATGGCTTCTGCCGTAGCTGCCCCTGCTGTCATCCCTGTCCGGTGTCAGCTCTCCAGCAAGAAGCCGAAGCAGCGTGGTCTTTCCAGCACCGTTTTTGCCGACTACAGCTATTTTTTCTTTTTCCTTTATATAAAAATCAACATGGGACAGAATCGTCTGACCACCTGCCGAAACTGTCCCATCCTTAATCTGGTATAACATATCTAATTAATATCCTTCAAGCTGTCCAAGAGCTCAAGATCCGACTGTAAAACCCTGATATTGGACGTAACAGGCTCCTGTCCCGGCTTTGTAACTGTGATTTCTATAACAGAGTCTGCCGGTATGCCGCTTCCGAATGCATACTGTAAAAAGGATACAAACTTTGGGTGGTTTGCTGTAAATGTATTTTTTGCTTTCATCATTTTCATTATGCTTGCTGGGTTCATGTATTTTCTCCAATCTTATCTATACGATATCTCTTTCGACGCACATATCTTTACGTTCGTTATATTATACCATGAGTCAATTCTATAATCTATCATTTTAGAATTATTTAATTTCTTACGATTCATCATAATAAATAAAGCGTACGCTATATCATATAGCATACGCTCTATTATTTAATCACTTAAGTTATGTATTATAATCTCACAACCACTATTCTTTATCTTTAATATATTTAATTATTATAGATGCTATAGTTGATATTATCATAAATCCAGTAGCCATCTCTATACTATACTTATATGATATTACTAATGTTATTGAATCAAGAATTAAAATAATAATGGATCTAACAGCCCTTCCTCTATGATATTCTTTAATCGCATTTTTATCATCTACGTTATACTCATAAAAATATCTATTTATGGATATTCCTATAATATTAATTCTAAAACCATGTAATATCACTTTGGTTATGCAAAAAATCCATAATAATAAAAAAAACTGCTGAAGCGTTATAACTATCATTACTATCTACTTCCCATCTCTGCTACCTGTGCATTCAGATTATAATACATACTAAGTATAATATAATTGTGTAAAACTTAAATTAATTTTCCTACAAGAATATGTAAATTATAGATATCTTCTGCGTATCTGTCACGATTAATTTCTGAGTCTGCGCAATTCCCTCGGCGTCATGCCAAACTGCGCCTTAAACATCCTGCTAAAAACCTTGTAATTTGTGAATCCATTGCGCTCCAGAATATCTGTTATCGAATCATCTGTTACAAGAAGCTCATCATGAATATGGTCAATCCGTACCAGATTGATGTACTCCAGAAAAGTCACACCCATACATCTTTTGAACATACGGCAGAAATACTCCTGATTGAGCGAGGCTATATCAGCCGCTGTTTTTAATGAAATCGGTTCCTGATAGGACTGTGCGACATACTGCAGTACACCTTTAAGACGGGCTATCTGTTTTGACTCTTTTTCCATATTAGCATCAATGTGTGAATAGCTCGTATACAAAATATAGAGAAATTCATTCATCTTAGCCATCAGACGAAGCTCATAGCCTTTATCCTTTTTGCAGTAAATTCGTGTTATTGCTTTTAGAAGAGCTTTCATCCGGTCATATTTTTTTGTATTCTTTTCTCCATCATAGCATTCCAGAAATCTGACGTGCCCATAATCCTCTATATAATTATCCAAATACATATATGGTACCTGTATAAGAAAGGCTTTAACCATCCCCTTACTCTTTGTGCTGTGGATTTTACTTGAATTTATGATATAGAACTCATCTTTATGAAGAATATGTCCATCATTAGCATATATATCAGTGTTTTCATTACTTGATATCTGTAATTCTCCCTCAAGTACATAGATTATCTCCAGATGATCATGCCAGTGACTCGGTGACATCTGGCGGTATGTCTCATATAGGAGACAGTATACCGGTAGATGTGGTATTGATTTTATATATTCGTGCGTGTATTGCTGCATGTGAACCTCCATATGCGTAAGCTATCATATACTAGAATTTACAGATTTGAAGACTTAATTATATAATATAATGTCAAAGCAAAAAGTCAATATCGACATAAAATAAAGTCATTATCATGATTGAAAATCATTCTATTTTGGCTTAAAATTCTTTTATAATACATGAAAAATTATGGTAATTTTATAAATAAAATGCCATACAGACACAAAATTAACTCTATAAACACAATATAAGGAAGGTATCTGCTATGAACAAATGGTCACGAATCAAATTCACTCCTAATCTTCCACTTGGAGCAAATGGGGAGAGAGTCACCGGAAGCAAGGCACACATTGAGCTTTCAAAGAACGCAGCCAAGGAGGGCATGGTTCTCTTAAAAAATGACAATAACGTACTGCCTCTTGCAGCCGGAACAAGGGTAGCCCTTTTCGGAAAGGGCACCTTCGACTATGTAAAGGGAGGCGGCGGAAGCGGTGATGTAACTGTTGCATATATCCGCAGCCTCTACGAAGGACTTAAGCTTCAAAAAGATAAAATAAGCATATTTGAGGAGCTGTGCGACTACTACCGCAACGACATTAAAAAGCAGTATGCAGCCGGTGCGGTACCCGGCATGACTATAGAGCCTGATGTTCCGGTTGAGCTTTTAAATAAGGCAAAGGCCTACACTGACACTGCTATCATCTCAATCTGCCGCTACTCCGGAGAAGGCTGGGACAGAAAGAGTGTTATTGACCCAAACAACAAGGCTCTCTGGGACTACGAACGTGAGATGACCGAGAAGTCGGCAGAGCTTTTTAAGGATGGTGATTTCTGTCTCTCCGTAAAAGAGAAGGAGATGGTTGACACTGTAAAAGCCGGTTTCAAAAATGTAATCGTGATTTTAAATGTCGGTGGAATGGTTGATACATCATGGTTTGCTTATGATGATCAGATTCAGTCAGCACTGCTTGCCTTACAGGGTGGCATGGAAGGCGGACTCGCTGCCGCTGAGCTTTTAGTAGGAGATGGCAATCCTTCCGGAAAAACTGTCGATACATTTGCCAAATCGCTCGACGACTATCCGTCTACTTACAATTTTCACGAGTCAAGAGACTATGTGGACTATACCGATGATATATATGTCGGATACCGCTATTTCGAGACAATTCCGGGAGCTGCCGAGAAGGTTGTATACCCATTTGGCTATGGACTCTCATACACCACATTTGATGTGGAGACTGTTTCTGCCGGCGTTATGAATTCCAACTGCACGTCTGAGGCCAATAAGCTTTATGCAAAAGTCCGTGTGACAAATACAGGTAAATTCTCCGGAAAAGAGGTTGTTCAGGTATACATTGCAAAACCACAAGGAAAGCTTGGCAAGCCTGCAAAGGAACTCGTAGCCTTTGAAAAGACAAGAGAACTGCAGCCGGGTGAATCACAGCTTATGATCCTCACATGGAAAATAAACAATATGGCATCATATGATGACCTTGGAAAGGTTAAAAAATCCGCATATGTACTTGAAGCTGGTTCATATGATATATACGTTGGAACGAGCGTCCGTGACGTGACAAAAGCTGATTACTCATACATATTAAATCGTGATATAATTACCGAGCAGCTTTCAACAAAGCTTATACCTACGAGTCTGCCAAAGAGAATGCTCTCTGACGGAAGCTATGAAGCTCTGCCTCAAGGTGAGCCTGTCGATACCGACTACTCAGCAATCGGGAACATTGACCCTGCCCTGACAGAGGGTGTTGGTCCCGGTCAGAGAGCCATCCCATACTTCCGTTTTGCCGATGGCATGGCTAAAAACGGCAGTCACGACATCATGGATGTTGTGGAAGGACGTATCACGCTTGATGAATTTGTATCAGAGCTTTCCATCGATGATCTCATTCATCTGCTCGGCGGACAGCCAAATACAGGTGTTGCAAATACCTTCGGTATCGGAAATATGCCTGAATACGGTATTCCTTCTGTCATGACAGCAGACGGTCCTGCCGGAGTGCGTATAGCGCCTGAGGTCGGTATATATACCACTGCATTTCCATGCTCCACACTGCTTGCATGCACATGGAACCCGGATGTTTTAGAGGCTGTAGGACGCGCCGGCGGTGAAGAATTAAAGGAAAACAACCTTGCACTGTGGCTCACCCCTGCCATCTGTATTCACAGAAGTCCTCTCTGCGGACGTAACTTTGAGTACTACTCAGAGGATCCATTCGTCACCGGAAAGCTCGCAGGTGCCATGGTACGCGGAATCCAGTCAAACAATGTCGGTGCCACACTCAAGCACTTTGCCTTGAACAACAAGGAAACCAACCGCAAAAACAGCGATTCACGCGTTTCAGAAAGAGCTGCCAGAGAAATTTATCTGAAGGCATTTGAGATGATTGTAAAGAATGATAATCCATGGGCTATTATGTCCTCTTACAATATGATAAACGGCTACAGAGCCTCTGAAAGCGAGGACCTTTTGACAGGAATACTGCGTGATGAGTGGGGCTATGAAGGAATGGTCACAACCGACTGGTGGACCTGTGGCGAGCATTACAAGGAGACAAAAGCCGGAAATGATCTTAAGATGGGAAATGGATATCCTGATCGTGTAAAGAAAGCTTATGATAAGGGTGCTATCTCTCGTAGTGAGATGGAAACCTCTGTAAAGCGTATATTAGGATTAATATTAAAGCTTGATTAAATTTTACTCTGATTTTTGTAAAACTACCCGGTTCATAATACCCGATACTTATTATACAAAAACAAAAAACGGACATGCAAAACTGCCATGTCCGTTTTTGTTTTTGTATCTGTATATCTTAATCATTAATTCTGTATTTTAGCATATTCCTCAATTTTACATACATGCTCTTTTGTTTTTTCATCATAGTTGATTGCCACAAGCAGGATGTTTCCCGTATATTGCAATAATGAATTCGGATACTGTCTCTCACGAATCTGTCGCATGGCTGTATCCGCATTCTTATTCCATTTCAGCTCCACAACAAGCGCCGGATAATCATTTATATACTCAGGCTTCGGAATATAAACAAAATCAGCAAAGCCACGCCCTGTCGGTAATTCCCTGACCGGCTTAAAATAATAGTTCATTGTTCCAAGATAGGCAATGGCCAACACACTGCTAAGAGAGTTCTCGTCATTATATTGAATCACCGAGGTATACTCCATATGAATCTGCTCTATTTTTGCTGCCACAGTATTTACATCTTTGTTTATTGTTGCATTAAACAAATCTATTGACTGTCTCTCAAACTGTATGATTTCATCCCATTTGTTTTCCTCAACCGCATCCATAAGCTCATTGCGAAGCTCTTCATTCGGAATATATGCCATCTGATTTTTCTGATTAAAAGCCAGATATCCAAGATGTATAAGCAATGTCAGCACATCATCTTTGTTTTTAAATGATACCATATCATTCTGAAACGTGGTTGTTCTAACTTTTATCTCATTTCCTGAAATCATTGAAATAATAGCGGCTCTTAATCCATCAAAATCCATGTCAATAAGCGGAATCAGAGATTCATATGTGCCGGTCTGTGACCAATAGCTTTGGAAGCTGCCTCTCATCATCACGCTCACTACCGCTTTTGGATTATACACATGTTTACCCGAAAGCATATAGCCATCATACCAGTTTTTTACTGCTTCATAATCCCTGTCATACTTTTTGCATAACTGCTTAACCTCATCATCTGTAAAGCCAATATATGATGCAAGCGCTCCTGCATCAAGCATTGTGAACTCTTCAAAATTATTAAGTGCTGACTGAGTTTTTAGCTTTTTAATAGGAAGTATGCCGGTAAGATAAGCTAACGCAATATACTTTGTCGGCTCTGTCCCTTTAAACATTCCTCTGAGGAAATTAATATATTCCTCCTGCAGTTCCTTATTATTAGCCTCATCTCTTATCAACACATCCCACTCATCTATTATGATAACAAAGGTATTTCCTGTGGCTGCGTTTATATAAGACATGGCTCCATAGGCTGTTTTAACAGTGTCCGGTATCACATCACCATATGCTATTATAAGCTCATCAAGAATACCATTATTGATGTATTTCACGGTGTTTTGCACTTCGCCCGCATCCATCATGCACCACTGGACATCAATATGAATAACATCATATTTATTAAGGTTTGTCTCAAAGGAATCAAGCCTGCCTACCTTTAGAGTGGAAAACATATCAAAGGAATCACATCCTCTGCTATAATAAGCAGCAAGCATATTCGCCGTGATGGACTTTCCAAAGCGCCTCGGTCTGCTATTGCATATGCATGCCATATCAGAACCTATAACTTTATTGGTGTATGCCAAAAGCATAGTTTTATCCACATATATTTCCGATTTCAATGTCTTTTGAAAAGCTTTATTTCCCGGATTTAAAAATCTTCCCATGAATTTTCCTACCTTAATGAAATAATTTAACAACCTATACTACATGTTAAGTATAGCAGTTTTTAATCAACTTCACCATATCAACTTTGAATTATATACAATTTAAACTATTACTTTCCATAAATATTGTACTCAGGCACATCCACGCCATCTGTTCCGGCATAGTATGACATCTCCACCTCGTTGAGTCCTTTTTTCTTGTCAAGAATCACATTGTACTGGGATGAATATATAACATCTCCATTTTTATTAAATCTGTATTCAATATTCACTCCATCTTTGCCTTTTAATGCCTTTCTTGGAATCTTTGCAAGGAAGATACGCTCACTGTCGGAAATCTTCTTCACCTCGACTGCATCCACCCATTTGAAAAATACTGGTGCCGCCACTCTTGTATCATCCATGCTATAACTGTCGTAATCATAGTAGGCTGTGTCATCATCTTCTGTATCCTTTAACACATGATAGCCCATCTGTATGCTGTCCACGCCATCAAGACCGGTATCATTGTTGTTATAGCTTCCCGAATCGTAAGGCGAATATACATATAAAAGGATAAGCTGTGAGCTCTTTACCTCATCTATGCTATCTCTGAATAAATGTGCAGCCTTTATATGAGACACATTGAGCTGTCTTAAGCTGTCATTCGTCTCACCTGCAAGCTGTCTAGCATACATGGTGACCATACCCTTATTTTCCATAAAGTCTGCATCTGCCGCAAGCGCCGGGGATGCATCCGTGGAAAGTGACATCAGATATTTGTAGTCTGTATCCTCCATACATACTGTATTGTACCTTGCAACCAGATAATCAGGCCTTGCAAATGCAAGCACAAGATAACATACCCCGATTACTATTATTCCGTACCGAAATAGCGAAAAAGCAGACTTACATATAGATAAAATCACTCCGAGCATAAACAGTGCTATCACTCCAAGTGCCCAGAACACACAAAGCCTGGTGGCTGTCAGCCCGTACTCTGACACATACAGTCCCATACGGTATGCACTTGATGCAATCATGATATATGTGCATAAAGTTATTAAAATTAAAAATGCATTTAATATTTTATTCTTTCTAAACAATTCACTTCCGAGCAATACGATAATCACATTAAGTATACACACGAAAAGCAGCTGGAAAAAGCCTTCTCTCGCGTACCTGGCGTAGGTATAGCCGCTCGGAAGCTGCATAAGTCCCCCGAACAGATACACAATCTGTATAAAACAGAAAAATACATATACCACTGATATAGTTGCAGCTACAGTGATACCAATTGCAGCCGGAAATGCTGGAGTCTCAACCGGTGAATCCGATATACGCTTCTTGCTCAGATACTTTATACCACAGTAAGATGAGAAAAGCGCAAATACAAAAAGAAATACAACCTTGCTCACTGTAAAGAAATTGATATCAGCAAATATTTTCTTTATTACTGAGGCAAAAACCGCATCCGCAGAGCACAGCAGCACCACTATCAGCACAACCAGAGGAAAGGCAATTGCTATTCCGATAAACACATAAAGCATTCTGTGTTTTTTCACATGCCGCTCTCCGGCTGCTCTGTTTACACGGTCACCATCCATACAATCACTGCCAATATTGTCACTATCCATGCGTTCATTTCTCATATAGTCGGCAATATCCATAAACGGCTCAGCTATACATCCAATCGCTCCAAACACTGCCTGAAATGCTGAAATGATATACTTTATGAGCCCCCACTGTTTGTCATTGCAGAAATTGTGAAGTAGCATAAAAACAAGAAACACAAGTATCCAGCAAAAATTAAATCCTTGTATAATTTTATTGCCGGTCAAGCCTGACGAAAGGCCTGTAAGTATCATCATCACACTGTACCATATAGTGAGTGGCTTTGCCTCTATATGAAGTATCTTCATACAATACAGGCTGTATACTCCTGTGACGATTGCAAACAACGTAACAAGTATTCCACCTATATTCTCGTACAGGAAAATGGTGTACAGCAGCGCATATATTATCGTAGGTATACATAGCCTGCCAAAGAAATCCGCGTTTCTCCTGCTTTGCTCACGCCGTCTTTGCTCCGCCTCCTGCTGCATATTCTGCAGTTCGATACCTGACATTCCCATATGTGGCTGTGAAGTCTGTGGCGTGTTCTGTGAAAACTGTTGGGGATTCATGCCCCCGATATTATTATTATTGTCCATAGCTACCTCCTTACTCTCTATGTAATTATTTTCTCATATTTTTCACTTACCGGCAAGCTAATTGTACTACACCGTTTTTAGTTTTGCAATAATTTTTTATCGTATCTCGATAAATTAGTTGTAATCATTATAAATGTCAGGTAAATGTCACATTAAAAATGAGGAAATAGTAACCTGAGACGCGTAAAAAAAAGTTGTTTAAAAATGTTAAGGATTACTGATAAAACTAAAAATCGCAGATACCATATTATGATATCTGCGACTATACTTATCTTATTTTCTCCTAAAGACACTCCAATGGATATTGACTTAATGCAGTCATAGAGTTTTATTTTAAACTACTGCTGCACATTAAACGCTTTAATTCCCGGATAAACTGCGCTCTTTCCCAGCTCCTCTTCAATTCTTAAAAGCTGGTTATACTTTGCAACACGCTCTGAACGCGAAGGTGCACCTGTCTTTATCTGGCATGTGTTGAGTGCCACCGCAAGGTCTGCAATTGTTGTGTCGGCAGTCTCACCTGAGCGGTGTGAGCTGATTGCTGTATAGCCTGCCTTGTGCGCCATCTTGATAGCCTCAAGCGTCTCTGATACTGAACCGATCTGGTTTAATTTAATCAGAATTGCATTTCCTGCTCCAAGGCTTATTCCCTTCGCAAGTCTCTCAGTGTTTGTTACGAACAGGTCATCTCCCACAAGCTGTACCCTATCGCCCAGACGCGCAGTAAGCTTCTGCCAGCCTTCCCAATCCTCCTCATCGAGTCCATCCTCGATTGATATAATAGGATATTTGTCACAAAGCTTTGCCCAGTGCTCTATAAGCTCCTCTGAGGTATACTCTGTGCCGGCCTTTGGCAGCTTGTAAAAGCCCTTGCCCTTTTCACTCTTCCACTCTGATGATGCGGCATCCATGGCAATCTTGAAATCCTTGCCCGGCTCATAGCCTGCCTTCTTTACAGCTTCAAGTATTGTCTCGATAGCCTCCTCGTCAGATTTGAGTGCCGGTGCAAATCCACCCTCGTCACCGACTGACGTGGCAAGACCGCGCTCCTTTAATATGGCTGCAAGTGCATGAAATACCTCCGCACACCATCTGAGACACTCCTTGAAGGAAGGCGCACCTACCGGCATAATCATAAACTCCTGCACGTCAAGTCCTGATGAGAGTGCATGACAGCCACCGTTTACAATGTTCATCATAGGTACAGGAAGTCTGTTTCCCGAGATACCACCTAAAAATCTATAGAGAGGAATATCAAGTGATACAGCTGCCGCCCTCGCACACGCAATTGATACAGCAAGAATGGCATTAGCTCCAAGCTTAGACTTGTCCTTTGTGCCATCTGCCTCTATCATAGCCGCATCTATTGCATAGATATCACTTGCGTCCATACCTGTCAATGTGTCGTTGATTACAGTATTTATATTTTCTACTGCCCCGGTAACACCCTTGCCCAGATATCTGCTCTTGTCTCCGTCACGAAGCTCAAGTGCCTCGAACTCTCCTGTAGAAGCTCCTGATGGTGCTGTGCCTCTTGCAACAGTTCCGTCAATCAGATAAACCTCTGCCTCAACTGTAGGATTTCCTCTGGAATCAAGTATTTCTCTGCCCACTACCTTTTCGATTTCTAAATAATTCATTATGAACCTCCTTATGTTTTTTCTGATTCAATTTTACATACAACTATTTATAACAAAGAAAAATGCTACACAGTTAGTTTAATCTAACTAATGTAGCATTTCAATAGTTCATAATGATAATATTTCCCAATTATAGAAATATTATGTTCTCACATATCATTTTAAATCTATACATTCTCAAGCATTGCTTATATATAGCACATCTTTATAATGGCAGTTATCTCTCCGCTTCGATCTCACGCGCAACATACACACCGCTTGCCGACGCATGTGAAAGTGAATGTGTCACACCGCTTCCGTCTCCGATGATGTAAAGTCCCTTATATTTGCTCTCAAGCTTATCGTTAAGCTCTACCTCCATGTTGTAGAACTTGACCTCTACGCCGTAAAGCAATGTATCGTCATTTGCAGTTCCCGGTGCTATCTTGTCGAGCGCGTAAATCATCTCAATGATTCCGTCAAGAATTCTCTTTGGAAGCACCAGGCTTAAGTCTCCCGGTGTAGCTGAAAGTGTAGGAGTAACGAGTCCTTCCTCAATACGCTTCTCATTGCTTCGACGCCCTCTCACAAGATCACCAAAGCGCTGTACAATTACACCGCCACCAAGCATATTTGAAAGGCGCGCGATGCTCTCACCATATCCGTTGCTATCCTTGAATGGCTCTGAAAAATGCTTCGCAACAAGAAGAGCAAAGTTCGTGTTTTCAGTCTGCTTGTCTGCTCCCTCGTAGCTGTGTCCGTTTACTGTTACGATGCCGTTTGTATTTTCATTTACCACGATGCCATGCGGATTCATGCAGAAGGTACGCACATTATCCTCAAAAAGCTGTGTTCTGTATACAATCTTGCTCTCATACAGCTCATCTGTCAGATGTGAGAAAATCAGGGCCGGAAGCTCAACACGCACACCGATATCCACACGGTTTGACTTGGTTGGGATATCAAGGTCATTGCAGACCTTCTCCATCCACTTGCTTCCGCTTCTTCCAACTGAGATGATACAGTATCTGCTCTCATATGTGCTATCCGCTGTATTTACTGCATATCCGGATACATTGTCTGTGTGAGCCTCTTGTAAACTGCAAGCATCAGCACCTGCCGTATTCTCATCATACAGCACCTCTACCGACTCAACAGGTGTATCGAAATAAAAATCCACCTTGTCCTTCAGATGTGCATACATATTTTCCAGAACGACATAGTTTATGTCAGTTCCGAGATGTCTGACCGATGCATCCAAAAGCTTGAGCTTGTTCTGCATGCAGACCTTTTTGAGCTTTGTGCCGGCTGTAGAATAAAGCTTTGTGCCCTCACCGCCGTACTTCATATTAATCTCGTCAACATATTCCATCAGATCAATGGCCGGCTGCTTGCCGATATGCTCGTACAAGGTACCGCCAAAATCATTTGTGATATTATATTTTCCGTCTGAAAAAGCACCTGCTCCTCCAAAACCGCTCATAATAGAACAGCTCTTGCAGGAAATACAGCTCTTTATTTTCTTTCCGTCGATAGGACATTTTCTCTTAGCAAGCTCATGTCCTGCCTCAAAAACCGCTATTTTGCAGTCAGGATTCTTCTCGATAAGCTCATATGCTCCGAAGATACCTCCCGGTCCTGCTCCAATGATTATCACATCATAATTATTCATCTGTCAATTGCCTCCCATAATACGTTGCTGTTTGTACGCCCAATGTTGCGCACGCCAATCACTTATGATACTATATTTTCTCCATTATCGCAAGAGCAATCTCTATATTCCAGCAAATCTCCCGGCTGGCAGTCAAGTGCTTCACATAGCTTTGCAAGCGTGGAAACCTTGATTGCTTTTGCCTTGCCGTTTTTTAAAATTGATATATTTGCCATGGTGATTCCCACACGCTGCGACAGCTCCGTAACGCTCATCTTTCTCTTTGCAAGCATTACGTCTATGTTAAAAATAATTTCGCCTTCCATGTATCTCTCCCGCTCAAATAAAACTGTAGCGCACACGCTATATTGTCAAATCACTCTGCTCCTGCAGATCTGCAGCCTTTACCACAAGATGTGACAAAACTGCCGCCACGACCGATGCCACAACGCAGGCAAACACTATGAACACAAGAGCCAGTATCACCCCCGGATGATTCACATATATCCTCCACATACAGATATTCACAACAAAAAAATACAATGCATCAAACAGAATTATTTTCGATGCCAGCTTTATATGCCTCGCATTCTCCATGGAAAACGACCTGTCTTTTCCGATATTTACGGCTACTCTCCAGCCCAGATACAATATAACATAGCACGGAATTGCACTGATGATAAACATAACAAGCCATGGTATATACATATCAGAAAGCTGTGGATCAGACTCAATAAGCACATGCCCTATCCATGGTATGGCGACCGCACAGACCACTAATCCGCAAAGTGCTACTGCTATTATTACTATCTTTAACCATTTTTCGAGTTCTTTTTGTCTCATTTATTCACCCTGCTTCTCATTGAGAAGTCCATACTCTGCAAGAAGCTTTTTTTGATACTCCTTATCCTTTGAAGCTTTCTGCAATTCATCATATTTGCCCTCAGACAATAAAATCTGATTTAGCTGGTTAATCAATTCTATTCCTTGTTCTAATCCTTGTTCTAATCCCTGTTCTAAGCCTTGCTTTATTCCTTGTTCTAAGCCTTCCTCGATAGCATCAGCTCTTTCAAGCTCAAGCTGCCTGTCAAATTCATAATTTAACTGCATACTCTTCGTCACCTCACTTCTGTAAGTCTTTAGAAACTCCTTCAGAATATCATTGTCAATACAATAGTCTATAGCCTCCTTCATTTGAAAACACTAAAGCAGGAAATATCTGTATGGTAAAAGCCCTCTTATCCTGCTTTAAATAAAATAATGAAACATTTAAAAGCAAGAATTTCAGGGAATATGAAAAATAATTAAGGTATTGAAGACCCTGCACGCCCTTATCGCCGGACGACATCTTATTATGCCTCACACATTTACAGAGCATATAGTCATATCTGTAATTAATGTGCCAACGACCGCACAGGTTGCTATAGAAAAACTGCTTTGATTATATTCTAACATATGTGGATAAAAAAACAACCAAAAAAATACGCAACAGAAAAGTCTGTTACGTATTTTGACTTTTTTATTAAAAACATAATAATCTGATGAAGGCAGCTACTATAAAAAAAACTGCCACTTGTTGAAAATTACTATTGTTATATGTATTCAAATCCATGCATGGCTGATACAGATTTAGATTCTTACGATGATTATGTGGAGGAATATATTAGAACATCACCGATAAGTGTATGGAATAGTCTTGATACAAGTGGTATAATAAGTAGTAGTATACCATCTGATTTTTCCTTTAATAATTGGTGGGACTGGCAAGAACTAATTGAAAAACATGCGTGGAATTATATTCATAATGCTGTTGAGGAAGACATTGTAACAAAACACCAAGGAGAAATCATGTCAGAAGAGCAACTTACATCTTCATTAAGATGTGATTTGTTAAAAAGGCGTTCAAGTGAAATATGGGAAGTGAAAACATCTTCATATGCTAAAGAGCCAAAAAAGCAACTGGGATTGGATCAGTATACACCAAAAACATCCCCATCAAACGATTATGCGTTTTGGGGAACAGTAGTCGGAATTGTAATCATTGGAGATACTGTGGCTGAGGATTTCCTTAGTGGCGGAATTGGAGTTACTGACGATACTGCAAGCTTTGCACTTGCATATAAATTGATTTTTGGATAATTGAAAGGAACAATTATGACGCTTAACAAAGCTTTTAAGGATGTATATTGTAAATTTCTAACAGAACAAGGATATCAATGGTGCTCTAAATTGCAAAGATTTGTGAAGGTGGTAAATCAGGAGCTGATCTATTTTATTGGATTAAAAAAGGTTACGGCATGGCTCAAAGGCAATAAAGGGTTTACCATTACTGCAGGTATTATGTCGGTATATTTTTCTAAATGTGCTGATTGGACACATGGCTGCACCGAGGACAAACTCTTTAAATGGGCGTTTGATTATACCGGACTTCAACTTCAAATGTTCTCACCGACCTATGAATATGGAATGGGGTTTGAGTACAATGAACAAAACATGATTGAGGTAGTAGAGAAGTCTGCTGAAATAACAAAGGAATTAGTTCTTCCAGTGTTTGCTGAGGTGACAGATTTAACATCTTATGTGAAGTATGCGAAGGAATATACAATAAATGTTCTTAGAATGTGTGATAAATTTATTGACGATTCACTGGTCTTAATACTCACAAATAATCATGATGATTTTATGGAATGCTTGCAAAAAGAGAAAGAGAGCGAAAGAGAATATATAAAGCAGTGTATCGAAGAATCATATACGACTCCAAGGGATAGGGTATATAATAACCCTGAATTATTAAAAGCTGCACTTGAAGAAGCTGAAAAATGCAAAAAGACCAATTTGGAGATGTTAGCAAAGTACAAAATAAACATATGATTATTATAGAAAATAGTGAAACTGGATTCTGGTAATATGATAAGAACTATTTAGAGTATGATCTGACACTGTTAGAGAGTTTAACGAACTTTTTTACAATCTTTAGGTATCGTGATTTTAGTTTCGTATGCATCACCTATATTGACATTATTCTCATTAAAATTTATAGTAATCTTCAACTTTTTAACAATATAATCTGCCCACGAACGCATCGGTGAAACACTAAACACAGTTGCTATAATTGCCACACACGCAACCAATTTCATATATCTTTTTGCTCTTAATTTCTTCCTGTTAAAAAAAGTTTTGGGTGCAGTCTCCACAATATATTCATCTTTCACCAAACTCATGACATCCAGTCTCTTATCATCCATGAATATACCCACTTTCCTCAAATTCTTCTTTCAACAATTTTCTCATCCTAAAAAGAGCGACTTCCACTTGACTTTTAGACATTTTGCATTCTTCCATTATTTCTTTCACGGATAAAAAATACCAATATCTCAGCATAAATACCTTTCTTTTTTTTAAAGGTAAATCCATAAGAAATTTATTGATAATTATTTTAATTTCATTTTCATCACTTACGTTACTTTGCTCCGGGAAAATATCCCCACACTCCTCCATTATTTTTTCAAGTGATAACTGTTTGCTGTTGTCTCTCTTTTGAGCCAAATTGTATCTGTACCTTTTAATAGCAAGATTTCTTGAAATCCTTAAACAATATGCTTTTAGATTTTCAGGCTCATTTGGCGGAATACTGTTCCATACATTTAAATATGTATCGTTTTCACATTCATCTGCATCATCTTTACTGCAAAGGATATTGTACGCAATAAGATTAATCAGTTTTCCATACTTATTCTTTGTTTCTAATATGGCACTTTCAAGTCTGTCAAGATAATGTCTTACAATTTTCTGATCAGATATTTTTTCATTCATAAAATCTTCTTTAAGTTATATAATGATAAACAAACTCCTTATTTTTTTAACCAAAAATACGCAACAGAAAAGTCTGTTACGTATTTTGACCTTATTTTTTAAAAACATAATAATCTGATGAAGGCTGCTACTATAAGTATTAATGCTAATGCTTTTTCTGCAATATATGACCTTGCATCCGGTACATAGGTTTTCTGCCAGATTGAGTATGCACATCCACAACCCACTGCAAACATGCAATATATCTTAAACGCCTGCGAATTCATACAATCAGTGAAAAACATTATAATAATCCATACTATTAAAAATAGCATTAAAACTAAGTACTTTAAAAATAATTGAATCTTCTTCATGGCAAATCCCCCTTAAATATATAACTGCATCATTGTGCTTCCATAAATAGCTTCCTTCACTTAGATTATATTCTAACATATATGAGTAAAAAAACAACAATAAAATACGCAACAGAAAAGTCTGTTACGTATTTTGATTTTTTTATTAAAAACATA
>ERZ1034920.1053-NODE-1053-length-18935-cov-7.990784_pt1 | contig 18935 bp, 11 predicted proteins | sample MGYA00520688_ERZ1034920 | MGnify/ENA primary metagenome ERZ1034920 (study PRJEB33766, sample SAMN09781785) | gut metagenome | biome: gut microbiome | host: Homo sapiens | place: Madagascar | study: EMG produced TPA metagenomics assembly of the PRJNA485056 data...
AAGGTTCTGGGGGAGGGCATGGTAGGGGTCCTTTCTGGGCGGGATATTATGCCTATCAAAACGCCTTGTAGCAGAACTACTTTCTACGGCGGTTCTGCTTTGACGCCAATCCAAACACTGATGCGAACAGCGCAGCGATGACAAAAGCGACGCCCTTCAGCGCTTTCAGCAGCATGATGCCTGCAACGTAGAACCCGCGTTTAATCTTGCCGTTTTTCGACAAGCTTTCCCATGGGTCGTCCTTCCAGGCGGAAGGGGCGGATGAGTTGTTCGGGTCGATCATTGGGCAACCTCAATAATGTAATGGCGATGTTTGTAAATGCCATAATATGCCTGATGCTCATCACGCTGTACGTATTGTTACAATTCCCTTATGGTGCAATCTGATCCGACATCCCAAACACTTGCGTATTACCAGGATCACGCGGCTTCATTTTTCGAAGAGACTGTTGATGCCGATATGTCTGAGGCGTTGGAGCGGTTCCTTGCCGAGGTTCCCATGGGCGGTAAGGTGCTAGATTGGGGTTGCGGGTCTGGCAGGGATTCCAAAGCCATGCTGGATGCTGGATATGATGTAACGTCGACAGATGCAACCTTCGATCTATGCTTGCGCGCTGAGCGTCTGACGGGGCGCAGACCCCGTTGTGAGCGTTTCCTGAAGTTGGCAGATAGGAACGTGTTCGATGGCATTTGGGCATGCGCAAGCTTACTGCATCTGCCGCCAGAAGATCTCAGTGTGGCATTTGATCTTGCCTTCCACGCACTTAGAAAAAATGGCGTTTTGTACACTTCCTTCAAGTACGGAAACGATGCCGGCATGAGGGATGGCAGGTGGTTTACCGACATGGACGAGCCATCGTTGCGGGCTGCGCTAATGCTACGTTTCGAGATCCTGGACCTCTAGAAGAGTCGTGATGTCCGGCAGAGCAGAGAGGATGAGCTATGGTTGAACGTCCTGGCGAAGCGTCGCTCTTAGCGGCAACGGACGATGCTTTCAAATCCTCTCATTTGGAGCGAATGCTCACGAATTTGACTGCCAGCTATAAGCTTTACTGGCTCAACGGTATCTTCGAGGAAGTTCGCGCGGGAAACTCGCATATGAGCTTCAAGAGTGTGGCGGCTCGCATGATAGCGAGCGCGTGGTACCCGGTAGTGTATTACCGATTGAGACTGGGCGCGACAGACCAGCTTGCCAAGTGCATCGAATACCTGAGATTGCATTTTACGGTGCCTGCTGAGTGCAGCGAGGCGGAAATCATCGAAACCATTTCGTCGAGTGACGACGCTGAATTGAATCATCTTGTCCGTGATTTGCAGCACTACGTACCATACCGGCTTATAAGGCCGTTCTATCAAAACGAGCTTTCACGTATCCGCATGGAGCGAGGCGCTCTTCCCGATCGCGCAATCGACGGAGAGATTTTCGCGTTGAATCGTGCTATGCAATGCGGCGCTCCATACGTGATCGATCAGAGCCGGCAGGGCTTGGAGGTTCAACAGGATTGGTTTGAATACTTTCGCAGCAATGATCAGGTCATACGTGGTTGGCTTGACATGAAATTGGTTGACTATCTGCAAGCGCGAAACCCGAGCGTTCCAGCCATCTCTCAGAAGCTGCATCCTCCAAAGAAACGTAATCTTGCTGCAGTTCAGCGATTCTGGAAAGACGCGATTGCGGTCACGCATATTACGGACGTCTACACTGGGCTGCCATTTGATAGTGACCACTTTGCAGCCTTGGGGCCGCTGAGCATCGATCATTTCATCCCATGGAGCTTCGTTCTGCATGATGAGCCATGGAATCTGACTCCCATGTTCCGTGATCTTAACAGCTCGAAAAACGATAAGTTACCCGAGCTGAATGCGTACCTGACTCCGTTTTGCGAGCAGCAATTCAATGCTGTTATGGTGGCAAGACAATCGAGTAAGCATGCAAAGGTGATTGAGTCATATTTGGAAGTGGATCCGCATGTGTTCGAATACGAGTGCTCGAACGCCTCGAAGGAAAGTTTTAGCAAGGCTATACGAAATGCAATCGTTCCTCTATATCAGATTGCTTCCAACCAGGGATTTCCAGTATGGGAAGCATCGTTCGAGTATGAAGTGGTGGGAGTCTAGCTGATAGAAGGCGGATTTCGGCTTTTGATGACATGTTGTCGCCCTAAACACTGCATTTCAATCTAGATAACACCATGGATCTATTTCTTGAATACGACATCGTTGTGGTATTCGATGAATCGAGCATCAGGCTTTTGGTTGCTAGGCAGTTCGATTGGCGCTCCTTCAAAACGCCATAGCCATTGCTCGGTCTCGTGATCACGTTTTACTTTGCGTGAAACGTGAATCGTGTAGTTGACGTCGATGGTCATGAGCCCAGCGTCAAACGCCTTGTCATGCAGGGCGTTGAGCAGCAGCCCATTGCTTGGGGCGAGTCTTTCCGTTTTGGGATCGCATGAGGCCCATGGTTTGATATGGCTCGCGACCAGCAAAGGAAGGGTTGACAGGCCTGTAAAGCAACAGCGTCCGTGATAGATCTTCAGCAGCGACTGCCTAAAGTATTGCTGGTTGACGCGTTGGCAAACCATACGTTCTTTCTCTGTGCCTTCGGGCAGGTGTTCGAAACTGTATTCGATTCGTTCCAGGGACTCATATTCAGGATTCGTGCTAGTTGAAACGGAAGAGAGCAGGGCGATTGCCTCCGCTAAAAGGCCATCTCCACGTTCATGGTATTCGTGCCATATTTCTTTATCAAGTTTGCTTCCGTGACGCATACCCACTTTTCCAGATGAGGTCCTATTCGGGTCATTCGCAGCGATGTTCCATATCTTTAGCGCCACAGCATCAGGGGTTCTTCCTAACGCATTGGCGAGTCTTATGATGTCGGCGGTTTTTCTATCGACCTCGTTCGGGGCAAGTAGGAAGTACAGTGCGAATGCCATCCGTGTTTCTTCTCTACTCCAGTTTCGCCTTACCGTCATGTCGTTTCCCTAAACACCGATCGTTGCAACGAAGTTCAGACAGCATTTAGCTGTATTGACCTGCTCTACAACGAGAAGAAATACTTCTTGATCTTCTGCGCCATCAGGACGCGGCGCTCGTCCAAGAACCTCTCGTAGTCGGAAGCGTCCATTTCGAAGATGTCTTCCGGGATGCAATTTGCTGCGAGATTTGCATGCAGTTCATCGAGCGACGTGATGTCGCCGAAATAGCTCTCTCCGTTTTTGCATGAATGCTTTGCAGCAGAGAAGTACTCTCCGGGGTTTTGCTTCCCGATAGCGATGTTGATCTTCTTTTCGAGGTATGTGTAGTTCGCAACCTGGTTGTAAAGGCGTTGGGGCGCATCGATTGCTTCGCGGAGATATGCTCTCGGGAAGATATGATGAATGTCTCCCACGTTGGCAACGACGTCGGACACTTTGAACCCGCCCGTGAGCAGGGTATTATCGGCAGCGCGTACCTGAGAGGCAATGTATGCCAACCAGCCGCCGGTGCGCGTACTGGTGGTGTTCAGCTGTTGGGGGAGGGTCACGTCCCAGAACGTATCGGAAAGCTGGGATGCGACGATTTCGTCGTATACGGTGAGGAAGCCCTTTTCGGCAATCATTCGGATGTCTCGATCCATCCGCGTCTCGGATGATCCGGAATAACGGCCGGTCAGAACGGAGGCGACGTACCAACGCTGGATCCATCGCTTTACATCAGTGGAAGGAACATCGGGATCTTCGCGAAGCGTGAGGTAGAGGTTGTAAGCGAAGTTGATGGCGCCTTTTGATGCCATGAGCGTTGGAGCCACGAATCCTGCGCCCCGCAATGCCATGGTGAAGTCTTGGAAGTTCTCCTTCTTCATGAATTTGATCACGCCGTCGCGCAGTTTTGCGAATGATTCGTCGGCTATCTCGCTGCGGTATTCCTTGGTCTTGAAGTCACGCCCGGAAAGCAGTGCAACAAGGTCTGCGAGCTTCCCTCTTCCAAACATGTGCATGAAAGCAACGCGCAGCATATCGTTATAGTCGGGGTCGTAGATGTCGTCCTTGTCGTCTTTGAGCCACTTGGATTTGGCGGCGTATTCAGACGCCATGTAATCGGGATCGTTTTTGGAGATCTTGGCCCAGAAATCGGGTTTGACGGCAAGATGGCAGTAGTAGTCGATCGCCTTTCGAAGCATGGAACCGCTATGGGCTTCGTCAGAAGCGATCTTCGACATCGCGAAGTCCGCCTGGGAGAGGACTGCGCCTTTGGAGTTGATTCGGATGAAGATGTCGGTCACCTCGTCGATGGTGCAGTCGGCGTCGATGACGATGCAGCCGATTTGGCGGGTGCCGATGTTCATCAGGTCGGTGAGCTTCTCGTTGAGCTCATCGGGGTCGCAGTCGGGGTTCGCTTTGCAGTAGTTGTTGATGAAGCTGAATGTGCCGAATCCGCCGTCTTTGAAAAACTCTGCGATATCGGGGATCCAGCGGCTGTCCTTTTCGATGATCGCAGTGGCGACTGCGAAGGGGCTCCCTTCGCCTTTGTACAGCGGATTGAACGCGATTTTGATCCGTTTTAAGTCGTAGTCGTCGTTGAGCACGGGTCTGCCTACAAGAGCCGCCATAAGAGCAGTTACTCGCTGCTGACCGTCGATGAGAACGGTTTTTCCTTCAGATGTGCCGCCGCCTTTGATCTTGACGTCAGGATTTTTCCAGGTGATCAGGTAACCGGTGGGGTAGCCATGGTAAAGCGAATCGATGAGGTCGCGCACTTTGGCTCCATCCCAAACAAAGGGTCGCTGGATCTCGGGTATTGCGATGTCGTCCGATTTGATAAGGCTGAGAATCGATTGGACGGAATACGTGGTAACGGTGAAGCAGTCTTTCATGGGGTTCCCTTCAATGGCGCCATGGGAGGTTTGTGTATGCGGATTGCCTCAGTTAGCTCATGTCGATATCAAAGTAATCTTTATCGATGCCCTTGATCTCGTAACAGTGTTTAACTGTGACGCCTATGCCATTTGCGATCATAAGTTGTGCGAGCTCATCGCCGTCGATCAAGACCAGTTTCACGGCATGCTGCTTTTTCGCGTAGTCACGAGCGCCTGACGAGAAGTGTGCGGTTGTGATAAACAGCCCTCTATTGGCGCCTGCTCCGGTTAACGCCCCAACAAACCCTTGCACTTCGGGGGCGCAAACGCTTTTGGACGGATCCCAACGCTTTGCCTGGATATAGATGTTATCGAAGCCAAGCTTATCCTCTCGGATGATGCCGTCGATGCCTCCGTCTCCCGTTTTCTTCGTAACGGTTCCCGACTCGGATCGCGAATCGCCATATCCCATAGCGAGCAAAAGGTCGACGACCAGACGCTCGAAGAAATCCGGGGGTTGTTGCATGATGAGATCGAGGAGATCTTCGGCAAGGGCGTTGTTGATGTTCTTGAAGGACTCTTCGATGATGTCCTCAGGAGTCGTGTCTTCTTGTCCCGGAGGCTGCAAGGGAGGTTTCTTCTCGTTGCTCTTGGTGACAAATGCCTTGAATTCCGGAAACTCCAAAAGATCGCTTCGGCTTATCGCGGTTTTTCCTCGTCCGAGATATTCCTTGCCGCGTTCGGTGATATAGAAGAAACCACGTTTAGGAGACTCGATTAGCCTTGCCTGTTTGAGATAGGTGCATGCCCACTGGGCATTGTTCGCATAACGAGCGAATCCGCTAGGGATGGTTTCTGCTCGGTCGTCTTCGGTGAGGTGGAAGTGTTCGGCGGTATGCTCACGAATCTGCTTCGATGAAACTGCTTCGCCGCCTTGCTTTCCACCGAGGTACTCGAGGATGGGCAGCATCATTTCGTGGTATTTCGGGACGGCCATCGAGGTTCCTTTCAGGTTTTTTTGATGGGATAAATGATAGCATCGAGGGAAGAGATGGGGGGCTATGAGGAATGCGGAATGGGCAGAGGATACAGTCCCTCTCCGTACTAAGCTAAAGTCTCCAATCCCTTCCATCTGCTACGATGGTTTGTGATTTGCGTAGTATTGCTCGCGTGCATGATTCAGGAACTTAGCAGGAAGGCGTGACGCGCATGAATCATTCAGAAATCTCGAGCTTCATCTGGGGTACCGCCGATCTGCTGCGCTCCAGCTTCAAACAGCACGAATACGGCGACATCATTTTACCGTTCACGGTCATGCGACGACTCGATGTTGTGCTGGAGCCTACCAAGCAGGCAGTTCTAGACGTCGCCGCTAAGAAGCTTCCCGATGCTCTGCGCGACACGATGCTCAAGCAAGCTGCCGGCGTCGATTTCTATAACACGAGCGAGTTCACCATGAAGGGACTCCTCTCAGATGCCGACGGGATAAGGGAGAACCTGACGAAATACGTCACGTCCTTCTCTCCGGAGATCGCGGACATCTTTGACAAGTTCAAGATTTTCGAGGCCGTCAAGGACCTGGACGACAACGACCTCCTTTTTCTGGTCGTCGAGCGATTTTGCAGCCCGAGCATCAATCTGAGCCCTGCCTCGATCACCAACTCCGACATGGGCGATATCTACGAAGAGCTTATTCGCCGCTTCTCCGAAGTATCCAACGAGACCGCAGGCGAGCATTTCAGTCCGCGCGACGGTCTGCGGCTTGCGGCGGAGCTTTTGGTGGTGGGCGAGATGGAGGACCTCACGCAGCCGAACCGCATCGTGAAGGTGTGTGATCCCTGCGCGGGAACCGGCGGAGCGCTCACGGTGTTCGCCGATCGCGTCGCCGAGATCAACCCCAACGCCACGGTGGTGACCTACGCGCAGGAAATCAACGGACAGTCGTATGCCATCTGCAAAAGCGACACCATCTTGAAGGGCGGCAACATCGCAAACGTCCATCTTGGCGATACGCTCGCTGACGATCAGATGTCTGACGAGACGTTCGGCTACCAGATCTCCAATCCGCCGTATGGCGTGGATTGGAAAAAGTCCCAGAAGGAGGTGAAGAACGAGCACGACACGCTTGGTTTTGCCGGTCGCTTCGGTGCCGGGCTTCCGCGCATCTCCGATGGCCAGTTGCTTTTCGTGCAGCATATGGTCGCGAAGATGCGCAAACCCGAAGACGGCGGCGGGCGCATCGCCGTCTTCCTCAACGGCAGCCCGCTGTTTACCGGCGCCGCGGGAAGCGGCGAAAGCGAGATCCGTCGCTTCTTGCTCCAGCACGACCTCGTGGATGCCATCATCGCCATGCCGAACGACTTCTTTTTCAACACCGGCATCGCTACGTATATCTGGATTCTCGACAACACCAAAGAGCCGCGTCGTCGGGGCAAGGTGCAGCTTGTCAACGCAAACGGCATCTATCGCAAGATGCGGAAGAGCCTGGGCAGCAAGCGAAACGAGTTCACCGACGAGCAGATCTCCCAGATCGTCGCTCTTTACGAGGCGTTTGAAGATGCCGATCCGAAGCTCTCGAAAGTGTTCGGAAACGACGAGTTCGGGTACGTGACCGTGGATGTGCGCCGTCCGCAGTACGGCGAGAACGGAGAGATCGTTCGCGACAAGAAAGGCCGTCCTGTCGCTGACAAGGAAAAGAATGACACCGAGAACATCCCGTTCTCGCAAAGCGTCGAGGAGTACATGGAGCGCGAGGTGCTGCCGTATGCGCCCGACGCATGGATAGAGCCACGCAAACAGAAGAAGGGCCGGATGCTTGAGCTACGCGATGGCGGCGTGGTCGGCTACGAGATTCCTTTCACGCGATACTTCTACGAGTACACGCCGCTGCGTCCCAGCATGGAGATCCTGGCGGAGATTCGCGAGCTCGAGGCGAGCATTGCCGAGAAGCTGCAGAAGGCGGGGCTGTGATGGATGAGAAAAAGAACATGCGTGCAGACGACGAAAAGAATGCGTTGGTGGCACCGAGCGGAATCGTTGCGTATCGGCAGACCGAGGACATCGTCGATGATGCGCGGCTCATTATCGAGAGCGCTCAGAAATGGGCCCATCGCGCGGTTAACGTTGCCCTCGTGTACCGAAATTGGTTTCTGGGCAAGCGCATTGCAGAAGAGGAGCTCAAGGGCGAGGATCGTGCGAAATACGGAGCACAAGTTATCAAGTCGCTTTCTGCGGTTCTTACTGAAGAATTTGGTAAAGGCTTTGGAAAACAGGAACTCTACAAGTACGTGCAGTTCTACAAACGTTTCCCTCAGATTGTCGACTCGCTGAGTCGACAATCTTCACCTCTGCTATCTTGGACGCATTATCGCGTTTTGATTCGCGTCGAAGACGCCAAGGCTCGTGAGTGGTACGCGCAGGAGGCGATTTCCCAAAACTGGAGCGTGCGCACGCTCGACCGCAATATCAGCACGCAGTATTACCATCGTCTTTTGGCATCCGGAGTGAAGGAGCCGGTCGAACAGGAGATGGAGCAAAAGGCTGCCGCGTATCAGACCGAAGACTATCGAAAGCTGGAGTTTGTCAAAAACCCCTACGTGATGGAGTTTCTTGGATTCAGCGCCGATGAGCAGATCAAAGAGAACGATCTGGAAGATGCCCTCATTGTCAACCTGCAGAAATTCCTGCTTGAGCTGGGAAAAGGTTATGCGTTCATGGGCAGGCAGTACCATCTGCGGGGGATAGACGGCGACTATTTCATCGACCTGGTGTTCTATAACGTCATATTGAAGTGCTACGTGCTCATAGACTTGAAGGTGGGCAAGATCACACATCAAGACGTTGGTCAGATGGACATGTACGTGCGCATGTTCGATGAGATGAGGCGAGGCGAGGGTGATGGTCCCACGTTGGGTATAGTGCTTTGCTCCGAGACGAGCGAGGACATCGCCCGTTACTCGATACTCAAAGGCAACGAGCAGCTGTTCGCCAGCAAATACAAGCTCTACCTGCCCAGCGACGAGGAGCTGCGCAACGAGATCGAAACCCAGAAGCACCTGTTCGAGCTGCAGCAAGCAGAGCGCGGCGAAAGCGACGATGAGTAGCCATGGAACGCTATGAGGAGTACAAAGATTCGGGCGTCGACTGGATCGGGGAGATCCCGGCAGGGTGGCGAGTCGTGCCATTCCGTAGGTTTCTGTCGCTGTATAAGGGTCTTGCCATCACCAAAGCTGACCTTGCGAGTGAGGGCGTTCCGGTAATCAGCTATGGTCAGATACACTCAAAATCCAACACAGGCGTGGCGACGCATCAAGGGCTCCTGCGATATGTTGCCGGAGATTGCCCGGCGCTTCAAAGCTCATCTTTGACATCTGTCGGAGATATCGTGTTCGCGGACACATCGGAAGACGTGGAAGGGTGCGGCAGCGCGTTTTATATTGATCGATATGGAGTTTACGCAGGGTATCACACCCTTATCGCGCATCCTTCAGACTCGAGTTCGGGCAAGTATCTCGCCTACCTCTTTCAAAGTCCCGAATGGCGGAGTCAAATTCGAAAGCGGGTAAGTGGAGTAAAGCTGTTCAGCGTGACGCGACGGATTCTGTCCGATTGCACCGTTCTGCAGCCTATCAAGAGTGAACAGGTTGCCGCCGTTGCTTACCTCGATGCCAAAACTACGGAAATAGATTCCCTTGTAGAGGACTGTGATCGGGAAGTTGAGCTGCTGCAAGAGTACCGCAAGGCTGTCATCTCCGAAGCGGTCACCAAGGGTCTTGACCCCAACGCCCCCATGAAAGACTCCGGCATCGACTGGATCGGAGAGATCCCGGAGGGGTGGCAAGTTGCTCAATTGGGGAGGTTGTGCGAAACCCGAAATGGACTTGACTATGATGCAACTCAGGTGTGTGGCGCTAGCGACGAAGGATCCGTTTTGGTAATTCGGTCTGGGAATGTTTCATCGGGTCAGCTCGTTTTAGATGATTGTCTTTATATTAGGAAAGAAGTTCCCGATCAATTGCTGCTTCGCAAAGGTGATGTAGTCATCGTTCGAACGAATGGCAGCAAGGAGTTAGTCGGAAAGAGTGCATTGGTAAAGACGGACGGTGTCGGTACGTTGGGAGCGTTTATGTTACTGTGTCGATCCCGGTTTGGGCGGTATATCAACTGGTTGCTCCAATCGACGATGCTAACCAATTATATGGGGGCATTTTCTACTTCTACTGTTAACCAGCTGTCTAATGGAGTATTGCGAAGATTCCATGTTCCGTTTCCTGCAGAAGCTGTGCAAGAGGAAATTTGCAACTATCTCGACGCCAAAACCGCTGAGATCGACTCTCTCATCGCTGACTATCAATCTATGGCTGACAAGCTGCGCGAATATCGCACGTCGCTCATATCGGAAGCTGTAACCGGCAAGCTCAAGGTTCCAGGAGTTGCATGATGGATTTCGAGAAGATTGATCCGGCGATTGCTGATACGCTTCAGGATGGCGATGTCCTGGTCACGCCGGATGCCATGTACGAATACAAGCAGGTCGGAAAAACCACCGAGCTCGTCTTCGAGAATGATGTCGCCGCCTTCATGCACGAGGCGGGCTGGCGCACCTTTGCGAGCAATGCTGAGGGGCAAGCCGACTACGATCGCAAGCTCGCCCTCAAGGTTGACTCGCTCGTGGGATTCGTGCAGGAAACTCAGCCCGAGGAGTGGGCTAAGATCGAAGGGCTGTACGGCTCGCATACGCGTGAGCGTTTCCTCAAGCGGCTCGTCGAGGAGCTTGAACCTCATGGCGAGCGCGGGGGAGTGCTGAACGTTCTGCGCCACGGCATTCGCATGGCGCCGGGGGCGCAGTTCCGGCTGTGCTTCTTCAAGCCGGCGACAGACAAGAACCCAGATGCGCTTGCGCGCTACCGCGCCAACCGATTCGAGCTCGTCCGTCAGCTGCGCTACGGCACGATGCCGGACGATTCCGGCAATTCGGTCGATGTGGTCCTGTTCCTCAACGGCATCCCCGTCGTCACGATGGAGCTGAAGAACAACCTGTCGGGCCAGCGCACCGAGCACGCCGTGAAGCAGTACAAGACCGATCGCAGTCCCAAGGAGCTCTTGTTCAAGCCCAATCGCCGCGCCCTTGTGCATTTCGCGCTCGATTCCGAGACGGTCGAGATGTGCACCCGGCTCGCCAACGGGAAATCGCGGTTCCTTCCGTTCAACCGGGGAAACGGCATGAACGGCGGAGGCAATCCCGCACCGGCTGATGGCGGATACCGAACCGAGTACCTGTATCGGGCGGTCCTTGCTCCGGACAGCCTGCTTGACATCATCCAGCGCTTCGCGCGGGTGGACTACGACAAGGAAACGCACGTGATGAAAGCGGTCGTCTTCCCTCGCTTCCATCAGCTCGACGCCGTCCGCACGCTCGTCGCCGACGCTAGGTCGAACGGCGTGGGCAAAAACTACCTCATCCAACATTCGGCGGGTAGCGGCAAGTCGAACTCCATCGCATGGCTGGCGCATCATCTGCAGTCTTTGCATGACGATGGCGGTAACCCCGTGTTCGACACTGTGATCATCTTGACCGACCGGCGGAATCTGGACGAGCAGCTCTCCGAGACGATCGATGCCGTTGAGCACAAGCGCGGCGTGGTGGTGCGCGTTCGCGAAGAGGACGGCAGTGCGGGACTGCGCGAGGCGCTGAACTCAGGCGCGCAGATCATTACCTCAACCATTCAGAAGTTCCCGTACATCTGCTCTGAAACCAAGGTGTCCGGTCGCACGTTCGCCGTCATCATCGACGAGGCTCACAGCTCGCAGAGCGGCAAAGCGAACGCCAAGATGAAGATGGCGCTCATCGATCGGGATCTTGATCCGGACGAGCCGTGGGACACCGAGGACGAGCTTGTCCGCGAGATGAAGGCGCAAGGGCATATCAAGAACTTGAGCTTCTTCGCGTTCACCGCCACACCCAAAGCGGCGACGCTCGAGGTCTTCGGAACGCGCGATGACCAATGCAAACGCGACGCCGACGGCATGCTCATTCCGCGCCCCTTCCATCTGTACAGCATGAAGCAGGCGATCGAAGAGGGCTTCATCCTGGATGTTCTGGAGAACTACACGTGCTTTGAGACGTACTTCAAACTGGCGAAGACCATCCAGGACGATCCCAAGTACAAGGAGGCGAAGGCCAACCGGGCGCTCATGGGGATCGTGAACTGGGATCCGGCTATGGTGGAGCGCAAGGCGCAGATCATCGTCGAGCATTTCATGAACGACGTCGAGGGCGTGCTGGGCGGCAAGGCGAAGGCCATGGTGGTGACTTCCAGCCGGCCGATGGCGTATCGTCTGTACAGCGCCATGACCGAGTACATCGAGCGACAGCGGTATGCTTGTCAAGTGATGGTTGCCTTCAGTGGGACGCTTGAGGTCGACGGCAAAGAGCTCACCGAGGCGAAGATCAACGGCGTGTCCGAAACGCGGACGGCGAAGGTTTTCGATAGCGACGAGAAGCGCATTATCGTCTGCGCCAACAAGTTCCAGACCGGATTCGACCAGCCAAAGCTCTGCGCCATGTACGTGGACAAGATGCTGACGGGTGTGACGGCAGTGCAGACGCTTAGCCGACTGAACCGCACGTGCGCTATCCCGGGCAAGCGCACGTTCGTTCTCGACTTTGTCAACACCTGGGAGACGATCCGCGCGAGCTTCGCCAACTACTACGAAGCGACGGAGCTGGATGCCGTGACGGATCCCGACGTGATCTACAACCTGGCGAGCCGGCTGGACGGCTACCACGTATACGATCCCTCCGAGGTCGAGGCGGTGGCAGCGGCATATTTCGACGAGCTCGACCTGAATGCGGTGCTGCGCAAAGTCGAATCGAAGCTTCAGCCCGCGGTCGATCGTTGGAAGGCACTGGACGATACGCCCAAACGCGAGTTCAAGGCGCTGCTGCGCAAGTTCCTGCGCTCGTACTCGTTCATCACGCAGATGATCAGCTTGGGGGATGCGGAGCTGCACCGCCTGTTCGTGTATGCGGGCTTCCTGGTCAAGAAGCTCTATCTGGATACGGGCGCTACGCCGGATCTGCGCGACAAGGTGGAGCTCGAGTACTTGCGCATCGAAGACAAGGGGACGCAGGCGATCAAGCTCGAGAGCGAGGCGCTGCACAACGGCGGCGCGAATGCGGGCGTTGCCAAAGAAGAAGAGGAAGAGCGCTTAAGCGTGCTTGTCGATCATCTGAACGAGATTTTCGGTGCCCAGTGGACCGAGGCGGACAAGATCATAAAGGCGTGCGCGGACAAGATCTGCGAGGATGAGGATTTCGTCGCCAAAGCGCGCGCGAACAGCATGAACGACCTACGCGCGATCTTCGGGGATGTCATGATGAACGCGCTTGCGCTCATCCTTGGTGATAGCCAGGACATGTATGAGAGGTTCAACGAGAATCCGGAAGCGTATCTGACCATCATGAACAACGACTTGCTTCCCATCGTGTATCGGCGATGCAATGCGGAAGAGGGTTAACGCGGGTTTGCACGTAAGGGTCGGATGCTAGCGAGAAAGGCGTCGTGTATGGGTAGCAGGGAAGATAAAATTCGGGCGGAGATAATGAAGATGTCGCCCGGGGACTTCCAAAGCCTATCTTCTCAACTAGTGACACGGTATTACGGCTTCGATAACCCAGTTCATAGGGGGCTTGCGTCGAATTCTGCGACCACTGCTCCTGGTAAGCCGGACACGTATTGGATCTTGCCGAAAGGAAAATTCGTATATTTCGAATGTGGTCACTATAAGGACAACAGAGCGAAAGCTCTAAACAAAATAAGATCGGACATCAAAGGATGTCTCGAAACCGAAGAAGCGGAACTCGAAGTAGGCCAGTTAACGAAGATTGTGATAGCACATTCTTGTAACCGCCTTACGAGTAAAGATATTGTTGAATTAGAGAAGATTGACACCCGAATAGACCTGTTCGGTCCAGATAGGATAGCGATGCTTTTAGCGCGCCAATTCCCTGGCCTCGCCAAAGAGTTTTTTGGCATGTCGATCAGCTCCGGCCAAATAATGGGGATAAGTGAATTCGAGGATAAGGTGGAGCGTGCAGCCTTCGCTTCTTCGCTGAAAAACGATTTAGTTGGCCGCGACGAGGATCTTGGGGAGCTTGTCGCGCTTCTTGACGCAAAAGATTTCGTTCTTGTTACGGGTAGGCCGGGGTTAGGAAAAACCCGGCTGGCGCTGGAAGCACTGAGGAAATACGCCAAGCATCATTCGATACCTGCATTGGTAATTCGTTCCAACCGCCAGCGGATTTGGGACGACCTCGCAAATGAGATTCCTGATTCCAATTGTGCAATTCTCGTCGACGATGCCAACGAGCTGTCTGAGCTGGAGGGTTTTGCCGATTTTGTTTCTACGAGAAGCGACTTAAAAGTTCTTATGACCGTAAGGGATTACGCGAAGCCGCTTGTGCTATCGACAGTTGGTAAGTATTGCGAAACAGCCCAGTTTGAGGTGAGCGCCCTTCGAGACGATGCTGTAAAGCAGATTGTCGAGGATCAGTTTCACATTGCTGCCGGGAATGCTTCATTTAGCATTTGCCATTTAGCTAAAGGCAATATGAGGCTGGCTTGTTCTGCTTCGATAATTGCCCGCGAAAAAGGTATCGAAGTGTACTCTTCAATGCCTGATCTTGTTGAAAAGTGCTATGAACAGCCATTATCTGAGCTAAGCTCAAGTCAGGTTGCTGCCGCAAAGATCGTTTCTATACTTGGGCCAATGAAAACCGAAGACAATTCAGATCTTCAACGCCTGGAGGGAAAATTCGGTCTTTCTCACACTTGTTTTCTCGAATGCTGCCGTGATCTTCATTCGCTTGAGTTAATGGACATCTACAAAGGGATGGTTGCCGTTGCTCCGGGAGATCAAGTTCTTCGTGACTATCTCTTGTATAAGGTTGTCTATGTTGACAGGGATTGCAATCTGGCCGAGTTGCGTTGTCTTTCACATGGCGAGCAGAGGTGTGTATCAATAGTCCAAACTGTGCTAGAGAGTTATTGGAGCGAAGATCTTCGATCTGAAATGGAAAAGCAGCTGGAGGAAATATGGGACAGCGCTGACGACTCTTGTCAGTGGGGAATGATAGTTCAATATGGCGGTCTTTTGTCTGATTTCGCGTTTCAGAAAATCTGGCGCCGAATTTCCTCTTTACCATCATGTGAGTACGACTACCTCAATTATGATTACTGTTCAAATGCTTCTTCTCATCGAATCGAAGAGAAATCTCTCTCTGCGCTAGTTCCTTTTCTCCATCAAGGAGAGTTTGGGGAGCCGGAAGAGTTGTTTTTTTATGCGCTGGATCGAGGGATTGCGTCTCCTGATGATATGAGATCGGTCCTAGTAGAGAAAATGGGCCTTGGCTGGGGAGGCAGCGATCGATATTCTTTTTCCTACGAGAGCAGAGTTCTCGATTGTCTGCTGGAAGGCTGGAGAAAGGCGCATGAGGCGAAGTATGGGGTGATGGCGTGCCGATATATTGAATCATTGCTCGTTCCAGTATTCGACGGTCCAACAAGATTCGATGGCGATACGGTGTGCTTCTCTAAAGGGAAGCTTGTATACGGAGAAGCGATCCTCTCCCTTCGGCGTAAAGCCATCAACATGCTATTTGAAATAAGGCAGGAGGACCAGCTTCGCTTTGTATGCGACTCCGTGATCACTGGAATAAGGGGCATTGACGATGAAAGCGAATCGGGACAGCTTTGGCGTGCGACCCTTGAGATCGTTTATGATCTGTATGTCAGTAAGCTCGACTCAATAGATAAGGCTTCCATCCCCGGTTTCGCTCTGCTTGAGAAGCATTTTCGGAAATCGAGTATTCGACGAGGTGAAATGTTTCCCTTTTTGCACTCGGATTCTATCCAAGATACCATTACGCGTCTTGTTTCGTGTGAGGTGTTTTTTCCGGAAGAACTTGAAGAAATACGGAACAGTTTAAACAACCTTGATTCGGAAGGGGTCGGAGCGGTTGTACGGGAAGCGGCTGAGATAGCTAATGGCTCAGACTCCCATGGCGTTTTTTGGAAACTCTCCGAAGCGTTACTTGGGCGAATGGAAGGGGGATGTAATGTAAATGACCTTTCTCCCGAATTGATTATCTCGTCGGGCGTTCCTGCTCGCGTTGTGCCGGCAAGGTTAGTTCTTTGCTGGATCGATTGTTATGGGGCAAGATCAATAAGGGAGATCGCGAGTCGCTTAGGCGGGAGTGTTAAAAACGAATGGCTTCAAACGATCAATGGGCTTCGATTTTGCTTAAAAGTAGACGATGCGTTGATTTCCGATGTCTTGCATGATGCGGTGAGTTTTGGCGAAGTGATCGAATTCGACAGGATCATGAAAGCGGAATCTTACTCGCCTGGGTTCTATTTGCAGTACAGTGAGCAGCTCCTGTCTCAGAGTAAATCTACAAAATGTAGTCTACGATTTCTATTGCCGGATGATATAAAAGACTCTGCTCAAGCGGCATTCGTCTCAAACGAAGATGTTCTCTCCCGATTGAGCGACGTTGTATATGCAATGATTGATCGAGACGAGCCTTTCTTTGATGAAAGACTGATAAAATACCTTGTGTCGAATGATCCTGATTTTCTAGCATCGGTAATGCCGAGAATAGCATCTAACTATAGCCGCTTGCATATCGAAAGCCTTATCGGGTCAATAGGTAAGGCGATATGGGATCATTCTAATTGCATAGCAATGGCGGAAAGGGCATGGCAAGCTGTCTTGTCTGCGGATTTAAGCTATCCTCGCTATGTGCGCCCTCGCATCTTGAACGGCATCGTTTCTGGATCTCTTTCCGATCATGCTGATGAAATAATGCCTTGGTTTATTTTTCATTCTGTAGTCGACGGCAAGCTAAATGACTGTTTCGCTGATGTCGGGATGGGGTTTCCCTTTGATTTGCGGCTGAGCTATGTGGTCGGCCTCTGCGATTCCGATTTAGATCCGGAGGAGCTGAAACAGCTGTCTTTCCTGTATTCGTACCGTGGCGTCTCCTGGTCGGGAAGCGAGATTCCTTTAATTGAAGAGAAGATACATTTTGTCGATGAGTTAATGCATTGCCTTCAGGGCGTCCGATATGTTGAACATCGAAAGGTGTTGAGGGACAAGAAGCGTGGGCTCGAGGATTATAGAGATCAAGTCGGGCTGAGAGAGTTCATCGGGGCTCAATAGCTTTTAAGAACGCGGTATCGAATAGGAAAGGATAACGGTGTACGCTTGAGGATCGTCCGCCCTCACCCCACCAGCGCCAGCTTCTCCGCGCGCTCTTCCTCGATCGTGGCGATGATCTCCTGCTTGTACGTTTCCCGGTTCTGCATCTCGTCGATGTTGAGCAGGACGTAGTCCACGCCGACGCCCAGGGCGGTGCCGGCGGCGACGCCGGCTACGGTGCCCAGCGGGCCGCCGATCGTTCCCAGGGCGCCGCCGACGACTCCTCCGGCGGCGCGCGCGGCGGCCATGCTCGAGATCTTGGCCACGACCTTGCTGCAGAACTGCTTGGTCATCGCCTTCTCCACCAGCGTCTTGGCCAGCACGCCGCCCACCACGCCGGTGGCGGTGCCGATGCCGATGCGCGCTCCCGCGTCCATCAGCTTTTCGGTGGGCTCGAGCGGCTGCGACAGGAAGTCGTCCGCCAGCATCTCCTTGGTCGTCACCAGCCATTCGGGCACACCGGACAGCCCGTAGCCGGCAAGCTCCTGCTCGATGCCGGCCTTCAGCTGCGAGGCCTGCTCCACGAAGCTGTCGAACTCGGCCTCCAGCTGCGAGTCGTCGATGCCCTGCTCGATCTGGTTTTGGAACTGCTCCGCCACGAAGCTCTCGGCGGTCCCCGTGATCATCGTGGCCAGGCGCTCGTAGTCGGCGGGCAGGCTGTAGTACCAGTCCAGGTAGCTGTCCACGTTGGCGACTCTCGCGTCGTAGGACGCGTTGATCAGCGGCACCAGCTTCTCGCGCGCGTCGGCGTACAGCGTCTCGGACTTCTCGCGCGCCTCGGCGATCAGGTCCTCGACTGCCTGGTAGTCGTAGTATTTCCCGTCCAGCACGAACGCCGCCATGCCGGCTTGGTCGCGCACGAACCCCTCGGCGGCGGTGAACTCCTCGGTCTGCGCCGCCTGCTCGACGGCGAAGTTGGCGCCCAGAAACGCCGCGCACAGGCACACCGGCAGCACCGCGGCCACAGCGGCGTACTTCTTGACGACGGGCTTGCGCGCGCTGGGCCCATCCGGCGTCCCCAGGGGCGCGAACACGCGCCTGAGCTCGGCGCGCTCCAAAGAGCAGACGCCCAGCAGGTTGGCCACGCTGAAGAACGCGCCCGCCACCAGCGCGATGCGGCATATCAGGTAGATGGGGAAGGACAGGTGCGCCGCCTCGGACATGCCGTAGGCGGTCAGGCCGTTCACCAGCGACGTGAGCAGCCCCGCCTCCGACATCAGCTTGGAGGGCGACTGCTCGAAGGGCTGCTGGGCCGCCAAAATCGCGTCGGCGGCGCTGGTGTAGCTCTCCGCCGGCTGCAGCAGGCTGATCGCCGCGTAGGCCGCGCACAGCAGCACGCACATGATGACGCTGCTCCACTTGATGGCGCTGGCGGCTTGGTAGGGCGCCTCGTATTCGCGCCCCAGCTTGCGCCGCACGATGACGAGCACCGCCGCGTACGCGGGGACGGCGGCCACGACCAGGATCCACTCGGGCACGCCCCACTTGGGGGACTCCAGGATCAGACCCGCCATGCAGACGGCGGCCAGCACGAACGCGCCGATCATGCGCATGATGCGGCCCTCGTTGAGCTTGTGCAGCATGCCGCCCTCGCGGTACTTGGCGCGGTTGTGGGTCTTCTTGATGACGGCGCAGTAGACGAATCCCAGCGCGGACGCGGCGCTGAGGGCCGCCCACACGACGGCGATGCCCGCCGGCGGCATCAGCGGCGCGGTGTGCCCGATCAGGCACAAAAGCCCCACCAGGACGATCGCCTTGACGAGGTAGGCTCCCCAGTGCCGGGCTCGCGGCTGTTTGAGGAGGTCGCCGAGCGCGGTGGGCAGGGCGGGCA
>ERZ1034920.1056-NODE-1056-length-18917-cov-11.473651_pt1 | contig 18917 bp, 18 predicted proteins | sample MGYA00520688_ERZ1034920 | MGnify/ENA primary metagenome ERZ1034920 (study PRJEB33766, sample SAMN09781785) | gut metagenome | biome: gut microbiome | host: Homo sapiens | place: Madagascar | study: EMG produced TPA metagenomics assembly of the PRJNA485056 data...
CTATTACTGTTTGCAATCGTTTTTAAAAATTTTTTCACAATCATCCTCCAATTATTTTATGTTTTAGAATGTCTTTTAAATAAATAAAAGATTCATTTTTTGAAATAGCTGACAAGATAATATAGATTATTCCACCTACTAAAATTTGAACAGTTAAACATAACGCATTATTTTTGATTAGTCTATCAAGAAAAATAATTGATATTAACATTATCATAGACATTATTAAAGATGGCAACGCATCTCTGATATAAATCAAAAAATCGAAACCAATATAATTACGTACAGGATAGACATTAAAACAAAAAGCTATTATTTCTCTTATAACTAAAGTCCAGGCAATTGCCTCTATACCGTAACGTATTGCTATTATTGCAATAATTATATATATAGTTTTTTTAAGCAATTCTATCTTTAGAGTAACATCACTTCTTCCTATTGCTTTTATTTCCTGAATTAGAGTGGTTCCAAAAATTCCAATAACAGTTGCAATACATGAAATTCTTACAAATGGTACAGCAGGTAGCCATTTTTCAGTCATTAAAACAATAATCATTTTGTCCGCAACAGCTATCATACCAAACATTAGTGGAAATAAAACATATCCCATAATCATTAAGCATTTTCTTCTGATACGCTTAATTTCTTCAATATCGTTACTTAATGAAAAGGCAGGAAATAATACTGCACTAAGTGAAGAGTTAATATTGTTATTAACTAAATCTGGAATTTTATTTCCCTGTGTGTAGTACGCCAGATCAGCTGTGGTATAAGCTTTTCCGATGATTAACGCATTTAACTGATTAAATACTGTTCCAATAAAATCAGTTGCAAGAATTTTCCAGCCGTATTTTATAAGTGGTTTTGCTCGTTGTATAGAAAATACAAAATTTGGGTGCCATTTATTAACTAAAAATAAAACGGAAGTATCTATAACTGAATTAGTAAGATATTGGGCCACTAAGGACCATACACCAAATCCAGAATAAGCCATTGAAATACCGACTACAGCAGATACCACTGTTCCAATTGAAGTTGCAAAGAAAAATTTTCTAAACTCCATATTTCTTGAAACATATGCGTATTGAATTGAATTTACTGCTGATACAGGTAATTTTATTCCTAAGACTCTTATCACTGAAGTTAATAGTGCATTGTCATAAAAATATGCAATTACAGGAGCTAAAAAGAATAAAACTAAATACAGGATCAAGGATAAAATTAAATTGCACCAGAATAATGTTGAAAAATCAGTATCATCAGCATCTTTTTTTTGAATTAAGGCTGTTCCCAAGCCACTTGTAACAAAAATCTCAGCAATAACAGTAAAGATATATACTATGGCAACAACACCATAGTCATCAGGCATTAATAATCTGGCCAGAATAATGGATACAACAACTGATACAACCTGTGCAGCTATCTTTTCACTAAAGCTCCACATCATACCAGAAACTATTTTGTTACCTTTCATTTGGTAGCCTTTGATCCATTCATCTTCAATTTCAATTTTACCAAATATCTATAAGCAGAATAATCCACACTGGTGCACTTCATTTCATGTTCATAAAAATACTCTTCATCGTGAGGGTTGTTCTTAAAGTAAACATCCCCTTTAGAACGTTTAACTGCATACTCATTATAAGATTTTGTGAAATAATGATTTATTTGAATTGGAAAATCAAGACTATCCGCTTTGTTATTATCTGAAAAACTTAAATGGCCAAAAATATTTACAGGAGGAATATCAATTCCTTTGTAGTTAGCCCAAAAGTTATGATGAAGACAAGAATTTCTTTTTGAAGAAAATTTAAAATTAAACGCTGTATTATAGAAACATTTTCCAATATCACAATATTTTGGCCAGCAGACTGTAAAATCCTCACATACAAGATTATTTAGATCTCTTTCAATTCTTCCTGAGGTACCAAATAATCGCCAGTAGATCTTTACTGCACCATTTCTTTTTTCAAAAGGTTTTAAAAATGAATAAATATCATTTGTAGATTTTGGAACGATAAACTCATCTACATCGATAAAGCCAAGCCATTTGGTTTGACCTGAATAGTCTGAAATGCATGAATTATAGCATTCCATCTGTTTCTGGTTATAAGGCCAATGGGTTAAAGTGACAACACCTCTTTTTATGTATGGAGTCAGTACAGAAAGGTAATCATCTTCAGAATTATTGTTATATAAATAAAAATGTTCAATTCCTGCAATTAAATTAAACTCAATCCATTCTTTAAGATAAGGAGCTTCATTTTTAAATATAGTACAAACTGCAACGTTGTATTTCTTTTGTGAGGTCTGTTTATTAATAAATAAATATATTAACCAGTAAAAACAGAGTAAAAGAACTTTTTTTAAAGATTTTAGATAATCTGCAAATCTTTTTTCTTTAGGAGTATCAAAAATAAAAAAATCGTTAAATTTAGTCACAAAAAGTTCCCTTTCCTTTTTTACTTAGCCTGTCTCTATCCATTATCTTTATCTGATTTAAGTATATTATTACGACAAACGAACAACGCATGGCGTGATCCCATAATTATTTGACCAGAAATTTACACTTTAAAATCCAATAGCCAAGCCTTACTGATGCTCTTTGACAATTTGATTTTCTCTTTTAATCTGTAATTTCATGTACATCATGAAATCATCAGTTCAGTTTCAGAAGTTAGAGCAGTATGCTAAACAGCATACTCGTTTTTCTGCACCTGCTGATTCTGAGCCAGATTTTAATGAACTGTATGTACAGGCTCTTCATGAGAGAGGATATACTGAGGATGATGTATTCTTTGATGACTACATGTATCAGGTATAAACAGCACGAGACTGAGCTGAACGGTTCCTGAAAAAGATACCTCTTACCACAGCCATTATGGCATTGCGTAATGACATAAGACGAAAGTACTTTCAGTATGATGAAAGGAAAAGTGACTATGCAATTTACACATCTGATGTGGTACTGCTTGTAGTTATGCTGTCATCTCTATGTGGTAGCCATGACTGCAGAGAACATGCTAAGTTCTACTTTATCTACAATCCAATCCTTCAGTACATCATACCTGATATGCCATCACCTAAATGGATGATACCAGCTGAAGAGATTAGGTTCTTTTTTAAGATGATACCTGATGATGAGTTTTCATCAATGTTCAGACAGTACTTTTCAGAGGCCAGAATTGAAGCTTATGAGCTCGTTCATAACATAAATAATGAAGATGACGATATATCTGACTGCTACAGTGCACTCAATATCATAAGCTACAGTATGGTAAAAGCCAAGAACAATGAGGTATCAGCCTTTATCGAAGTGATTGATAAAGATTCTTTACCTCAAGACAGTATCTTTTATGCTGATACCATCAATACTACATCTAAAATGATTGAGTTTCTAAACTCAAGACACCTTGACTACATCATGGCTGTTAAAACCAACCTTTCAAACAGACCTGTAGTTATGGCAATGGAGAAGTACATATCAGAGCTTACTGATAAAACTCAGAACACAAGTTCTCATTACCATGATGTAAGGACAGATAAGGAAGGCTCACGTATTGAAGAGAGAACCTACGATATCGTTCCTGTTGAAGCTCTTTATAATTTAAAAGATAACGACGCTAACGATATTCTTACTAAAGACAAAATCCTGCCTAATACCAGAACAGTGCTCAGAGTTTATAAAGAGGCTGAAAACATTTAAGAGATGATAAGGAAGATGGCCGTAAAGAGACATCCACCCTCTATTTCATCTCAAGCCTTCCATTTACTGAAGAAAACTGTCATCAGATAGTTTTCTCAGTAAGAAGCAGATGGATGTATGAAGCACCGCACAACATCATTGATAAAGTTATGTTACAGGATATGCAACACTGCTGTGATGAAAATCATTTAGCTTCAATCATTGGTCTTAACTCCATGGTTTATAACGTCATCTCCTTTGCAAGAGAAAAGATGTCCAAACGAGGGTACGACAATACTAAACACCGTACTAAGGAAACAGCAAGGAAAGCTTCTCTTATATCCTACAAGATTAGCTTTAAGATATTTGAGAACAATCCTCTGTTAGCCTTAGCCAACCTCATGGAGTACTTTGATACCCAGCCTGTAGAAGGCTAATCAAAACAGATATTCAATCCAATCAGAACCGAGTACTCAGTTCTGAGAATTTACTTTTGTCAGAACAGACATTTACCCTTAAAATTCAAGAGAAAAACACATTGTCAAAGAACATCACATCAGGTTTACTGATGGATTTTAAAACAGCGAACTTAAGCAATTTTATTTATCATGATTATCATTGAAACAATATAATTAATGCTGAGCTGTCATTTCTTCAAGTATTAACTGAACTATATATTCCATCTCCCCCATAGCGCTGGTCACATGGCAATGGAAGTATATTTTTAGCTAATTTATACTCAATATCATCTGCAGGGAGACTTTTAACAATATTTTTCCATAATGTTGGTATATAAATCTTCATTTTTAGAAGCTTCTCTCTGATTTTGTTACCCTGCTTTAACAGGAGTGGGTACATATAGTGACCTGATGGAAGCACAATATTTAATTGATTAACTGTCTTTAGTCTCTTGTGCAAAAACTTAAAATTTTGTTCTCGACACTTTTTTACATATCCGTAGTCAATACCTCTTAACATATTGTGGGTTAATTTTGACATTTTTCGTAGCGGAAGACTATCAATTAGATTTTCATTTTTAAGATTCAAATTGTAAAATTCACTGGCGGAACATTCTAGACGACCAGCTAAAAAAGCATGTCTATCGTATGATTTGTCATATGGAATTGATTCTGTAAGAATGCAATCAGTATATAAATATGCTCCATCTGGTACTCCAAAAAATTTTCTGCAAGTGTAGATTGTATCTAATCCTTTGATTGGAGGAGTATAGAAAGCTTGCACATTATCTACAATAAGATTTGAATACTTTTTAGAAAATGCGCGAATCTCATAATTGCTGTATTGACCGTAATAATTAATGAAGCAGACATAATCCTCTGGATCTTCTATATGGCTAAATATTGGAGTCAAATTGATATCTACAGGATAATATGAAATATCAACATTTTCTTCTAAACAGGTATCAGAAATCACAGAACAAAGAAACTTTGGAAGCCAGATTTTTTTTGATTTTTCGGGCCCGTATCAAGTATCGCAGACAATTACGTGCACTGTTAAGAGCAATTCCATTACTACGAAATTCACTGCCACTATTCTGCTCTAATTCTAAATAACCGCCAATTTCTTTCATCAGTGCCTTCCTATAAAGCATATTTTTATATGTACATCTAAAACTTAAGAATACTCCATATGATACGGTGTTATATACACAAAACCTTACTCTTTATCATGTCATGCGAGTTATAACGGTACCACTTTTCTGTATATGATATTCGTTATTTACTTAAATAATCTTTTAATAATCAACTCAACAGCCAATCCAGGAAAATATCTACAAACTTTCGTGGTGTCTTTTCGAATAAGACTTTGTATGACATCATTTCTGCTTAAATTTTCGGCTAAAGATTGTCTATACATTTTTGTGTCGACAGCTTTTATATCAGTAAAAGTCATCTCTTTTGGATTTATTAAAATTTTTTGTAATCCTTTTGCAAATTCTGCAGGTGTTAGAACTTGTCCTTCTAACATTTTCTTTTTTTCTTTAAAATAATTCTCATCCTCAAGTAAACATCCTATTTCATCTAAAAATTTTGATTTTACAGTGAATATTTCATTTAAAACATTTTCATTTTTAAGTAAACCAACAGCATCATCATCCCATTCTCGCTTTAATGTAACAGGAATACATCCTGATATGGCGGCATACTGAACCATAAGACCACCGCTAATAGGATATGTGTTTAAAAATAAACGAGAATGTTTCATTACTTCTATTAAGTCACTTCTTTCTGATAAGTGAACTACTCTTTGAGGATACTTTTTTTTCAGAGAGTCAAGCTGTTTTACTGTGTCATTGCTTAAATACATAAATGCAACATCATTATGTTTATCAAGCAATGATTCAACTATATTATAAAATGTGTTGTTATTATCTAATGTTTTGTATGTAGCTCCGCCACTTAAGATTACTTTTTTGTTTTTAATTGATTCTGGGAATCCCTGAAATATTTCATTGTCATTAAGTATAGGATAGTATGGAAGGTAAACGAGTTTTTCTGAATTAACCTTTCTGTAATCTCTTGTAATTGCAGCACCGTAGTTTCTAAACTCTATACAGTAATCAAATGCCTGAGCTCCGAGCCAGAATGCCTGATCAGTTAGGTTTATTTGGTATCTTATAGCTTTTTCTTTAAGCAAACTAAAGGTTACAATGCCGGCAACGTCATAAGGTGTGGTATACAAAAAAGCATAACTGAAGCAATGATATGAACAGATATTCCTAAGCCATACAATTTTATCGATAAAATTTTTACCTTGTAAACAGAAAAACTTTCCATTACCTTGTTTAAGTATTCTTGAAACATGCGGTTGTTCAGATTCATCGAGAGAGACTGAAATATATAAAACTTTATAGTTATTTTCAACTAAACCGGTTAAGTACTGCTGAACAAGTCCTCTTGCATCCAATCCAAAACCATCATAGAAAAGAACTGTTTTGTCATTACTACTGTGAAAAAATTCTGTTTTGAATTTATCTGCAATTGCGCTTAACAGAGTTTCAGATTGATCATCTCTGTACTTTTGATTATAGATATACAGAAGTCTAGCCTTTGCACATATAAGTTCTAAAACATGTTCAAGGTTATTCTTTTTGAAATTATGTTCAATAGCTTTAGTAAGTTGTAATAAAGAAATATCTGCTAACTTCATGAAGTTATACGGCCTTTATGCAAGATTTTTGTAATAGGTTCGGTTTACATATTCATTAGTTCCAAATCCTTCTTTATATTGTGCCAGAGGTCTGTTTAGAATACGTCCACCTTCAAAGGTTGATGTTCCAAAAGATAAATATTCAAATCCTTCTGCTCTGGCTTCTTCAATAAGCGATTTGTAAAGATATTCATTTGCAAATATATTTGTTTTATTCTGTTTGACCGCTAGGTATTGAGTATGAAAAACCTGATCGTCAAATTTAAAAACCATTCCCCCTGCGATCAGTTCCTTATCCAAATAGACACCATAAAAATCAGTATTATCAGGCAATCTTGAAAATTTGAAGTTTAGCAGTTCATCAAATGTGTGTACAGGTTTTTTATCAAATTTCAAATAATTATCACAAAGAACTTTATAAAAATCATCTAGTTGCTCTTTTGTTTCAAGTTTTTTAAATATGAATCCATTTTTTAATGAGTAACGGTAATCTCGCCTTCTTGACGCTGAAAAATTTTCAATAACATCATCTTTATAGTTACTAAACTGAATATAGTATCCGACTTCCTGTGAAACAGTGTAACCATTCATAAAGTAATAGTAATCCAATAATTCTGTTTCATGTTTCTGATAGATTTTTCCAGGTGTTTTAAATATAACTTCATCTATCTTATGTTCTTTAAGGTATATTTCAAGTTCGCTAAAAATTGAATCCAGATAAGCAATTTTCATGTATTGTTTAGCAGTTACTATTCCACCAAAAGTGCTGCCCTGATGTGAGATCAAAACTTTCTTATTTACAATGTTTGCAGGAAGAACAGCAATAATATTTCCTCCTTTTATAAATAACAAGGAGTAGTCTTCAAAACGGTTTTCAGAGTGATAGGATAAGAATTTTCTTGATTGCAAAAATGTTCCATTAGCGCTTTTTTCAACAAAATTATCCCATTTTTGGCTATACTCAGTAGAATAACGAATAATTTCAATCTCTTTACTCATATTTACTCTTCTTCCTTGATTGCCTTAACAAATTCATCATAATCTCTTATGTACTCTGTAGGGTCGTAATGTTCACTTGCCAACACTAGAAGAACAGAATCCTCACTAAATTCATACATATCTTTCCAAACCATCGTAGGCAAATAAACACCAGTATGTGGCCTATTTAAGCAATAAATAGCTTCATTACCCTCCCCATCCCGTACTCGGACCTTACTTTTCCCGGCAACATTTATAAGAACAAATTGAGTTTTCTTATTTGCGTGCTGTCCTCTTATTACGTCAGTTTTAGAACCATATATATAAAATGCTCTTTTAATTGGAAAAGGAATATCAATTTCACCTTCAATAATGACTAGGTGCCCACGATTATCTCCGTATTCAGCAAATTCAAGCATTCTTACCTGATTCATATTGTGCTTGGCCATTATTTTAATTCCTTTTTGTTAAAATTCATTCAAAGCGTTGATAACATAAGTCTGTTCTTCATCAGTCATTCCATTGTACATAGGAATAGATAACACTGTTTTTGCAAGATTTTCTGTAATAGGTAAGAATCCTGCCTTATGACCTAAGTACTGATATGCTTCTGCCAAATGTGGAGGAATAGGGTAGTGAATTATTGTTCCAATTTCTTTCTTATTGAGATAATCGATTAACTTTTCACGTTGCTCACTTCGAATAACATACTGATGCCATACGCAGGTTGCACCTTTTGCTAAACTAGGTAGCTGAATTTTATCGTTTTTTATTTCTCTTGAGTATCTCTCTGCAATTCTAACTTTTTCATCTGTTAGTTCATGTATATGAGACAATCTTACTCTAAGTAAACCAGCCTGAAGTTCATCCAGACGTGAATTTGCTCCAACAATTTTATTGTAATATCTTTTTTCACTTCCGTAGTTTCTGAACACTCTGAATTTCTGAGCCAGATTTTCGTCATTTAGAACAACAGCACCGGCATCACCAAATGCTCCAAGGTTTTTAGAAGGATAGAAAGAGAAACAGCCGACATCACCGAATGTTCCTGTCATTTTGCCATTGAAGCAAGCTCCATGAGACTGTGCGCAATCTTCAACTAGACGCAAATTATGCTTTTTGCAAATCTCTACTATCTTATCCATTTGTGATGCCATACCATACAGATGAGTAACAAGAATGGCCTTAGTTTTTTCAGTAATTTTTTCTTCTATCTTATCCGGATCCATGCCAAAATATTCATCGGGTTCGACAAATACCGGAGTAGCTCCATTTATTGTAATGCCCATTACCGATGCAATATAAGTATTCCCCTGAACGATAACCTCATCACCAGCTCCAATTTGCAGAAGTTTAAATGCAATCCATAATGCATCCAATCCACTTGCAAGTCCAACACAATATTTTGCTCCAGTGTATTTTGCAAATTCTTCTTCAAATAAAGAAACTTCTTTTCCTAACACATACCAGCCAGAACGCAGAACTTCTAAAGCCTTATTCTCGAATTCATTCTGATATTTAAAGAATCCCCTGTCCATTCTGTTTGGCATGATTTTCATGTTATGTTCTCCTAATATTACATTACAGTGAAAGGAGCTATCTTTCATTTAATACTATCCTGTTTAGTTTTTTTGTGGTAACCACGCAAGCTGCTTTACATCAGACAATTTTGAATATAATTCATCGATGTGAGTTGATATCATTTCTTTTGTCAATTTACTGTAATCTACTTTAAGTAGACCATCTATAATCTCTTTTGAAAATCTGTACTTAATGATCTTCGCAGGTACTCCTCCCACAACAGCATAAGGAGGAATATCATGTGTAACTACAGATCCAGCAGCAATAACAGCCCCCTGCCCTATGTGTACTCCTGACATAATTGTTGCTCTCTCACCAATCCAAACGTCATCATCAACTATGATGTCTCCTTTTGTGCAGGCTTCAGCTTTTTGCCCCATTACCATTACTTTAAAAGGATAAGTAGAAATTGTAGAGATATCATGTTCAGCATTCAAAAGAAAAGTAACTTCGCCTGCGATAGAACAGAAGTTACCAATAGACAAATGGCTTATATTATTAAAAGACTTTACAGTAAAGCTTCCGTAAGAATATCGCCCCACCTTAACCGATTCAATCGGACACAGATTTTCAAGTAGAGTCATGTTGTGAGTATTCTGTAAGCGCCACATTCTTCGGTGCTTTATCAGGTTGAATTGATACCTTAAAAAGTTAATTATTCCCATCTTATAATGCTGTTTAAAATGAAATAAATCTGGAAATGAATAAAAGATCACTCCTGATAAAGTTCAGTGATCCTCTTTATAGCTTCAAGAAATTCAAACTTGAATTCTGTATCAGGTTCAAGGTAAGATCCTTCCCCCCACTCATTCCATGCCATTAGAAAAACATATTCTTTGTTCTGTTTTTTAGAAATGCATACAAGTTGATTCATGTACTTTTCAAATTTTTGAGGATTCCCGCCTTTAATTATTAGGCCTTTTTTACCCCTTCTTGGCGTGTCATCATAATCTACAAAACCACATAAGTAACAGTCCTTGGCTGAAATTTTTGCATCAAACAGTATGTCTTTCCAAACTCTGTCATAATCCCAGATTTTTTGTTTTTTACATAAGCGACAGTACAGTGATTTTAATTTATGCTTTAATATCATTAAGTGATTGGTCATTGGAAACGGACTGTATTTAACCTGTTTTTCAAGTTTATTGCCATTTAAGATATCTCGATTCATGCAGACTATGCCAGGAAAACCATTTTCTTTTGCAAGACTGTCCCAGTATTTTACAATTTTCTGTATTATCTCAAAGTTGTTAGTTGTCTGATGAAATGTAAATACAGGTTTCCCATCAATTTTGATATATCGTTCGTCCCTAAAGAATTTCAAAAGGTAGTTAAAATGTATAGCCCAATCCTTTTCGTCTCCATAAATCAATTCAGCAAGAATTCCTCTTTTTTCTGGATCTGAAAATTCTGTTTTTGATTTATCATCTTCAAATGACGGTGCCCAGTCGTTCTTTAATGACAGTTTGCTCCAGGTTCTGGTCCATGAGGTATTATCCCAGATAAACATGAAGTTAATATCAATATCTTTATTGTTTAGCAAAATCTCAGATGGAGTCTGCAAAAGCTGCTGCTCTGAAGAAAACCAGTAATGATAGATCCCGAATCCATATATACCATGTTCTTTTGCTATTTTTGCCTGCCAGCGAATATTATCAGGATTTGAAAGATCATAGTAGTTATTGTTAAGCGGAATTCTAGGCTGTCTATGACCTTCAAAAAAAGGTTGAGATTTTTTTACAGCAACCCAGTCAGTAAAACCTTCCCCCCACCATTTATCATTTTCAGGTATTCTGTGATATTGAGGCAGATAATTTGCAATTATTTTAACTTTACTACTCATTGTCATTACTTACAAAGTTACGGTTCTTATATTACAGGCTCAACGAATATTTAATTGATTTGTCGAAAATACAATAAAGTGTTATCTTTAATTCTAGAGATGCGCCCATTATGAAAGAAGGACAGTCGTAGCATTTATTCTTTTTTGCTTTGACCTTCATTAAATATTCATTTAACTTCCTACGGAAGAGTTTTTATGATTACAGAAACTTAATAATCTTTTTGCAGATTATAGTCCAGTTGTAACTGTTAATAATATGGTTAATTCTTTCTTTTCTCAAATTCTCGTCATTAACAATTCCAGAGTTAATAGTGTTCAAAAGAATCGAGGATAACTGTTCTTTGTTGCCAGATTCAAATATCTTTCCGTAGTTATCATTGATAATGAAATCTTCAACTGGGGAGATCTTATCAGAACCAATAAAATAGCAACCATATGATAAAGCCTCAAGCATTACAAGTCCAAAACTTTCCCATCTTGAAGGCAACACAAAAATCGATGCTTCAGTGTATATTTCTGAGAGTTCCTCTCTGTTTCGAATTTCTCCTGTACACTCAATTTTTGAACTTAAATCTAACCTAGAGTTCTTAACCGCAGAAATATATTTCTTAAATTCATCAGTCATACTTCCGACAAGCAAGAGTTTCCAGTCAGGAATTTTATCGGAAATTTTTACGAATGCCTCAACCAGATCTTCTGTTGCTTTGGCTTTAGTACCAAGTTGACCGACAGTAAGAATAATTTTCTTTCTTTCTTTTAAGGAAGTGGAGTTATCTTTTTTATTTGAGACAATGCCGTTTGGTATTAGTTCAACTTTGTTCTTTTTTAGGATTAAATTTAGACGATTTGCAACTCTACTAGATTCAACTGAAATTAGATCAGATATGTCAGCCAGAGCTCTTATAATAAAGATCCTTAAAGGATTTTTTCTAATCTCATCTACACCACGATCACCCATGTCACATTTTACGTACAGTTTCCCTTTTCTGTTAAAGACTTTATATAGCATTCCTGCAATTAAAGTTCTGATCCCCCAATGGTAAAGATTAAGTATTTTAATTTTTTTTGCGTTGGTGCATATAAATAGAAGTTGTTTTATTTCAGAGAATATCTTATTTGAACCTAATTTAATAAGTTCCAAATCATCAAAAATATCATATTCTCCTTTTCCTCTACAGACTAAATAGGATTTAATTCCTGTCTCTTTAGACATAATTCTTGGGATCATTCCAACGTCTTTATAGCAGTGATCATTTTCTGCGGGTAAAAAAATGGTAACAAAACAGTCATTAATTAGATTCATATTTCTTATAAAATTACTTGAGAAATTAAGCAGTGGACATATACAAGATGATAACGGAATTTACAAATATAGAGCATTTTATCACCTTACAATTAAAATTACTTGGATATAAGACTATATGAGAACTAAAATTAAAAAATGCCACTATTAGTCAGTTTTTACTGAGTAGTAAATGTATAAAACTTGAAAATAAATACTCTTATAAAAGCACTGATGCTGTAGTCTGTGAATCACCTCAATAGTCCGTCTTTAGCGAGATACTCACGGTTTAAATATGTTTTCAAAGTGCTTGTCACTGACATTGCGCAGTAAATTTTAGGATTATTCTTCACCGATCTTTACTGCCATAAATTTTAAACCTCAGTGCAGATAAAAGCTTTGTAAGTCGAACTTACATAATATCTGCACCATTCCTCGCCTATAGACAGCAAAATCTTCTGCATATCTTTGGGCACTCCCGTTAATTTTACAAACTCACTACCAGGTATGTACGTCAGACAAATGCTAGAGTTACTAAGGTACTGGTAAACTCTCATCATACTAGGTCTTGTAAGTTCAGTCCTGTGGTCAGGAGATGGAATTGAAAGTTTGTTCTCAGCCATCTTTTTACGCATCAGATATTCTGTTGCAGAAAAGATAAGCAGTGCAAGTGTCATTAGCCACATCAGCGCATTGATATGGGAAGGACTTTCAAGAAACAGAGCTCCCACCAGGATTTTTCTGTCCTTTAAGTATTTCCAGTTTCTTTCAACCACAGACTGTTTCTTATAGGTGGAAAGTAAATCACTCATGGTCCATTTACGCCTGTATCATTGGTACAGAGAACATAATAGGTTGCCTTTTCCACTGTATCTTTTACAGCCTCTGTGTCAATCTGAGCATTTGCTCTTACTATGACACTTACTGTAACTTTCTCTTCATCCTTCTTAGGGCGACCTTTATACCCTTTGACCTCTTCATAGCTAATGTCACTTACAGAAACAAGTTTTAACTTTGAAGTCAGTTCTGTTACCTGTTTTTCAGCATCAGCCATACACTTGCAGGGTGTATCTCAAACTTTTTTAAAGCCTTAAGAACAGCTTCAAGTTCTTTTTCAGCCTTCTTGTTAACAGTCTCAGTCTTTCTTCCTGTAAGCAGTTCATTCTGTACTAAGAGTTTTCTGACTTTCTGCTTTCCTATAACACCTTCACCACACCACATGGACTTAGGACTATCAGCATCATCTTTGTCTACAGGTACAAGTGACTGAGGTGATGCCTTGAGTTTCTCAAAACAGGAGACAGCCTCACCGTTTTTATCAGGTATTCTGCTGACAAAATAAATTCCGTTTCTGGCAGCTGTCATGGCTATTTCACTTGTGCACAGTGCACTGTCACCTACAAGGTAACGCAACTCACAAACTGCTGTTTTATAAGTTTCCAGTAATCGATAATAATGTTGCTGAAACTTGTCTTGTCACTTGTATGACCACTGACACAGGTTGCAAATAAAGGCAGTCTGCTCAGCTCATCACATACCATCAGCTCATTTATCTGATTGAGTTCAGGATGTGAATCTCTGCTGTATCCTGGGTCAAGTACCAGATTACATCCTTCTTCAGCTCTAGTTATGCGCTCATAATGAAAGCTCGTTGAATCTAAGTGAACTATGTCAGGCTTTAGCCCTAGTTTTGATGACACTGCTTTGGCACATTTTAAAAACAGTCTTTCAGGTCCGTATTCTGCTATAGCATCTAGCGCTCTTGAAAGTACATCACGGTTCAAATCGTGTGAGCTGATTGTGCTGTTTCCTGTAAGTCCCTGTATAGGCTTTTCCTGATAGAACTCCTCTGTTCCGTACAGTGACTGATATGGAACATTCAGTACTGACAGCACATCAGTTTTACAACTTCACTCTGCTTTACTTTAACGTGTGATCCTGTCTTACCTGCACAAAGTTCTATTACCTCAGCCAATCCAAAGTAATCAAATGCTGCGACTGTAAGTCCTATATTGCCTATCTGTGTACTGAAAAGCTCTTCGCTGTTTTCAAATTCAACTGCCATCGTCTTTTACCTTTGTTCTGATGGCTTCTTTTTACAGTACTAAAAAGACATTCTCAAGCAAATTATAGTTTGCGTGATCCGTGGTTCACAATTAACAAATTCAAGTATGCTGAAGTGATCCTTGTATCTCAAAATTGATATTATCATATTGATTTATATAATGATCTTAATCAATAATTGCAAATGTAAAAAGTGATCGAAAATCAATAAGTTACACTAGTCCGAAAAATATTCCTAAAATTAAATGCTCAATGTCAGTTGTCATAAAAATCAGAAATCATGAGGATTATATTCTCAATAGGATAGAGAGTAAAATCAGCAATGCCAAAGCTGAGTATGTAAATAGCAAAATTAAGCTGTTTATTCATAAATGCGGTGGGTTAGAGACATCCAGAATATGTTATACGCCTATTCTGGATGTTCAATCATTATTATATCGATTCAAAAAAAGCGATACTTGGAAGAAATTAGCTTACTACAGACCATGACATTGCTCTTCTTTCAGTTTTTACCTGCAGTAACGCGCAAAGATCCGTTTATTTATTAGTTTCCTTTTGTAATTCATCTAAAGGTACAATCTTTCCATTTTTAATTACAGGAATATCTTCCTTTACGAACCAATTATAATATGCGTTGTTAGGTGCAATGTTTATATGACCTCCTGAATAACCAATGTTATTAAAGATTTTAGGGAATATATTTCCAGGAGAAAACATTCCGTCAATTGGTTTTAAATTTTTAGGCATTCTGACAGCAGCAAATACTTTACTGTGATCATTTATAAAGTCTTCATATGAAATGTTTGCCTCTTGCAGTTCCGTTTTCAGTTCTTCAATATTTGTTGATGAAAAACCATATAAATGCGCACCATGATCACCAATCATAATTATCACTGCATCAGGATCATTTTTAATAATCTTTTCTGTTAAACACCTTAGAGCTTCAATTTCCCTATAATATCTATTCAAATATTGTTTACTTTCAAGCCACTGCTTACGCTTACTTACGGATGAACTTTGCTCGTTTGTAGAGTGGCTTAAATATATAGGTCTGTGTATCATAAAGTGAGGCTTAGGAGGTTCATGTTCAAAGTAGGTTTCAATAATATCTTTCGTTTCATGTCGAACATAAACTCTTTGATTACCGGCTAATTTATATAAAATACTAGGAAGAATCTTTGATGTATCCATCAGTGGGATAATTTTTTTTCTTGAAGATGAATCTAAATCAAAGAAATCGAGATATCTCCCTTTAGAAGCCTCAAAATATGGTATAACCATATAAGATGAAGTATAGTAACCGTTATTTTTCAGAATCTTTAAAAGACTATTGTTTTCGCTACCTGCAAGCATTGGTCTTACTAATGTTGAGCCATCTTCAATTCCTTTACTTCCTCCAACATAATCGTTCATTAAAAATAATGTTTGCAGTGTTTTAAGAGTACCGGTTGCGTTTGAATAAACATAGTCAGGTACATAAAAACCATTCTTTTTTAGAAAAGCAACAAAATCATCGGCTGTATTTTTATCAAGTCCATAAGTTTTTTGTGCAATATCAAGACTGTTCATTGATTCACACAAGATATAATAAATATTAGGCTTTTCTTTTAATTTAATTGATAAAGAGTTGCTACTGTTAATTTCTTTAACACTATTTAAAAATTCGTTGGAAGCATTGAAATTCTGTAATCCACCAAAAATGATGTAAGTTAACATGTTAGCAAATAAAAACAAATTTAAAAATTTTAAATTGAATACACAATATACAAGTAAAAATAAAAATCCAATTATCGATATTCGCAGAATTTTAGGTAATGGAGTGACATAATGATATCCAAGTTCTTGATAAAATACAGCTGCACCGAGTATTATCAGTAACAACAGTAAACCTTGACTCATTCCCCTATTTTTTGAAAACAGCTTTTTCAAACCATAAAAAATTCCAATAAATAGTAGAGAAAGAAGTAGTAAGCAAAAAGTAGTTCTGGCAACCTGTTCTGAAGGATAAAAACCAAAATTCAAGGCAAGTTGATCTAAAATCAGTAAACAAACAAGAACAATAAAGTAAATCCAGTTTTTCTTGCATAACTCACTTTCTGTTTTATCTATAAGCTGTCTTTTTAAATACCTGCCAGTAGCTGATTTGGAAAACTGCTCTATGAGAGCTTTGACATTATCTGTTACAGTTATCTTCAAACTGTCAAAGCAGATATACCTTTTCCACAAAGCTCTTAAAAGATGTATAACATTGTTCATTGTCCAGTAAAGCAGTAATGCACTTGGGGCTGTGTAAAGCAGAACAAGAAAAACAAAAGCAATTGCAGTAGTCTGTATATTCTCTTTTTTTGACAGATTCAAAAACAGTAAAGTAGATAAATTGACTACGGTCATAAGAATTGGCAGAAGATTTACCGATCCTAACAGATGGTCCTGCATACTTAAGTCTTTAATGAAAAGAAAACTCTGACCTTTTAGGTTTGCATATGAGGAGAGCATTAAGTACGCACCAATAAGGAATGGAAGCTGAACCAGAACTCCATAGATATTTCTTATTGCGTACAAGGGTGAGTAGCCATAACGATTATAAAGCCTTTTTACAGCGTTATTCTTTTCAATACCACTGTATTTGATTTTTATTTCTGTCAATTGTGGTTGTAAAACAGATTCGATCTTTTTTTCTTTTAGGATAGAACCTCTTACAGTTTTTTCAATGGGAATTATGATTAATGCTGTAATACATGAAAGACCAATAATGGCGATGCCATAATTGTCAATAAAATTAAGAATAATCTCATACATTCCCTGAAAAAAGAGACGTAATGGAGAAAGTATGAAAAAATCAAACACATTGAACATTGCTGTTTACCTGATAAAAGCTATTATATGTTTTTGGGTAACCCAAAAAATCTGTCATTGACTTATGAAGTATGAGTTCTGAATTAGAGAAGAACTCTGTAATACATCATGGCTGAATTTCGTTTTTTATCCAGTCCACTATATGCTCAGATGAACATCCATAATTACAAAGAACCTTTTCTCTGAAATTTTTTATTTCCTTACCTGAATACTGAAGAGTCTTTTTAACTGATTCCATGATCATATTCCTGTTTTCAGGCTGAAGTCTTATGCCTATAAGTTCAGATTCAGTGTCTCCCCATAATCTTCCCAGAAGAATAGCTTCATAAGCATCAATAAAATCAGTTGAGAAATCCAAACTTAGAACTGGTTTTTCATAGATAAAGGCATAGTCAAAACGAACACCAGATTTGTCCGAAATCATCATGTCAGACTTCATCATTGACTCGGTAGCATCAGGATCATGGTCAAAACTGAATCCTTTATATTCCTTAAAATCTGAAATCACATTGTTTACAAAATCCATTTCAACTTTTAAAGATTGCGGATGTGGTCTGTAAATAATGTTATACCCTTCTTCCAGAACTTCTTTTATAAAATCAGTTCCGTAAACGCGAAGGCAGCTCTTCGTTCCCCAGCTGGGTGCCAGTAAGATTGTTTTAGCTGAATTTTTATCATTTTTTTGGGCAGAATCACTAATCCTCAAATCATAGTTCTTTTTAAGTTCATCAAAATAAGGGAGTCCAACAGGAACCACTGTTTTGGGAGTGAGTTTCCTTATTCTTTCTACCTGTCGCAGAGAGTCTTCAACCCAGGTGCCGACAGTCAGGGCCACGTCGTAGTGATCAAGACATCCTAAATGATAGCAACTGCTGTCGCAGATGCTGTGCCATACATGACAGAGTTTTTTTACTTTACCAGGACGTCTTAAAGGATATGTGGGACAGCCAATATTTGGTGTAGTAGTGATCATAATTGGAGTCTTTAATGATCCTACCTTTGCAAAAGCTCTATCTCCAGTACCAACATATCGGGAATGCATGTATTCATTGTCAATAAGTAAGGCTGGATCGTCTATATCTATAGTGTAATAGATGAAACTGATTTTACAGGCAATCAGTTCTTCAACAATTGGCTTGTAGGTTAGCCAGTAGTTTTTACCTTCAGAAAAGATTGAAACCTTCTCATTCTTTTCATGAGAAATCTTTTTGCCTGTAACAATACTAATGATCCTGTAAAACACAGACTTCAGATAATAAAGTACTGCACCTGCAAGACTTAAAATCAGGCAGATAATCGCATTACCAGAACCAGGATCTAAATATGCATAAGCATCTTTAGTAAATGCAAATATTAAAAAGCTGGAAAAGATAACTTTTGATTTAAAAATGTTTAAGTATTTCATTTTGATGATTTTACTTTTGTTCGCTAGCTAAGATTCTCGTTTAACATCTTCA
>ERZ1034920.1057-NODE-1057-length-18910-cov-15.307558_pt1 | contig 18910 bp, 9 predicted proteins | sample MGYA00520688_ERZ1034920 | MGnify/ENA primary metagenome ERZ1034920 (study PRJEB33766, sample SAMN09781785) | gut metagenome | biome: gut microbiome | host: Homo sapiens | place: Madagascar | study: EMG produced TPA metagenomics assembly of the PRJNA485056 data...
ATTTACCCAAGCTTGACAAACGACCGAAAGCTTTAAAAGAAAGAATTTTCACGAAGTTGTTTGAAGAAGCAGAAATCGCAAAATTCAGTCAACAAGAGCTACGAGAATATGAAGACAGCCTCAAGGCTTACCGAGATATTAAAAATTCGATCGATACAGCGAAGGAAGAAGGCAGAGAAGAAGGTATTGCCAAAGAAAAGTTGGCCACCGCAAAGCGTCTTCTCGGCATGGGGCTCACACAAGAGCAAGTTGCCAAAGGTACAGGCCTTTCAATAGAAGATATAGAGAGACTTGTTTAAACAACAATAATAATACAGAAAACCATCCGATAGCATTAGTTATATCGGATGGTTTTCTGTATTATTATCAAAACTCATAATTAAAAGCATAAAAGATGACTATTCCGCATTTTTTGCCTTCTTATGAAGCTTGAACGCCAACGAGAACATCACGTAACGAGGGATGGTATTATACCAAGTTTCGGTTCTGCCCTGAGCATTGACGGTATAAACCTTGTTGGTCAACTGGTGCAACAAGTCGTAAGCTTGAAGCTTGGCTGTAACATTTCCCTTGCAGAAGGTACGGGTCAACATGGCATTCCATACCAAATCGTCGGTGTTCATCTCGTTACTGTTATAACCTTTTCGGGTAAACATGGTGAGGTCTGTCTGAATACCCACTTTCATCCAAGGGATGGTATATTGCAGTTCCGTGCCATATTGGAAATCACAGGCTTTGATGTCTTCAAAAATTTCCAGATTACTACAACTGTACTTTCCCTCATACTTTCCCTTCACCTTCCATAGGAAATCCTTGAGCTGATAGGTCAGGCTTGCGCCTACTGATGGACTCCAGGTATTCACCTTACTCAGTTCCGCCCCCTTGTTATCGTAGTCGATGTCGAAATCTACGCTGCGCACATAACCCAGTTTTGCATCTGCCGAGAAACGGAAGCGATGCTGCTTGTCTATGGAACGTGAAAAGCCTGCAGCCAATCTGGCATCCCAGTTGCCGTTCACGTTGTCATTCCTATAGGTAAAAGCACCCGTCTTTGTATTAAAAGAGGTGCGCGTACCCCATGAGTTCCTCACCAAATTAGCCTCCATATCCACCCATCTGCTCAAGTCGGTAGAATCAGAACTCCAACTCATATAAACTCCCAGATGATGGCGAATCAGCATCTTAAGGTCTGGATTATTGATACGAACAGCCAGAGGATTGGTATCATCGCCGTATGGCATCAGATCGGCAAAGTCTGGCTGTTTCATACTGAGACTATAATCTATCTGCTTAGAATTCCTGCCCCAGTTCGTATAAAAAAGCTGGGGCTGAAAAAGAAACTTTCTCCTCTTCGCCACCGTGTCCATATCCAGTCTCATATAGTGATACTGTTCTTGTTGCCACTCTAGAGGCAAGACAATTTGCAAGAAACCTTCATCACCTTGTCTGATTACCTGGAGTTCACTTTTACAACCTTTTTTCCACAAGTCTGAACTATAGGTATTGTCTGCATCCTGCGCCTTCATCCATTGGTCGGTAGTAGAAGGCAATATGCCTAACTCATCAAATCCCCCCTCATCCAAACGATCCAGACGATAGTTGGAATGATGGCGATTCTCATACTGCTGTATGAATGATACTGGGATATTGATACTCCAACCATAAGATAAGCTCAGATTATATCCCACTCCAAAGCTATAATCATAGGAATGCTTGTGCTGGTCGCTATAGAGATTACGAACATCCTTAGCACCTTCGACAGCATAATTCATTTTATTGAGCGAATAGGTATCATTTGGCTTATTATGAGAAACGTTTATGCGTGAAGTAAAAATAATAGCATCACCCCACGAAAAGCGTTTTTCAAGGTAAAGCCTCGTACCCGCATAAAGATAATCTGCCTTAACGAGACCTTGATTCAAACTTTCATTAATCAGCTGGTCACGATAAGTAGAAGTTCCTGCCGAAGACAGGGTCTTGGCATGGTCATAGCTCACATAGGAATTAGTATAGAGCGCAAACTTATCTGTAAAATGCTGGAATTCATCTTCCAGTCGCCAGCTGAAGTATTTATTCTTTTCCTTGGTAAACCCTTGCTTTAAGATATTGCCATCTTTGGCAAATACCTCTCCCTGACTTTCACTCTCTATCTTCTCTTCATTCCATTTTACTGTCGTTTGGAAATCGTTGTCGATGGTTTTCTCCTTATTACCGGAACGGACAGAAAGTCCTACCTCACGATTGGTCTTCACACCTTGCGAGAAACGAGAAGGAAGCCAATCGCCATTTTTCCTTGGAGCACCATCCTCATTCAGATTGTTGGCATTGGCATAGAGCATCGCATCATGCTTTTCTCCCATCAATAGTCCGAAAGTACGTGCCAACCAACGGTCTTGGGTTCCACCACCAGCTTCCACGGTAGCTAATGCATTCTGTATATAATCACGTTTCAGGCTCAGATCCATCACATAATCCCTGCCCTCACCTTTACTTATCTGCTCTGCCAAAGTGCGTTTCTTGTTAAACACTTTGATATCCTTCACCGTATAATAAGGCAGGTTTTCAAGCATCACTTGATTATTGCCATTGAAGAGTTTCTTGCCATTCAAGGTAAGAAAATCCACTTTCTTGCCATTCACAAAAATCTCTCCCCCTCCCTTGAGTTCTACACCTGGCAACTGCTTAATGAGAGCATCCAGCATGGACCCTTCAGGCAAGGCAAAGGCTGTCGCATCATATACAATCGTATCGCCACGATGCACCACCTGAATCTTGGTGGCTTTAACAACCACCTCATCCAGCTGCGCCTCGTAGTTTTGATTATCTCTCTTCATCAATATCTTAGGCAAGGCATTCTCATATTTTCTGCCTTTCGGCTCGAAAGTATAGTTGATGAATGTATCGAAATAACCTGGATAAGTTGCTTTGAGGATATAATCACGGCGAATCTTCTCCACGGGGAACTTAAAGAAACTATCTTTATTATACACTTCTGCCGACAAGGTATCTACAATAGTAGAATCCTTCAACATCAGAAATACCTTTGCACTCAATGGCATACGAGTGAATGAGTCGTAAGTTTCACCAAACAAGGTATAAAGTTTCTTGACTTTTGTTACCTCCCGGCTACCAGACTTTTCCTGTGCCTGCACAGAAAAACAAGAAAGCAACAACAAGAGGCTTATCATTAGTTGTTTCATAAACGGAAATTTTAAGTTGTTCTTACCTCACTCTTACCTCATAAGGGAAACGGCGGGAAGATGGATCGAGCGAATGATTCGAAGGAGCTCCCATCACCACGAGATAGAGCGCCTTGAGAGACTGGGACTTGGGAGCCACAAGCGAAACCTTTCCGCTCATCGCTTCGCCCATCGGGCTGTAGATGCATTCATCGGTATCGGCAGTTACTCCCACCAATCCATAACGGTAACCGATGGTGCGTGCCATCTTGTCCTTGGATGCCTTGAACTCCTTACCCTCAGCATCGAGGGCTCTGAAATCTACTGTAACTTTCTTGCCTGCCTTCGGGATTTCCAGTTTGATGGCATTGAAGCCATAGTTTTCTGGAACCGAAGCTGTATCCGGACGGAGATAACCATTCTTCTGCTTCAGCATTTTGGTATCGAAGGTGCAGGCATAAGGACGGGTCTCCTTGCGGGCATAATCGAAATCGAAGTTCACGAGATGGCGGTAGCAGTCGAACATCTCATCATTAAACTGCTTCTGACTCATCTTATACTTCCGCTTGTAGGTTACAACCGGGTCCTCTCCTACTTTTCCCTCCCGATAGAGCTGGGCGATACTTTCCAATCCATGCTTCTCAGCCCACCACTCTATCACGTATGGCGAATGATAGATGTTGTCCAGATGCAGATAACCCTTATGGGTAAGCTGTCTGAAGGCATCGAAATGATACTTCTCATCTGTTATCCACTCGGGATTCACTCTCCAGAGCATCCATTGGGATGTCATCTCGAAGAAGCCACTACCACCCCAGGCTTCGCCCGTTTTGTCTGCCATAATCTGAAGCTGGAAACTGTGTCCCAACTCGTGAGCCAAACAGTTGAGTTTCTTATCTTGAATACGGTTAGGTGTTACCCAGAGCGCTCCGATAAAATCATCGTAAGTTCCGCCGTAAGCTGTTCCTTCCAGCGAATAGTTCACCATCACCATCATCTTATACTGGTCGCAGATGCTGCCCGGCAGAGAGAACTTCAGGGTGTCACGGAAGAAACGATAGAACCGTTCTACCTGAGTCTGTAGATTGCCCAGGTCGAATTTCATCGGCTTACCTTCGAGCGAAGGAGGATTCTGCGGATTGTCTCCGAATGGCTTTTCCCAGAAATACACGATATTCTGGGTCTGCGCACTATGTCGCCAGCACCATCTCTCATCATCCTTGTTGAAATCATAGGGTTTCAGAGAGTCCGGTACGAAGATGAGTTTCTGTGGTGCAGAAACAGGATTTACGGGTCTGGTGGCAGGAGCCTCAGATGGGTCCTGCTGTGCCAGGACTGCAGTAGCCCAAGGAAAGGTTGCCGCTGTGAGTATCAGCGATAAAAAGATTCGTTTCATTTCGGTTATGATTTTTGCGTTATTTATTATTTCGCCACAAAAGTACTGATAATCTTGCAAAAACGCTCGCAATATCGTCTAAAATGATACAAATATCGTATCTTCTCAAAGAACATCTTAGAGATTTGTCAAAAATTACATCAAAATGATAGATTTGTGCAAAAAAACTTGGGAGATATTATAAAAAGTCGTATCTTTGCCAAAAGAAATCTATAAAAAGAACAGATTATGAGATTATCAGAAGAACGATATATCAGCTTACTTACCGACTTTGGTTTCAAACGTATCTTTGGAACAAAGCCAAATAAAGACTTGCTCATCAACTTTCTGAATTCACTTTTCGATGGAGAGCAAGTCGTTAAGGATGTCCGCTACCTCAATAGCGAGCACGTTGGTGATGTTTTCGCAGAGCGCAAAGCTATCTTTGACGTGTATTGTGAAAATGAGAAAGGAGAAAAGTTCATTGTTGAGATGCAGAACGCTTTTCAGAAATATTTCAAAGACCGTTCTCTCTTCTACTCTACATTTCCTATCAGAGAACAAGCTCCAAAAGGACAGGATTGGAATTTCAAGCTAGCCCATGTTTACACGGTAGCATTGCTCAATTTTGATTTTAAGGAAGAAGCTTTCGACCAAAAAGAAATCAACCACGATGTTGGCCTGCTAGACAAAAAGACATTCAAGGTCTTTAACGACAAGCTTTCTTTCAAGTATATTGAAATTGCCAAATTCAACAAAAGCGAGGCTGAGCTAGAAACTCTGTATGACAAATGGCTCTATGTACTCAAGAATTTACCCAAGCTTGACAAACGACCGAAAGCTTTAAAAGAAAGAATTTTCACGAAATTGTTTGAAGAAGCTGAAATCGCTAAATTCAGTCAACAAGAATTACGAGAATACGAGGATAGTCTTAAGGCCTATCGAGACATAAAAAATTCAATCGATACTGCGAAGGAAGAAGGCAGGAAAGAAGGCAGGAAAGAAGGCAGAGAAGAAGGTGTTGCCAAAGAAAAGTTAGCCACCGCAAAACGTCTTCTCGGCATGGGGCTCACACAAGAGCAAGTTGCCAAAGGTACAGACCTTTCAATAGAAGATATAGAGAGACTTGTTTAAACAACAGAACTTTCGCATGTGGTTCAAGAACGGGCTGAAGGCCCAAAAGCTCCTAGCTCAGGGCAGCGCCCTGGGTATAATAGCAATCAGCAAGGCGCCCTGTAAGAGCAAAAGCTTTATAAATCCTTGGTTTTTAAAGCTTTTGCCCTTACAGGGCGACAAGTTTGCGTCCATAATAAGTAGCTGTATCACACTTCTGTCAAGCAATTCAAGCTGTTCAGCCAAGCACCTCAAGTAGTTCAGTAAGCGAGTTCAGACGTCTCAGTTAGCTGATGCAGACATCTCGATAAGCCTACGGATACGACTCCGTTAGCTTACGCTGTAATATCTGTAACCCGATGCAGTCATATCTGTAACCCGATGCAGTCATATCTGTAACCCGATACAGTCATATCTGTAACCCGATGCAGTCATATCTGTAACCCAGCGCATTCTTCATATGAACAAATTTTATGTAATAATCTATCATCCATCACGATTTATATGTATTACACATCTTAATATACTAATATACAGACACTTGAATAGCGTGATAGATACTTCGAAAACGGAAATATCCATCACGCTATCCATCACGATTTGGGGGTATCCCTCACGATTTTCTCACTACACTCTATCAGATACTGCATATCATTGTTGAAAAGCTTGCGATAGATGGCATCAGACCTTAAAGAATTAGATTCGTGTGATTGCCGGCATATGGCAGCAACCACACAAATCAAGAAGTTCAAACCAAATAAACATGGAAGTATGACTGTTAAAGAAATGAGCTATTGGGTATAAAGACAACACATCTTACGCTTCGGATATGTACGTATTAAAAGGAGAAACGAGAGTGTTATCAATATAAGTGGAGAAACAAAAAAGTTCCGTTGCATTCTGCAAAACAACAGTTTTACGTCAGCAACGGAACTTTATACTTTATGCGAATTTCATCTTGATGGTGATAACTGCCTTATGCAGTTTACCATTCTTATTATAAACCATCGTTGGTTTGATGGTATAAGTCTTGCCCTTTTCTGAAGCACCAGGCTTATGCCCCACAGTCAGGGCGTAGCCACCGGCATCATATTCGAAGTAGATCTTCGTGCCGTCACCCCAAACACCAGCTGAACCATCTTCTGCAATCCAAAAACCGATTCCATTGGCAGAGTATGCATAAGATACTGAACCATCAGAGTTTGTCAAGCCCACAGCCACCTTGCCATCAGCAGGACCCGTAAAACCCTCAGCTTTCACATCGCCAGCCTCCAATGTAGCACTTGCAATCTCAGAAGGCTGCAACTTGAATGCCTTTGCAATCTTCTCCATGACACCATCATTCAAGAGATTGAAGGTATGCAGAGGATAGCTTTCGCTGCTTGCGTCAAGACTAACTTCAAGTGAAGTCTCCACGTCAGTAGGGGCGCCTTCAGGTATCGTCACGTTGCCCAGCAAGTCTGTACCTGAGAACTTCACACGATAAGGCCATTGCTCATCATTGGTCTCATCATCATCCCAGGCATTGCGATTATACTTATCAGGAGCAGCCAGCACACAGAGGTACAAACGCTCGGTATTGGCAGGAACTTCGTAGGTTGCTGTACCTTTCTTGCCGCTATGCATCTCGCCATAATGCGACTTGCCATCCTTGGTGATTGCCACAAAACCATAACGATAATTCTGCTGAGTATTGCTCTGTGAATTATACTTGGTCACAGTACTCTTGGCATTACCATCTCCATCTACCACAGTACCAGGATCAGCAGCTGCCAAAGCAGAGCCAGGAGCCAACCCCTCAAGCGTTGCACTTACCTTGCCCGAAGCAGGAACATTCAGCGGGATGAGATTGAAACCTGTTGTACCCGGGCAGTTAGTATAAGCCACCTGATAATAGCCATCGTTCTTATACAGTTTGGTAGAATAGTTGATGGCAGCCTCCTTCTTATACTGATGCACGGCCTTGAAATCATAGTCAGCACAATGAGCACTATACGCATACAAATCCTTGTAGAGTGCATCAAGACTATTGTTGCAATAGATGCGCATATAAGTCTGGAGCGGATCCTCAGGATATTTACTCTCTTTCCAGATACGGGCGTACGACTCGATGCCATGCTTTTCTGTAAACCAATACTGGAACCAGTAGCTTGCGTAACGCATGAACTCATGGTTGAAGTGGCGATGATGATTCTTGAGCCAAACAGCATAATGAGTTTCCTGGTCGAAACACTCATTAGGATAATCCTGGAACGACTGCCACTGGGCACATTGTTCCCAATAAGCACAACCGCCAGCACCATTTTCTCCAAAACCATAACGGAAACCGGCAGGCACAAGTTGAGAACCATCTGCCCTGTCTATTGGCGTAGCCTCACCCGTGAAAAGTTTGTCGGCAGAAACCTGATATTGGAAAGAGTGCCCTATCTCATGACCGATGGTGGAACCAACCGGCTTGCAGGTAGATGGATTTACCCAAAGTGCACCTATCTTATCATCATAGCCAGAACCTGTGGCAAGCCAATCGGTCTGATAAAGGAGATAAATCTGCATCTTATGATTATCAAGAACCGATTTTCCCTGTCCCACAGTTGCCATACCGAGTTTCTCAACATTGGTCTTATAGAACTGCTCAGCCTTCTGCAACAAGTCATCAATATCCACTCGCAAAGCCTCCGGTACAGATTCAGCATTAGGATCATCTCCAAATCCAGGCTCCCAGAACACGAAGAAGTGCTCACTCTGCTTCATTCTCCACCACGACCATCTGGCGTCGCTTCGGAGCATGTAGTCAGGTCCCTTTTCAAATCCTTCATTCCAGGTACCAGGAGTGATATACATACTATAATTACTAATAGCAGAAGCATCCATCATCTTTACGGCATCAGGATTAGCCTCTTGATGGATTGTTACAGTAACACTCTTCTCACCACATTTGATAGTAACCTCTGCCTCACGATAAGTTTCATTATCGTTTTTACTTAGGAACAAAGGCATCTTAACATCTCCTGCGCCACCCTTAGGCACAGTTATTTTCAACCAAGAGATAGAAGTTGCTGCACGGGTACCTACTTCTGCGACACTAGCCTCCCAAGCAGAATTTGCAGTAAAAGATATGCTTGCCTCTGTCTCATCCCAAGGAATCGTCTTTGTCAATTCACCAGTAGGCGAAGTTATATCACCGATTACCATATCATCATCACTACTACATGATGCTATCATTCCTATCATTAAGACTAGGAATAGATAAACTTTCTGTTTTAAAATGAATTTAAACATATTAGAGGTAATTAGGTTTAATAAAAATTACTGAATTGGCTCTACAAAAATAGAAAACTGTTTCTGACTAGCCATAGGGAAAAAGGTTTGTATCAAAGCAGCATTATTATAAACCGCAAATTCACCACCATAACCTATAGTTGATTTTACTGAAACTTTAGAATAAGATATGGTATTAGGGAATTTTACCTTAATCGTGAAATAGACACCGCCTCCCCAACGATATTCTGTTAATCGATAGGGATTCTTACTATAATCAGATATCGTTACTGACATTGGCTGCTTTAAAGGATCTTCTATAATATATTCAGTTCCATTACATCCACCAAGATACAGCCCAATAGAAGGTTGTTTATCTGTTTTGGCATTTACAAACAAAAAAGTCAGTAAGCTCAAAAATATAATTAAAATATTTCTTTTCATAATCAAAACTAAATATGTTTTTCAATAAGTAGGAAGGAAAAAACCTTCCTACTTATATTAAATTATAAAACTGTTGCAGTTACCTTAAATTGAATAAACTTGTTTTGCGGATCATCCTTCATCGCAAAAACAAAGTTTAATTCTTGTTTTGTCTTAGACGCAATACCTGGAGCATGTCCTATTCCAATGCTACCAGCAGTACCATCAGCTTCTATATAGAAACTGAATCCATCAGCATTCCACACACAAACATGTGATTTTCCATCAACCCAGTAACCGATTCCAGTTGCCGTATATTCGGAAGTAACATCCCATTTTCCGGTTTCGTTATCAACCATATACATAGCAATAGGACCTTCTGGATCCTTCAAACCTTTCAAAAATTCTGAATAAGAGATACCCATACATTTCTCAATAGCATCTTTACTCTTAGACAAATCTATTGAAGTAGGATTATATTCCGCTGTAGCAACGTCGATAGCTGCTATCACCAATCCAGGATTGGTTACAGAAATAGGAATATTGAATCGAACGTAGTCGTCATAGTCCCTACCATTATTAATGGCAAATCCTACATTTTCAATAATTGAAAGACCTGCTTTGGTTGTTTCTGGCACTTTCACTACAATCGCTTTATTAGCTTTATCAAGTTCTACAGAAGCAACAACTTTACTTGCATCAAAGTTTCCGTCTTTATCTTTAGCAAAATTGCCATCAACATCATATCCCCATCCTGAAGTTCCAACTGTTGGGGCAGTTTTGTCCCAAACCGTCTTAGATGTATTGATGTTGTAGAAGACAACACTACCATTATCAACTGCTGCCAACATATCATCAACCGTCATGCCTAATTTCTCTTGTATTTTCTCTGCATATTTCTTTAAGCTGATGGAGATTGGAGCTATGTGTCCTTCTCTGAATTCTGCATTATAAGTGATATTTGCAGAAGCATCGATTCGGAGATATGGAGACTCAGACTCGGTATATACATGCTTCTCTACCGCATCATTTGGGTCATCGCTACAAGCGGTGAAGCTCAATGCCAAGCATGCCATGCATACATATAATATATCCTTTTTCATATCAATGTCTATTAATAATTATTTTTCACCAGATGTCAAACCATCATATCCTGGATTCTGTTTCAACTTGAGGTTACCCTTCAATGCTGTCTTAGGGATTGGGAACAAATCACCATCACGATTATCAACCTTATCCTTGCAGAACCAAGACTTACCGTTGTAAACATTCATGTTAGTACCCTTGATATTGAAACGAATCAATTCATCACGACGATGGGCTTCACAAACGAACTCCTTAGCATACTCATCGAGCAAGCCACCAAATTCGATATCTGCTCCACCTTCTTCAGTAATTACCCAATCATGAGAGTTAACATCCTTTCCACGGTCTTCACGGTGACCATAGTTGTACTTACTACCACCCTTCAGATAAGCAGCAGTAACAACAGCCTTTTCCGGATTAGCCTTGAAGTTGCGGGCACGAACCTTTGATACCAGCTCAGCAGCCACATCTTCATTCTGACCCAAGCGAAGCAGGCACTCAGCCTTCATCATCATGGCATCAGCCAAACGGAAGTAAGGAACATCATCATAGCTTGTACCGAAATCGCCACTCAGAATATCATACTTAATCAAACGGTAGCTCTCGAATGGGAAGCAACCTGGATTGTCGATACTATGAAGTTCCTTGGTATATACCAAAGGCTCACCATCTACAGTAATAGGACTTCCATCCTGTGCATACTGCTGACCACCAGTCCAAGTATTCTCGAAACGAGTATCACCCTCCTCATAAATATCAAGGAATTGTGGGAACACGATACCTCCACCAGTTGCCCAACCAGCAAAGTTCCAACGAGCACGACCCGCATTGTGAATCCAGAGATTCGCCATATAATTACCACCGGCATACTTATTCTCCAAAGGAATACCAAAGATAATTTCTGGTGAATTAGAGATATCCTCAACGAAGTTGTCATTATAGTTGGCTGCCAAAGAGAAAGGACCTTCCAAGACCTTATTCACTTCATCCAAACTCTTCTGATACCAAGACTTATCAGTATCATCCTTAAACCATGCATTGTGGTTCAAATAGAGTTTTGCCAAAAGCATGTGAGCAGCATACTTGTTGATCTTTCCCATCTCAATAGAAGAAGGACATTTATCAGCAACAGCCTTCAATTCGCTCTCAATCCATTTGAAAGTATCTTCTGGCTTCGACTGTTCCGGTGTCCAACCATCCTCATGGACATAGGTAGTATCCAAAGGAATATTACGGTACAAATCGAACAAATTGTAGTAATACAATGCACGATAAGCACGAATCTGCGCTGTTATGTCCTCGCTGGAAGCGATTGCCTCATTAGCAAGAATCTTGTTACAAGCATTTACACCTGCATAGTTGTTGTTCCAGTTTACCTCGAAGAAACCAATTTCTGAGTTCAACTGGTGCTTATGCATTGATACATAGAGGTCACCCCAGCCAATACCAGGACGGTTAGGAACACCCCATACATCAGAGCTCATATCCATGATGTCTGACATACCAAACCATCCCCAATATACATCACGCAAACTGCTATATACAGGAGCAATGGTACGTTCCAATTCTGCCTGTGACAGAGGATGTTGCTCTGTTGCGATTACACTATATAATTTCTCATCAAGATCAGTACAGCCTGTCATAGTCAAGCCACAGGTACCAACGATGGCAGAAACTAATATCTTATTTATTTTTGTATTCATAATGTTTCTTTTTTAGAATGTTACCTTTGCACCCAATGTAAATGTACGAATAGTAGGATACTTATCACGTGAATCAATACCTGAGTACTGTGGATTACTGTTAGTCAACTCTGGATCCAAACCACTATAGCCTGTAATAGTAAAGAGATTATCACCTGACAAATACAAATACAGGTTCTTTACATAGTGATTTGCCTTCAAAGGTACAGTATAACCGAAAGTCAAGTTAGACAACTTCAAGAAATTACCATTTTCCAAGTAATAATCAACGAATGTCTGCTTCTGAGCTACAGAAAGTACAGCTGTTCCGAACTTTTTCTCTGCAGCGCTCTTCAAACGGTTATAGGTAACGGCATTGTTCTCATAATAAGCACGAGCCTCATTCAGAATCTTGAATCCAAACTGACCGGTAAACTGCATACTGAGATCAAAGTTCTTGTAGCGAAGTGTATTACTCCAACCCACATTGAACTTAGGGATAGCATTACCCAAATACTGATGATACTTATCATCGGTAAGCATATTATCAGTAAACTCCTCTGCTTCACCAGTTTCTTTATTCTGAATCATCCAAAGACCATTTTCTGAGATACCAACAGCCTTCATACCATACCACTGACCGAGAGGTTTTCCAACTGCCATACGCTGGGTTGACATAGTGATAGGCTCACCCAAATATGCAATATCCTGCTCATTGGCAGTCTCATACAAGTCGTTGGAAAGACTAATCAACTTAGTAGCATTGGTAGCGAAGGTAGCAGTAGTCTTCCACTCAAAATCTTTTGTGCGAACAGGAACAGCGTTGATACCGATTTCAATACCCTGATTACGCATCTTACCAACATTCGCCAAAGTAGAGCTTACCAAATTTGGAGGTGTAGGAACGGTATACCACCAAAGCATATCAGAAGTATTCTTGCGGTAAACATCAATAGTACCAGACAAACGATCATCCAATACACTCCAATCCAAACCGATATTGTACTCGGTAGATTTCTCCCATTTCAAATCTGGGTTAGGATTTGATGTAACGGCAAGTCCCTGATACCACTTTCCTTTATCATAATAGTAGCTGCTACCCAATTCCCACTTGGTAAGAGACAGATATGGAGAATTAGGGATGACACCAGTCACACCAAAACCTGCGCGAAGTTTCAAGTTGCTCAACCACCCCTTAGTACTTTCCATAAACTTCTCATTGCTGATAGTCCATCCTGCTGATGCAGAAGGGAAAGTACCCCATTTGTTGTTGGCACCAAACTTAGAAGAACCTTCACGACGTACGCTCACAAGAAGATTGTACTTATCTGCATAGCCGTAGCTTACACGACCAAAGAAACCGATAAGTTTATCATCATTCTTATAGCTACCCATACCAGCCTTACCTTCTTTCAAATACTGACCTACACCTAGGTTATAATACTGATAGAAATCACTCATAAAGTTGGTATTGCTGGCATTGAAGCCTTCATACATATTATATTGGTAACTGTAACCTACCAATCCCTCAAAGCGATGTTCACCCCACTGATGCTTATAGGTTGAGGTTAATTCCAGGTTGTCATGCTTCTCATAAGCATAACTATGGTAGGCATTACCCTTTAAGCCATCAATTTTTTGGTTGTAATACTGAGAGGTATAGTAGCCCTCATCATGAGCATTGATACGACCAGTTGAAATCATCAAGTTTGTCTTCCAACCCTTGATTGGTTCAACAGTAACATTACCAGTCAAACGTGTCTCTTCTTTCTTATACTCACCCGTATGCTCGTTAAGGAGTGCCACTGGATTCATATAATAGTTGATAGACATATTCTCATAATAAGTACCATCGGCATTATAGATAGGCTCTGTCGGGTTACGCATGATAGCCTGACGATAAACACCTATAGCAGAGTTTGCAACATCAATAGGACCATTCTTGTGAATCTTCTTCATGACATTAAATTGCAATTTCACTATATCGTTCATCATATAATGAGACAAACCTGCATTGAAACGCATATCGTCTGAATAAGTCTTCAAGAACACACCCTGCTGATTACGATAAGTAAAGTCTGCATTATAAGAAGTTGTCTTATTTCCGCCAGCAACAGAGATATTATGGTTGTGTGTGAATGCAGTACGGGTCACAGCATCCAGCCAATCTGTATCATATCCCTTGTCAGTAAAGTTGGTTAACCCTTTTCGAATATCAGAACCATCCATCATATCAAGTTTATTGGCAAATGATGCGATAGAGGCATAACCACTATAATTAACTGTCGTTTTAGAATCGCGACGGCCAGACTTGGTAGTAATAATAATCACACCGGCAGCACCACGAGTACCATAAATAGCGGCAGCAGATGCGTCTTTCAATACATCAACACTCTCGATATCCTCAGGAGCTACAGTTGACATATCACCCTCGATACCATCAATCAATACCAAAGGTGTATTAGAACCATTCAAGGAAATCACACCACGCAGACGGATAGAAGAAGCCACACTAGGGTCACCACTACCATTAGAAATGGTCAGACCTGCTACCTTACCCTTAATCAAATCACCTGCATCGTGGATATTTCCTTGCGAAAAGTCTTCAGCCTTGATACTTGTAATGGCAGAAGTGATGTCACCCTTCTTCTGGGTACCATAACCGATAACGACTACTTCGTTCAAAGACTTCATGTCTTCCTGAAGTGTCACATCACCGCCTTTGGTCTCTTGATTTACATATCCGATATAGGAGATTGTCAAGGTAGCGCCACGCTTTACTTTTAAGGTATAGTTACCATCAAGATCGGTAACTGTACCATTCTTGGCGTTGCCTTTTTCAATAACACTCGCACCAATGATGGCTTCACCATTGGCATCCTTCACTACACCCTTTACGGTAACTTCGTTCTGCTGAACATTTTCTACCTTTGGGCTTGATGAGGTCTCACTTGCTGCTAGAGTAGGTAATGCCCCCCCCCCACATGCAAGGACCAAACACGCGATGGCTTTTACATAAGCTTGGCTATGTACAAAGCCTGAAATGTTTTGTGTCTGTCTCATTTCTATTGTTTGTTAGGTTTATAATTGTTTTTTAAAAATTTCGATTGCAAAGTAACAGAATATTTATCATATCATGCCACAAAATCGTCCAAAAGAGTGAAAATATCGTCTAATTTTGATATTTTAGACGATATTTTCGTCTTTTAGCCTATATTTCTATTCAGAAATTGCCTGTAACGGCTTATTATTTATTGTTTCATCGCCTTCTTCAGTTTTTCCACAGCGGCATGAATCATGTCGTGGGTTCCACTTCCGTCGGTCACGTATTTCTGAACCATTCTGCCATAACTGATAGCTTCCTTGAGTTCCTCGCTGGTGTTGTCATCCGGCCAACCGGCACGGCGAAGCAGACCGGAGAGTTCCCGGAGGTCTTCCATCTCTGCAAGATTGCCAGGGCGCATCGTGTTGATGGCACGGTTCAGGATGGCAGTAGTACCTTCCAGTTCATCCTGGGTTACCTTCTTCTTACCCTTTTCCACCAGTTCCTGTGCCTGAGCCATCACCTTCTGCATGCGCTCATAGCCGAACGGTGCCCATGGAGCATACTCCGGAACCTTCTGAGAGAGAGCATTCCACTTCTCCTGGTCAGCCTTACGCTCTGCGGCAAGATTCAGGAGAGAATTCAGTTCGGTGAAATCTATCTTCACCTTCTTGCTCTTCTTGCTCTTGGCATCGGTCAGGTTGATGCGGTAGTAGTGGGTACTGTTGGCGTTGCGGTAATAATCGGGCTGGAATTCCTTGCCATCCAGCTTCAGGGTAAGGAGATTGGCTCCTGCACCTGTTGCCACGCCGTTCGATTCGCCCACGGTAATATTACTCAGTCGGGAGTCGATGTTCAGCGTAGCCTGATTCCAGGTCTGTGCGCCTGTACCCGCCATCACCAATGGTCCGTACATCAGGGTTCCTACCCAGGATGTCTTCAGCGGAGTACCGTCCAGACTTGCCACATCGCTCGAAAGCTTGTCGGCACCATATTCGATATGCTTGCTGAACGGCATGTCGATTTCCACGACATCGCCCGCCTTCCAGTGCTTCTGCTCCAATTCTACATAGGTGCTAGGCTGATAGCTCTTTGTCACTTCCTTGCCGTTCACCTTGATGGAGAAACCTTGCGTTGCCCAGTATGGTACACGAAGTTTCAGGGTGAAATCGCCCTCGTCTTCCGTAATCTTGATGGCTGAATGCTGTGCCGGCCATAGGCAATCCTGCTTGATGGTCACGCCCTTCTCCTTCCAGTGGAGGGTGGTTGGCATATAGAGACCTACCCAGAGGGTGTTGTCGTTGGCGAAATATGCCGACTGCTGGTACTTGGTATGGTTTTCAGAACCTGTACCGCCGCAGCAGGTACTCTGAGGAGTCTCGTTGCCGAATGGTTTGGTGGCATTCAATCCTACCGCATACTGATAGCATGTCTGATACTGGTCCGGATTGAGCGAACCGATAATCTGATTGTACAGCGTGCGCTCGATATAGTCGAGATACTGCGCATTATCAGGGTTATAACAGTTCAGATCCTTGCTCAACTTGACGAGGTTATACGCGCAGCAGGTTTCGTTGATATCCGGATAAGCCTCCGATTCGCCTTCCTGCAGTCCGTTGGTTGCCATACTCAGTATCTGGGTATATGGCTGGCGGAACATCTCTCCATTTCCTACACCACCCATCGCATACATGTATCTGCCCTGCACCAGTTTCCAGAAGTTCTCAGCCAGATTGTAATAGTATGGCTTCTGATTGCTCTTGTAGCTGCGCAGCGCTCCGATAATCATCGGAATATGCTGGTTGGCATGGCGGGTGCGGATGTCATCGATGTTCTTGCTCAGCGGATCATAGAACTTAGGTGCGTCGAAACAGTTGGCTGCCTCGAGGAGTTTTGCCTTTTCATCCGGATTGGAAACCATCTCTGAAAGACGGGAGAGCGATTCGCTCATACCTCCCACCTCACCGGCGATGTACATGTCCCACATCTCGTAGCGGTTGCCCGGCTTGGCTCTGCGCTCATCCTGGGTGCCGTCCTGTTTCACGTAAGTGCGGTAGTGCATGCGGTTCCATACCCAGAGTCCCATATCCTTGGCGATGAGGAGTGCCTTGTCGCAGATTTCCTTATCATCAAAGTAGGTAGCGATGTCTATCAGACCGGCAAGTTGCTTGTGTACACTGTAATAAGGTGCCCAAACCCAATCGGAGTTGTTGTAAGCACGATACATTTCAATCAGAGCACAATGCTGAGCCGGAATGGCGTTGATATAGCCGTAGCCATAAAGTTCAGGGTGCTTCTTATACTCATCAAAAGCAGCCCAGGTGCCCTTCATCTCTCTGAGTTCTGCCTCAGGAGCGAAATCACGAGCCTCCCAGTTGCGCTTCAGTTCCTTATTATATACGAAGGTCTTCTCCTGACACTCCCGCAACTCATTCACCATTCGGGTGATGTTCTTGCGGAGGATTGCCTTCTGTTCAGGATTAGTTGCCACGGCGTATGCCTGTGCGATTGCCGACATATAGTGGCCTGATCCATGACCCTTGAGCTTGGTGTCTGGCGAATCCCAGCCATCACTCTTGGTATACCCTTCGGTACTGAGTCCGTAGGTATCGCGATAGTTGTAGAGCTGCTGGGTAACATCCCAGGAACAGATCTCACGGAGTGCCTCATCACGGTTGTGGGTGAGTCGGTTGTCACCATCTATGCTCACATCAGCGAGTGAGAAGGTATGAGCCACTTCCTTTCCTGGAGTCTGATAGCCTTCAGCCACCACCTTGATTTGTGCCTTGACAGGATAACCATTGTCGGTAGTCTCATCACCAATCACAAAACCACCTATCTCATATTGGCTCCCGGCAGGATGTTTCTGCGCATCAGCCTCAGCCTGCTCATCAGCAAGCGGAGCGTTAGCCCAGCGCACCTGGCGATACTCTGAATAACCATCAGAATAGGTTACCCATACGAGATTAGGAAGTCGGGGAACTGTGCCCACCGGACAATCCACTGATATTGCCTCCACCTTAGAGATGGTGCGATAAACAGTGGCTGCCGTTGTCATGGATGGCAAACTGGCTACACCTATCAATAATGTAAACTGCTTTAAATCCATATCTTCTAGGTTTATTTTTGTTTCGTTTAATTTTCTGGCTGCAAAATAACAGAAAAAAAACGTGCTGTCGTAAAAGTATCGTGCACAAAGATAACAAAATCGTCTAGTTGCACCCCTCTGATACGATTTTTGCAGTCTTTTGGACTTTATTTCCATCAAATACCCGATTCTCTTAGTAATTTTGCAGCAGAAACGAAAGAGATTCGCCGAAAAGGCAAAAACGTTTCTCTGAATAAGCAAATAACAAAAAAGACAAAACATAATAAACCTAGAAAGTTATGGTAAAGAAACTCTTCTTCATCGCCACCTTATTATATATAGGGGCTACGGCATCAGCAGAAAGCTATCAGGTGAAATCGCCTGACGGGAAGATTGTGGCTGAACTGAACACAGACAAAACTCTCTCATTAAGTTTCAAATACAACGGCTCCAAACTTTTACAGGAGTCTTCAATAGGTGTAGTGCTGAGCGGTGGAATGGACATGGGCAGAAACCCGAAGGTTGCGAGCCGAAAAATCTCCAACCACCGGGAGAACATCCAGGCGCCATTCTATCGCCAGCCAAGCATCAAAACCAGCTATCAGGAGCTGAACCTGAAACTGAAGAACGGTTTCGGCATCATCCTGAGAGCTTATGATGAGG
>ERZ1034920.1058-NODE-1058-length-18884-cov-6.411812_pt1 | contig 18884 bp, 15 predicted proteins | sample MGYA00520688_ERZ1034920 | MGnify/ENA primary metagenome ERZ1034920 (study PRJEB33766, sample SAMN09781785) | gut metagenome | biome: gut microbiome | host: Homo sapiens | place: Madagascar | study: EMG produced TPA metagenomics assembly of the PRJNA485056 data...
ATTATAAGTATGTATTTTACCAGGGACGGGAAGTATGTGATCGCAGATACCGGCAGCATGTTATATGATGAAGACGAACTGCCGATCGGTGGTAATGTGCTATTTGATCTGGAGGGCAATGTGAAGCGTTCTAATGATTATGAAAGCATTTCATATGGCGGTGACAATGGGTGGCTATGTGTGCATAACAAGAAGACAAATCAGACCGTATACCTGAACAGTGATCTTAAGACAGAATTGGATCTGGGGGATGCCTATGGAGCAGCCGGTGATTTTAAGAAATGCCTGCGGCGGCAGTAAGCTTATCCATGCACATATTAATAAATGCGATACCCTGTGTGTATTTGATGATTTCAGCAAGGAGGCTGTAGAAGAACGGATCCATAAGCTGAATCCAAAAGCAGAAGTGATCTTCGTATCGGCAAAGACCGGAGAAGGATTTGAATCCTGGGCTGAATGGCTTAGAAAAGAAGTAAAAGAGTGGCAGAAGTAATGAACTTTTGCCCAAAAATCTAATTATGATGCCTGTGGATTGCTTCGTGCTCTGCACTCCCGCAATCCACCCCCCATTATTGACATTATCGTAAGGCAGATATATGACTCTCGGGCGATACCCCCCCAGAAGAGTTATATATCTGCCTTCTTTTTGTCGAAAATTAACTGGCAAATGTTGGTATGCCTGTCACAAAAACTGCATATATTTTTACTACAGCCTTGAAAAGTGCACAGAGAAAGGGAGGGGCGGATGTGAAGAAGAGAAGATATCATGGACAGTCCAGGAAGAAACGGCTGCTGGCAGTGATGCTTGTCATGGCAATGCTTCTTGGAATGAGTACCATATCGGTCTATGCAGGTGAGCTGACAGGGGATATATCTATGGAACAGGTAGATGTAGATGTGGGGGAAGCAGGGACGCAGAAGGATACGGCCGAAAGTGCTGACCAGGAGAAAACGGACAAGGCACAGGAAGAGATGGAATCGTCTGAGGATGATCAGCCTGAAACAGAACGGACAGAAGAGAGCCAGACAGAGGATGTGACGGCCTCTCCTCTTATGATGAATCTCCAGCAAAGCACTGTCAGGAAAGTAGTGCCGGAGCATCATAAATATATCCGATATAACGGCAATGACAGCTATACGCTGACACTGGATGTCAAAGGAGCTTATGATTCCGAAAGTATCAGACCCAAAGTAGATGTTCTGCTTATCATAGATAAGTCCGGGAGTATGGATGAAAAAATCAGAAATGGGTATAAGCGGCAGTCTAAGATGGCTGTATTGAAAAATGTAGTGTCCGGGACAAATGGTCTTACAGAATCAATTCTCGGAACCAGATCCACACTGGATGCGAGAATGGCTGTTGTGAGTTATAGCGGAAATAAGAGTGATGGAGCATACAACGATGCCTGGACAGAGCAGGCGTGGACGGACAGCAAAGTAACGATTGACAACAGTGTGAAGAGCATAAGCGCTTATGGAGGTACGAACTGGGAAGCAGGTCTTCGGACAGGGGCAGAGCTGCTTGGAAAATGCAGGTCAGATGCACAGAAAATCGTAGTGTTCCTGTCAGATGGAGAACCGACATTTTATTATGACAGTCGGGGTGATACCGCTGGCAATGGCAGCAGCTATGATTCTGATGCTTACAGTCATGCACAGACCCAGCTCAGACAGATTACCGGATTAAATGCATTTTATACCATTGGATTCGGTTCGGCGTGGGGAAGCGGTAATACCAGGATGTCAGATTTGTTGAAGAGCTCCAGTGCATCGGCTACAAAATATTACAAAGCAGCAGACAGTGATCAATTAGCGGATGCATTTAAAGAAATTGCAGAGAGTATCGAGTATACCTGCCGGGATGTGACGATCACGGATGTACTCAGTGATTATGTGGAATTACCGGATAATAGAATGAATTATACCGTGACAGCGACAAAAGGAGGGGTGACAACAGATATTACCCGGGAGGGAACAGTTCAGGTGCAGTATCATGCGGATACTAAGACTGTTACAGCAGCATTTAAAAGCGGTTTTGTATTAGATAAGGATACCGTGTATGCAGTGAACTTCGAAGTGAAACCGGCGCAGAAAGCATATGATGAATATGCAGATCAGAGTGGTGTCTATCCGCATACAGGAAGCGCTGGAAGTGATGCACCGGGTAATGCGACAAGCGCAGAAAAGAATGGATTTTACTCCAATGTCAATGAAAAAGTGTCTCTTGTCTATACCTATGGTACAGACGGTGCGGCACCGGAGACGGATGTATATCAGGAAAAGCCGGTTGTGCAGGTATCAGATACACAGATTGCAGTAACTAAGAAATGGGAAAATACGAACCAGAATACAACTCTTCCGGATCAGGTTGTAATTCGGTTATATCAGGATAACGAGCAGACCGAATATCGGACATTGACGCTTAATGCGGAGCATCAGTGGGCAGGAGCATTTATCCATGTGGCAAAGGGACATACTTATCGAATCACAGAAGACGCTGTGGATGGATATGAATCAGAGATCACCGGTGATGCCGAACAAGGATATGTGGTAACCAATACACGGATGCCGTCGCTGACTGTTCAGAAAAAAGTGGAAGGAAAGCTTGGAGATAAGACGAAGCAGTTTGAAATAAAGATCCGTCTGGCAGACAAGGATGGTAATCCGGTAACCGGAAGCTATGGAGGAGTGGAATTTGACCGTCATGGCGAAGCGGTAGTTTCGCTTTGTGACGGTGAACAGGTATATATTGAGAAACTGCCGGTGGGAACCAGCTATCAGGTGACAGAAGTTCTGGCAGATAAGGAAGGATATCAGACTTCTTATGAAACATGTGAAGGAACCCTGTCTGCGGATCGAACGGCAACGGTCATCAACCGATATATGGAAGAAATTCCGGATTCCGGTATCCGTGACGCCGGCAGCTTTGCAGTGGGTAGTGCATTGGTATGGTTGACAGGGGCCAGCATGTTATGCATCGCATTGATCAGACGACGGAGAAATGATTAAAATGGAAAAGAAACAAAATAATTCACTTCTCGCAGATGTGAAGTGGTTGCTGCTGAAAATATTGTTACTTGGAATCATTTTTGCAGTGGTATGGATCTTTCTGCTTGGAATCTGCCGGAATGACGATGAAGCGATGAATCCGGCAATCCGGGCAGGCGATCTGGTAATTTATGACCGGATCACGCAGGAGTATCACACAGGAGATGTAGTGGTAATCAAGCAGGATGGCGGCAGGCAGATACGAAGAGTGGCAGCAGTATCTGGCGATGTAGTGGATGTGACAGAGGAAGGACTAAGCGTCAATGGTTATCAGCAGCGGGAAGCAGATATCTATACAGAGACATTACCGTATAAGGATGGAATAGATTATCCGTTAACGGTCGGGGACGGGCAGGTATTTGTGCTGGGAGATAACCGGATATCGGCAGAAGACGGAAGAATCTATGGAACGACCGATCTGAAGGATGTCCAGGGCGTAGTGATGACAGTGATCAGAAGAAGAAATATATAAGTGAATGCATTGGGTAAAAAGCGGTGAGCTTTTTATAAATAAGAATTTGAGGAGGAGAAGATATTATGATGCAGTCTAAAAGATTTCGAGCACTGGCAATGGTGGGAGCACTGACTTTGGCAGTGTGTACCGGTACAACAGCAATGGCAGAGGAAGCAGCTCCGATGGGAAATTCACCGGAGATTCAGAAGATATTCCAGATGTCAGAAGGAATGGATGTGCCATCTGTTTCTTTTAAATTCACATTAGAGAAAGTAACGGCGGATGCACCAACGGCTCAGGTGTCACCGATTAATTATAACAGTAACACAGATAAAGGTAATCTGACCAATGGGGTCTATCTGATGCAGAAAAATCAACAGATCAATTTTGGAGAATTTCCTCATGCAGGAAAATACACTTATAAGGTGACAGAGGTTAATGAGAGTGTGACAAATACGAATATAACCTATGATCAGAACACCTATTATATGGATGTGTATGTAGAGAATACCGAGAATGGACTTCAGATTGCCAATACTGTGGCAAGAGATGGAGAGAATAAAACACCGGCTTTAAGTTTTCTGAACACGTATCGCAGACAGGATGCATCGCTGACGGTAACAAAGCATACGACCGGTTCCGGTGATCATGATCTGGCTGATAAGACGAAGGACTTTGATTTCACGATTACCATGTACCGGGCAGCAACAGATGACAATACATCTTATACCGGTAAGATCGGCGATGAGACTGTTACATTGAACTTCGGAACCGGAACAACTGCTACAGCATCATTTAAACTGCATGATGGCGAGAACCTTGTGTTTACAGGACTGGCAGCAGGTACACGTTACAAAGTGGTAGAAACAGGGGCAGCAGATGATTATACACCTGGCGTAAAAGTTGTGGAAAATGGAACTGCGACAGTAAATAAAACAGCATCTTCTGAGTCGGCATCTCTTGCTACAGCAGATGGAAATGCAACCAATCTGGTCGGTGAAAAAGAGAATACCGTTGATTTTACCAATACCTATAAAAATGTGCCGATCACAGGTGTGATTATGAACCATATGCCTGCTATTGTATTGATTCTGGCAGCAGTGAGTGCTATGGCAGTTCTGTTCCTTACAAAACGCAGACAGATGCGTTAGTAATCGATGCGATAGGAAACGGATGTGACAGGGGGCAGAGATACAGCCGGGAGATGGATACGATGAAGAGAAGTGTTATCAGAGTACTGGATGAACTGGTGAATCTGATTGTGCTGGTGATTGTTCTGATTTTGGGAGGGTACGGCGTGTACACTTTATGGGATGACAGGCAGATATATCAGAGTGCCGATATGGAAAATTATGAGACCTGGCGACCGGAAGAGGATGATGATCTTTCATTCCGGGAACTACAGGCAATCAATCCGGAAGTGATTGGATGGCTTACGGTATATGGAACGAAGATTGATTATCCATTTGCACAGGCAGACAATAATACCAAATACGTAAATACGGATATTACCGGAAAATTCGCGTTGGCAGGAAGCCTGTTCCTGGATTGTCAGAATGCAGCAGATTTTACTGATCTGAATCATGTGATCTATGGTCATCATATGGAAAAGAAGACCATGCTTGGTGAGCTGGAGAGTTTTGCAGAACGACCATTTTTTGAAGAACATCGGTATGGCAGGCTGTATTATAATGCTCAGGAACATGGGTTGGAATTTATCGCATTTCTGGAAACAGACGCATACGATGATATGATCTACAACGTGACACTGACAGAGGATGAGCAGGAGAAATATCTGTCCTGTCTGCGTGAAAAAGCAATGTATTATCGGGAAACGGAACTGTCTGTGAAGGAACATTTTCTGGCTCTGTCGACCTGTGATTCCGGCAGGACAAATGGAAGGTATGTACTGGTTGGGAGAATCACAGAGGAAATGTATGAGAATCCATTTGCTGTGAAATCAAAGAAATAATAAGGCAGTAAAGCTAGACAGAATTATAAAAAGGAAGTGGAAACATGAAAATGGAAATAAAAAAGTTAATATTATGCGCCGCCGTCAGCTTGATTCTGCTTCCGGCAGAAGAAGTACTGGGAGCGGAACAGACGGCATCTGTCATGATTCCTGTTGTGCAGCAGTTTGAGGCCAGGAATAAGCTGCCAGATAAGAGGAACCAGACATTCCGGTATGAACTGATCCGGGAAGAACAGGATGCCCCGATGCCGGATGAAAGTGACGGAGACCGGTATGTATTTGACATGAAAGGAAGCGAAAAAAAAGAGATCGGACCGATCACATATACACGTACTGGAATATGGCATTATACGCTGAAACAGTCTGTTCAGAAAGAAGAAAAGGATTATGATTATGATAAACAGACTTATGCGATCTCGGTGTATGTAGAGAATCTGGCAGACGGCGGTCTGGGGGTACAGATGATCGTGACCAATAAAGAGGGTAATAAAGTAGATGAGATCCGGTTTAAAAACGGCTATGCCGGAGCGAAGACAGGAAACGCAGCGCGGACAGGAGACGTGTCAGATATCGGTCTGTGGATTATATTGTTGGCGGTATCTGGTGCGGCTGGCGGTGTTTGCAGCAGAAGGCGGGGTAAGTGAGTGGTTCATTTTGATGTTTCGCTCAGCGCCACTTCCAAAATGCTGCGCATTTCGTCAGTGAGCGTAACCGCCAAATAGAATTGCACATCAAGAAGATCATTCGTGCAAGCACGATTCCTTCTTGCTGCACAATTCTGCTTGGCGCTGAACGAAACAAGAAACGACCGGCTTGATAAGCCGATCGGAGAAGAAGAAAAAATCTATATAAGAGATGCCAAAGCATCTTAGCTTTTAGGCGAAGTCCGGCGGTTGTATGAAGCGATTCTACACAACCGCCGTCTTCTATCATTAGGTGTTTTGTTTTCCTGTTGATGATTATAGTATATCGAAGGAATGTGACCAAAATATGTAAGATCTGGAAAATAAATGTGAAGTTCCTTAAGAAAACGTTAGGAAACTCTGTAGAAAATAATTAGAGCGCACTCTGTTTTGTGGAAAAAATGTCATACCCGTTAAATAAACTACTTATGTAGATACTATTCTTTTTTACAGGATCTTTTGATAAAATATGTGTAATTACGTATATCAGAGAGGAGCTGGTCTTAATGAGCAGACTGGAACTTAGGACTCCGAATCGTACACACATCGTAATGGAAGAGCTGTACAAGGATTTGGAGCGGAGAATAGAATCAAGCCCGCCGGGATTATGTCCGGTAGATATGTCCAGAGCATTTCTGGAGCTGTGCCATGCACAGACCTGTGGCAAATGCGTACCATGCCGTATTGGTCTCGGACAGCTGAATCATTTTATCAAGGATGTATTGGATGGAAATGCTACGATGGAGACGCTGGATACCATGGAGGCAACGGCACTTTCTATTATGGAATCAGCGGACTGCGCTATCGGATATGAAGCAGCGCATATGGTGTACAAAGGACTGGTGGGATACAGGGATGACTATATCGAGCACATCCGCCACGGAAGATGTACCTGTACTTATAGCCAACCGGTACCTTGTGTGGCACTCTGTCCGGCGCATGTAGATATTCCGGGATATATTGCATTAGTGGGAGAAGGACGGTATGCAGATGCGGTTCGTCTGATCCGTAAGGACAATCCATTCCCAACGACATGTGGATTTATCTGTGAGCATCCATGTGAGTTACGGTGCCGGAGAAACATGGTGGATGATTCGGTCAATATCAGAGGACTGAAGCGTGTTGCTACTGATTTTGCAGGAGAAGTGGAACCGCCGAAATGTGCGCCGTCAACAGGTAAGAAAATCGCGGTACTCGGTGGAGGCCCGGGAGGATTAAGTGCAGCTTATTATCTGCAGCTGATGGGACACCAGACTACTGTATACGAGATGCTGCCGAAGCTTGGCGGTATGCTGCGCTATGGTATTCCAAATTACCGTCTGCCGAAGGAACGTCTGGAGGACGATGTGAATGCGATCCTGAAGACAGGTGTACAGGTAGAATATGGTAAAAAGATTGGTCAGGACATCACTATTCAGGACCTGCGTGAGCAGTATGATGCGGTGCTGATTACGATTGGTGCAAGTACAGATAAGAAACTTGGACTGGAAGGTGAGGACGCAGAAGGCGTAATGTCAGCCGTACAGTTCCTGAGAAATATCGGCAAAAATATCATTACGGATCTGACTGGTAAGGAAGTAGCAGTGATTGGCGGCGGTAACGTGTCCATGGATGCGGTGCGTACGGCAAAACGTCTGGGCGCAAAGAAGGTCAGCATTGTATATAGAAGAAGAATGGCAGATATGACAGCACTTCCGGGCGAGATCAACGGAGCAGTGGCCGAGGGCATTGAACTGCAGACATTGAAAGCACCGGCAGCAATCGATGTGGATGAGAATAACCATGTAAAGGGTATCTATGTGACACCACAGATGGTAAGCACGATTAAGAATGGTCGTGCAAGTGTACGCCCGACCGGTGAGGATGATATTTATATTCCTTGTGATGTACTGGTTGTAGCTATCGGACAGAATATCGAGACGGCGCATTTTGAGGCAGCAGGTATTCCGGTATCCAGAGGCAAGATTCTGACTACCAGCACGGGTGCGGTAGAAGATATGCCGGATGTATACGCCGGAGGAGACTGTTCCAGCGGACCGGCGACAGTTATCAAAGCTATCGCGGCGGCCAAAGTTGTGGCAGCCAATATTGATGAATATCTGGGCTTTCATCACGAGATTTCCTGCGATGTGGAGATTCCTGAGGCGAAGCTGGAAGATAAGATCCCATGTGGACGCATCGACCTTACAGAGCGTGAAGCCTGTGAGAGAGTCTGTGATTTTGACGCAGTGGAGAACTGTATGACCGAGAATGAGGCAAGGCAGGAGGCAGGCAGATGTCTGCGATGTGACCATTTCGGATACGGAATATTTAAAGGAGGCAGAGAGACATTATGGTAAATCTTACAATAGACGGAAAACAGATTTCCGCACCGGAAAATACGACCATCATGGAAGCTGCCAGACAGAATGGAATTCCGATTCCGAAGCTGTGTTATCTGAAAGGGATCAATGAGATCGCAGCCTGTCGTGTCTGTGTGGTAGAGATCGAAGGAAAAGATAAGCTGATCACTTCTTGCAATAATATCGTGGAGGAAGGCATGGTCATTTACACCAACAGTCCGAAGGTGCGCCGAAACAGACGTACCACAGTGGAACTGATTCTGTCGCAGCACAACTGCGAATGCGTAACCTGTATCCGAAGCGGCAACTGCAGTCTGCAGAGAGTGGCGAATGATCTGAACATTATACATATTCCATTTAAGATGGAGATTGAGAAGCAGCCATGGAGCAAAGACTTCCCGCTGATTCGTGATTCATCCAAGTGTATCAAGTGTATGCGCTGTATTCAGGTGTGCGATAAGGTACAGAGCCTGAGTATCTGGGATGTAGAAGGAACCGGATCACGAACCACGATCAATGTGGCTGGCTATAAGAAGATTGAAGAAGCAGCCTGTTCTCTGTGTGGACAGTGTATTACACATTGCCCGACAGGAGCACTGACAGAGCGTGACGAGACCGAGAAGGTATGGAATGCAATTGCAGATCCGGAGAAGATCGTAGTTGTTCAGATTGCACCGGCTGTACGTGCAGCCTGGGGCGAAGAGCTGGGACTGTCAAGAGAAGAAGCAACGGTCGGCAAGATCATCGATGTATGGAGGAGACTGGGTGCGGACTATGTATTCGACACCTCATTTTCAGCGGATCTGACCATTATGGAAGAGGGAACGGAATTTCTGCAGAGATTCACATCTGGTGAGCTGAAAGACAGACCGATGTTTACATCATGCTGTCCGGGATGGATCCGTTTCATCAAATCTCAGTATCCGCATCTGGTCAAATATCTGTCATCAGCGAAGTCACCGCAGCAGATGTTTGGCGCGGTAATGAAGACATATTTTGCAGAGAAGCTTGGCGTATCGCCGGAGAAGATCTATACGGTATCCGTGATGCCGTGCGTGGCAAAGAAGAGCGAGCGGGAAATGGATCTGTACTACGGAGAATATGCGGGACACGATGTGGACGCGGTAGTGACGACCAGAGAGCTGCTGCGTATGATCCGTGCGGCACACATCGAGCCGTCCACATTGGTGGATCAGGAAAGCGACCGCCCGATGCAGGAAGGCACCGGAGCAGGCGTGATCTTTGGAGCAACCGGCGGCGTAATGGAAGCGGCACTTCGTACGGCATATTATCTGCTGAAGGGCGAGAATCCACCGGTAGATGCATTCCAGGCAGTCAGAAGCACCGGATTTAACGAGCATGATGGTGTGCAGGAAGCTGTCTTCCAGGTGGATGATGTGACAGTGCGGACGGCAGCAGTCAGCGGGCTGGGTAATGCGAGAGCACTGATTGACAAGATTGAGCGTGGCGAGGCGCAGTATGATTTCGTAGAAGTCATGGCGTGTCCGGGCGGATGCGTAGGAGGCGGCGGACAGCCGATTCATGATGGCGAAGAGCTGGCGTTTGAGCGTGGCAAGAATCTGTATTATCTGGATAAGAATGCAGATATCCGATATTCTCATGAGAATCCGGATGTGCAGAAGCTGTATGATGAGTACTTTGAGAAGCCGAATTCGCATAAATCGCATATGCTGCTTCACACAGAACATATGAAGAATAAATAGTAGTGTACAGGGCTATGATTAATCAAACACTTTTGATTAGTAATCAAAACGAATGATTAATTATAGCCTTTGTTATATAAGTATTTATTGAGAATAATCTCACTGTCATTTAACCGATTAGCATGCTATAATAAGGTGAACGTAATGAAAAGGAGCGGGCAAAATGGATAATCAGGTACAGCGTGGAAGTACATTCCGTGTGCTGCTGGATCTGCCATACGCCAAAGAAGCTCAGATAGAGACAAATGAGAATACACACGAGGTGACTACACTCCCGGACAGAGAGATTACATTGCTTGCAGCAGAAGATAATGATCTGAATTATGAGATTCTCAGAGAGCAGCTTCGCATGCAGGGAATCCGATGTGTCAGAGCTATCAATGGTAAAGAATGCCTGGAGATATTCCGGGATTCTGTGGAACACGAATACGATGCAATACTAATGGACATGCAGATGCCGGTCATGAATGGTCTGGAAGCTGCCAGAGCCATTCGGAAGCTGAATCATCCGGAAGCAAGGAGCATACCGATCATAGCACTGACAGCCAATGCATATCAGGAAGATATGGAAGCTTGTATGGCGGCAGGCATGAATGAGCACCTGGCGAAGTCGATACGCATTGAGGAAGTAGTGCAGGTGCTGGCGAAGTATCTGTAAAAGAGTAAATACTATAAGAGAAAGAGAGGGAGTATGTATGGGCGAGATGCAGATGTCGGAGATGGCAAGGTTGATTGAAGCTCTGAGATCGGCAGGGTGGTCAGAGAAGAAAATTAATGATTTCCTGATATATATTGAGACAGGTAAGGAAGAGTACAGACCGGGCGTGGATTAAATTTTTAAGAATGAAGTAGGGAATATGCATGATATGTGTATGTTCCCTTTTTTTGTGCAATAAGCCGCTATACAAAAAACTATAGATTTGGATTGCACACAATGTTAAATGTTTGACAATATTTTGTTGTGGCACGTACAGCGAATCATTGTTTAAAATTTATCGAACTGTCTCTTATACTATTGTTATGAAATTAACAGATGAATATGAGGAGGAAAAAACATGTTTACAACAAAATATCCGCATTTGGCACAACCTTTGAAATTAGGTCACAGTGGAGCTGTATTGAAAAACAGGATTACAAGTGCTCCGCAGTGGAATTTTATGGCTAGCTATGATAATCACATTACAAGAGAATGCGTCGAAGCAGTTATTCCGTTTGCAAAAGGAGGTTCTTCTGTAGTTGCAATGGGTAGTGGATTTATCAATAAAGAACTTCCAGCAGCCTGTCATCATGTTCCCGGAATGAGTGATCCGCATATTGTTGTTTCTTTATCACAGTGGGTGGAAGCAGCAAGAAGATGGGGAGCAAAGGCAGAAATAGAATTGGTGCCGGTTGCTTCTTACTTTGGAACACACGAAGTAGAATCATCTGTTGGTATTCCAATGGATATCGATATTAATTATCTGACTCATGATGAACTGAAGCAATTTATTCAGGATTATGCTACAGCGGCAAAACATGCAATGATGGCTGGTGTGGATATTATTAATGTGCATGGAGCTCATGGACAGTTACCGGCACTTCTGTTTAATCCGGTATTTAATAAAAGAACAGATGAATACGGGGCACAGAATTTTGAAAACAGATGTCGTTTTGCGGTAGAACTTTTGGAAGCAATTCGGGCGGAAGTAGGTAATAAATGTGCAATTGAATATCGTATTTCCGGTCATGATATTTTCCCAGGCTCACCAGAAACGGAAGAAGTCGTGGAATTTGCAAAGGTAATTCAGGATAAGATTGACATGCTTTTGGTATCCAGAGGATGTTTGGCTATTAACCGATATATGCCGCTAATCCTGCCATCTACGTATATGGATCATGGAATTAACATTCCGTATGCTGAGAAGTTCCATGCGGCACTTGATATTCCGGTGGGTGTTATTGGAGCTGTTACATTTGAACAGGCCGAGGAGGCAGTGGCAGATGGCAAGGTAGATTATGTGGCAATGTGTCGTCAGAATATAGCTGATCCTAATTGCGTACACAAAGCATTGACAGGTCAGGAAAGAGAAATTACACCGTGTATTCGTTGCAATACCTGCATTTCACGTAGCCATTTCTTCATGAAGAGTCCTCGGTGCGCAGTTAATCCAGAATACCACAGAGGAATGGATTATAGCTATATGCCTCCAATCAAAAAGAAGAAAAAAGTAGCAGTTATCGGTGGAGGTCCAGCAGGAATTCAGGCTGCAAGAACAGCGGCGGATCGCGGTCATGAAGTAGTGCTGTTTGAAAAGAGTGATGTTTTGGGAGGAGTGTTCCGTGGCGCTGGGGCAGCTCCATTTAAAAAAGATTTGAGAGTATATCTTGATTTTGTGATTCGGAAATTATATGAAAATAAAAATATTACAGTGCGTATGGGCACAGAAGCCACACCTGAAATGTTAGATAAAGAAGGATTCGATGCATGTCTGATTGGAATTGGTAATGTTCCGTTCTTCCCAGGCTGGATTACATGTAAAGATCCGGATAGAGTAGTACCAATTCATAAGATTGATTCTGGCGAGGCGCAGGCAGGACAGAACATAGTGATTGTGGGTGCAGGAATTACAGGATTGGAGACAGCGCTTCGATATCTGCAGCTTGGAAGAAAAGTTACAGTAATTGATATGGTTAAGCGTGAAGCTATCGGAAGAACAAATGCACCAATTAATGGATATGCACTTTTCAATATGCTGGAAGATTATGAATACGATCTTCGTTGTGAGACAAAGTTAAAAGATGTAACAGAGGAAGCAGTTATAGTAGAAGATAAAGATGGAGAGGTGAGCAGTATTCCATGTGATACAGTTGTTATTGCCATGGGTGGAAAGCCAAATCTTGATTTTATCAGAAAATTCGAAATGACAATTCCAGAGACCTATCGTATTGGAGATTGTAATGGAGAACCTGGAAACTTATGGAATGCTACAACAAGTGCATTTGATGCAGCAATGATTCTTTAATAAATTGGAAAAGGAGAGTTATCATGACAGATTTTAATAAATATCCGCATGTGTTTTCGCCGATTAAGGTAGGAACCATGACATTAAAGAATAGAGTTGTTTTTGCACCGATGATTTGTTGCTTGGAAACACCGAGCGGAGAAGTGACATCGGAGTATATTGAATGGATCGCGCAGCAGGCGCGTACAGGAGCATCGCTTATAACCATTGGCGGAACTTCTATTGATCATGAAACCGGAGATGATTTTGAGGGTGAAATTGATGTTACAACTGATAAGAATCTGATTGGTTTGAAAAGGATGGCGGATGAGGCACATTATCGTGGAGCAAAGCTTTCGATTGAATTGGTGCATGCCGGACGTGGAGCTATGCCGAAACTGCTGAAAGATGGTGTCGCAATTTCATCCTCTGTATTTCCGGCAACAGGTGGACCAGATGTGGTAGGAAATACACATATCAGAGAGATGGATTTTAATGATATCGAACATATTATTAACCGTTATGCGGATATTGCAGAGAGACTTAGCAAAGCAGAATTTGATGCGATTATGTTACATTGTGCGCATGGCAACCTGATTGCACAGTTTATGTCTCCAAGGTTTAATCATCGCACAGATTGGTATGGAGGCTCGTTTGAAAATCGTATGCGCTTCCCATTACAGATTATGAAAGCAATTAGAGATCGTGTGGGAAGAAAAATAAATATTGATATGAGAATCAGTGGAGATGAGCTTATTGAAGGCGGTCTTAGACTGGAAGAAATGATAGAATTCGTAAAATTAGCACAGAAATATGTAGATTCAGTTCATGTATCTGTAGGAATGATTATTGAATCAGATTATTTTTATTACAGCATGCCGCCATATTATCATAAACATTGTCATAATGTGAAATACGCAGAAGCTTTTAAAAAGTGTCCGGATATACATATTCCAGTTACAACAGTGGGATCTATTACCTCAGTAGAAGAAGCCGAAGAAATACTTGCCGAAGGAAAGGCAGACATAGTTGCAATGGCAAGACCGCTTATGGCGGGGCCGGATCTTTTGAAAAATGCTTATGCAGGAAAAGAAGACAAGACCCGTCCATGTCTGAGATGCTTCGAATGTGCGCCAAATGTTATGCAGCAGCTTCATTGTGCGGTGAATCCGGTATGTGGACGAGAAACGCAGTATAGAATTTTACCGCCTATAGAAGAAAGAAAAAAAGTTGTTGTTATAGGTGGTGGTGTGGCTGGAATGCAGGCAGTGCAGACTTTGACAAAGCGAGGACACGAAGTGGTTTTGTTTGAAAAAGAGGAAAATCTTGGAAAGAAACTTTACGAGATTTCAAATCTGTCATTTAAAGATGATATGCGCAGATATTGGGATTGGGCAGTACGTACTACAAAGGAAACGGGTGCAAAGATTTATCTGGGGACAGAGGCAACTCCGGAACTGGTAATGGCAGAACAGCCAGATGCGATATTTATAGCGACCGGATCATCACCGATTGTACCACCAATTCCTGGTATAGAAAGAACAGAAACTATTTTGGATGTAGATAACGATCGTGTTGAAGTAGGCGAAAATGTAGTTGTATGTGGAGGTGGTCTGTCTGGTTGTGAATGTGCACTGGAATTGGCTTATCGCGGGAAAAATGTCACGATTGTGGATATGATTCCAGAAGCAGCATTTGCAAAAGATGCATCACCGGCTCCGTACACGATGCTTCATGCATTACTTAAGAAAAATGGCGTGAAACTGGTAGGAGATAGCAAGGTACAACGTTTTACAGAAGAAGGAGTGGAAGTGATTGATAAGTCATGGAGAACCACACTTTTAAAGGCAGACACGATAGTGAATGCATTAGGAATGAGAACCGATAAGGCAATGGCTGATAAATTTACAGGGCTCGTTCCGGAAGTATATATGATTGGAGACGCTTCTAAGGTAGGTAATATCCGCCATGCTACAAATTCTGCATTTATTTATGCTGTAGAATGTTAATGAGAGACTATGACGTTAAGTAGGGAGAAGAATATATGAAATCAAAAAAAGGATTGACCATTACAATACTATTTGTATCAATGCTTCAGATGGGAGGCATGGGACTGGCTCCGTCCCTTGCTTCTATTGCAGCAGATATGCCGGAGGTTCCGGTATCAATTGTTCAGACACTGACATCATTTCCTTCTTTTGTAATGATTTTTGTGTGCTTGATTGCAAATAAAGTGATTGAATATGTAGGAAAGAAGAGAGTACTTCTTACAGGAGCTATTGCTATCAGTGCAGTTGGTATACTTGGCTATCTGTTTAATTCATCTATTGTGTTGCTTTACTGCTGGGCAGGACTTCTTGGTGTAGGATTTGGAACGGTTCTTCCGACAACCAGTGGAGTTCTGGCTGAAAATTACGATGAAAAAGAGCGCGGTAGTCTTATGGGAATCCAGTCTGTATTTACAAACATCGGAGCAATGTATCTTACATATGTTGGAGGATGGGTAGCTGCAATCCATTGGAAACTGAATTACCTGGTATATCTATATGCTTTGATTCCAGTCATTTTTGGAATTATATTTCTTCCAAATGATAAACCAGTTAAAGCCGAAGTTTCTGGTGATGAAAAGGTTGGATTTGGATCACTAAATAAGACAACATGGGTATTTGGAGCAATTACGTTTCTGTTTATGATCCTGTACGGCGTACATTCAGCAAATATTTCGTTTTTTGTAATGGAAAAAGAGTTGGGCTCACCGGCAGTTGTCGGAACAATTATGGCAGTATGTACGTTAGGCGGAATGCTCGGTGGAGCTACATTCGGGGCAGTAAATAAAATATTTAAAACGTATACGTTTGCAGCGGCATTTTTCTTGTTGGCAATAAGTCTTGTAATTACTATTAAGGCTCCTAATATTACTGTTCTGCTAATTGGTGCATTACTTTGCGGTTGTTCCATCAGCTGGGACATTCCTCAGTCAATGTTATCTATTACGAATACGAACAGAGTTGAAGCAGCAGCTGTTGCATGTTCTGTAGCACATATTGGCGGTCAGATTGGAACATTTTGTTCTTCTTTGGTAATGACCAATATTACTTCAGTATTCAGCCAGTCTGTATCTGTGCGTTATGCGATTACAGCAGCAATTAGTGCAGCATGTGGCGTGATTGTAATATTAATCATTAAGGCCATGAAGTTAGATAAACAGTAAAAAGGGGGCAGAAAAATGTCAGCAGACAAAGAGAGAAAGCTTGCAAAATACGGACTTATTGTTTGTCTTATTGCAAATACGTCTGCAGCAGGTGCAGATTGGTGTACATCCGCATTAGTGGATATAGCAAATACATTTCCAGATGTACCATATAGCTTGATAACGCTGGTTAATAATATCCCTAATTTATTAGCAGTTGTATTTACTATTGTTGCAGGAGCATTGGTAAATCGTAAAATTTCACTGAAAGATATGATGCTGATAGGTATTGGGATGCATTGTATAGGTGGAGTGTTACCAGCATTTACAGGTGCAAGCAGCTTTTATCTGCTGCTTCTGGGACGAGTAGCTTTTGGTATTGGCTATGGTATTATGCAGGGGATTTGTATTTCTATGTCGTTCAAGCTCGTTACGAATGAAAAACTTAGAGAATCAGCTATGGGATGGGCATTGACTGCACAATATTCTACGAATATGGTGGCACAGGTTCTGGTAGGCTATTTATGTGCTGCAAAATGGAATTATAGTTTTCTTGTTTATTTGTGGAGCGTGATTCCGTTTATTACTGTACTTTTCCTGTGCCCAAGATTTGAATTGGATAAAGATGACACCACAGCTCTGGGTGGAGAAACCAGTAGTCTTGGTAAGGGGGAAAGTTTATGGACATCCATTAAAGCTATGCCGGCGACTGTATGGATTTTTACGATTATTGTAGGACTATATATGGTATGTTATTATCCAATGTTTTTATGTATCGGTCAGATTATCATAGGAAGAGGATTTGGAACTCCGGTTAATGTGGGATATGCGATGACATTTTACAGTGTATCTTCACTGCTTGGAGGATTGGTATTTGGAGTTGTTGCGAAACATGCTAAAAAGTATATGCTGTGTCTTTCGCTTATAGGAGTAGCAATTAGTGCTTTGGGAATATATTTCGCGACTTCATATATTATGGTTTGTGCATTTTTGGCAATTGGAGGATGTACTTCAACATGTATTCTTCCGGCTTGTAATAATGCATATTACAAACATGTTCCACCGCAGCGCTCTTTCCTGGCATCAAGTATTACACTTGCAGGATTAAATATTGGTGCTTTTATTGGAACACCGTATATTGCATTAGCTACAGGGATATTTGGAAATGCAGAATCGACATTGTTAGTTTCTCCGGTAATTTTGATTGTTATGGGATTAGTATCCATTTCATTAAGTAAAAAAGCAGAAAGAGATAATTGATGCAAATTAAGTGAGTCCACAGAGAGACGCAGAGTTTTTCTGTGGACTTTTAGTTTTAATTATAATCAAAAAATGCTATGATAGTGACGATTCTTAGAAGCAGTATATAAGGATGGTGCTATATGAATATACAGAATTTAAAATGTTTTTTGGTGACAACTGAGACGTTGAATTTTACAAAGACAGGGGAACAGCTTTTTTTATCACAACAGGGAGTAAGCAGGGTAATAAATAGTCTGGAAAAAGAATTGGATGTTCCGTTGTTTGTACGTTCCAAACATGCATTGTCTCTGACACCATATGGTGCAGCTTTCAAAGAAACGGCTTCGGAAATATTGAAACAATATGATTATTTTCTGGAACGTGTAGAAGAATTAAAAGAAGAAAAGAAAAAATTACTTAGACTGATTATTCCAACAGGAATGCAGCATCTGTTTCCGGAAGAAAGTGTTGCAGATTTTATCCGTGCTAACCAAAAAGTCAGATTACAGATTAAAGAAATGCCAGATTATCTTTGTGAAGATGCAGTGCTTAAGGGCGAAGCAGATTTTGGATTTTGTGTACAGACAGAGAAAGCAGGATTGAAAGTGTTTGCAAATCATTCGGAGAATACCCGTCTTATGATTAGTGAAAAGAATCCACTTTCTAAGTACGATGAAATTGCTTTAGAGCAATTAAAAGATGAAAAGTTTGTCACTATTGCGACAAGTAATGTATGTGGTTATGACTTTATAAAACAATGTAAATTATTAAATGTTAATACAGAAGTAGTGTTTCAATCTTCGGATCTGCAGCTTTTATATAAAATGTGCCGTAATAACATAGGAATTAGTTTTTATGTCGGACCGAGAGATCCAGATTTTCCGGGTGTACAAATTGTAAAGATCAAAGGGAATCCCATTAAATGGGATGTTAGCTTTGTTGGCCGTGAAGACCGTATTCTTACGCAGGAAGAATATTATCTTATTAATTGTATCCGTACTGAATGGCGCAACATGAATCAGGATAAATGATAAGAAGACAGCAAATAGCGCGAATCGTAATGATCCGCGCTATTTGTCGTTGTTATAGTTATCTAAAGGAATGAGAGTAAAGTGCGTCACCAAAATCATTGGTTAGTACTTTATGAGGGGGAGATAGCTGATGTCTTATCAACTATCTGACATTTATTATAATAGCCAAATATGTCAGAAATATGTTGATTCTCTAAAAGAAATCGAAAAAATCTTA